>Ga0180438_10000764_pt1 | contig 58961 bp, 65 predicted proteins | sample SS_ome_12_FD_132455 | JGI IMG/M metagenome (GOLD analysis project Ga0180438, IMG submission 132455) | Hypersaline lake sediment archaeal communities from the Salton Sea, California, USA - SS_3_D_2 metaG | ecosystem: Environmental > Aquatic > Non-marine Saline and Alkaline > Hypersaline >... | reverse complement strand
TCATATTATTTCTAATAGAATGGAATTTAATGAAGAGGGAACCGTTATTGGATTTAAAGAACCAATAATTCATGTATTAAACAAAGATGAAACAATGCTGGCTGATTTTCCTGACTTTGAAAAAATTAAAAATCGTAAAAATGTAATCTTATTAGGCGACAATATTGAAGATGTTGGGATGGTACAAGGATTTGAATATGACAATTTGCTTAAAATTGGTTTTTTAAATGACAAGGTGAATGAATTACTTGCTCAATATAAGAAAAACTTTGATTTAATTATTACTAATGATTCTGATATGAATGCTGTTAATGATTTACTAAACCAAATTATTTAATATGTGTTATCATTTATCATGTAATCGTTCACAAAAAGAATTAGAAAAAAGGTTTGGTGCAAAATTCAAAAAGCCTAATCTTTTTGAACCGCTTTTTTATGCTAATGGGTTTGCCGCACCTAAAGTACCTGTCATTACCCAGCAAGAGCCTTATGAAATACAAATGTTAACTTGGGGTTTAATACCTCATTGGGTTAAAGATGAAAAATCAGCCAAAGAAATACGTTTTAAAACTTTAAATTCCAGGGCTGAAACAATTTTTACTAAAGCATCATACAGAGGACCGATTCAATACCAACGTTGTCTAATTTTGGCTGATGGCTTTTTTGACTGGCGTTTATATCGAGAAAAGAAATATCCTTATTATGTTTATTTAAAATCAAAAGAAGCTTTTGCTATGGCTGGGATTTGGGATGAATGGCAAAACAAGGATACTAAACAAAGGATAAAAACTTTTTCAATTATCACCATTCAAGCTAATGAATTTATTGCTAAAATACATAATATTAAAATGCGCATGCCTGTTATTTTAGCCAAACAAGAGGAAAGAACTTGGCTAGAAAACATTGATCAACCAACAATTGCCAGTCTGCTCAATCCTTATGAAGCAGATAAAATGCAGGCCCATCCTATTTCTAAATTAATCACTGCTCGTGGCACTGAACGTAATGTGCCTGAAATTACTAAACCATTTGAATACAAGGAATTAGAATCAATATGAAAAGCCTAGCATGTTAGCTAGGCTTTTATAGTTTATTTAGTCTGGCACAGTGGAAGTGATTTCTTCTTGTGCTGGCATGGGCATATGAGGCCAGCCTAGGTAATCGCAGATTTCTTGATCTGTCCACAAAGAAACAGTTACCCACTTACCACTGGCATCCTGCAACGCAGTAAAAAAGTAAGGGCCAGAAGCCCAGGGAGATTCTTGGACGCGTTCGAAAAGCACACGGCCATCAGGCAAGGTGAATTTACTGAGGTCAAAATAATTGAAAAAAGCACCTTCAAGCACTTCATGCTTTTCCTGTTTTGCTTGGGCAACTAGTGCTTGCGCCCTTTTGTTAAGACCAACATAGGTATCTGTTCGAGCCATTAGCAAACCTCCTTTGCTAAGTTATTGGTTAAATTCTCCTTAAAGCCATATTAAATATTATCATACTTTAAAGATTAAGTCAACCCAGCCGTTTGCGAAAGGCTGGGGCAATATTAAAACCCCAAGGATGACGCCTTGGGGTCTTTGTTTATTTTATAGTTTGACTGCGACATGAAACATGTCGTGAAAAGCATTGGTGCCACTGGCTGTTACATTTTTAAAGCTGGCCTGACTGCCAACTTGAAACATTTGGGGATGGGCTGTAACTGCTGGATAGATTGTCGGTTTTTCTGCTGATCCGACTTCAATGTGGATCAGGTAAACGCCACCGCCGAGATCGACAGGCTCGCTGATAACTATGCCCACAGGCATGTTTTCGCTGATGTGGTAATTCAAGGCTGGCTGCTCCATTTCCTGCGCAAAAGCTGCGTTTTCAAAAAATGGTGTCATCCACTTATCAAGAACATATGAACCGCTAGCCCCGAAAAAAATTACCGCAATTATACCGATGGTTATTTCAATCTTTTCTCTCTTACTCATCTTTCTCCTCCTTTAAAAATTTTGTTGATTTGTTTTATAAAATTATTATTAATAATCAAATTATAACATATTTGCCCTTTTTTGTCAATAATAACTTGACATTATTTATAACCACTGCTAAGATACAAGCACAATTTAACACCCTTCCACTCCGATTAACGGAGGTTATGAAACCAGACAATCTAGGTTTCAACGGTGAGACAACTAACTCTAAGCCAAAAGCTTAGAGATCTAAGCTATTATAAATCTCGCCGGACGGGATTTTTTTGATGCTAAAAATTTCATGATGCACAAATTAACCAATAAACTAATTAACAATTAAACTAATAAACCCACTATGGCCGAAGAAAAACAAATTAAAGAAGAAGAACAAGAAGATTTACTAGTAGAAGAAATTTTAACTGATCATTATGAGTTGCTTTTTATGATTTCAGCAAATTATACGGCTGAAGAAGTAAAACCAATTAGCACAAAAGTAGCTGATTTAATTAAAAAAAGTAAAGGTAATATCACCTTAGAAGATGATCTAGGTAAACTTAAACTTGCTTATCCTATTAAAAACCTTAGTCATGCCTATTACTTGTTAATGGAATTTGATATGCCTAAAGATAATTTGCATGATTTAAATCGGCAGTTAAAATTAACTAATGAGGTACTAAGATTTTTAATTGTTAAGAAAAAAATTAAAACTCAGAAGGAAATTATTCAAGAAAAACAATTACAAGATAAATTAACCAAGAAAAAAGAAAAAGAAATAGAAAAAATAAAGGCAGCCAAAGAAGAACCAACAGAAAAAACAGATAAGAAAAAGACTAAAGAAAAGGTAAGCTTAGAAGACCTTGATAAAAAGCTAGATGAACTTTTAGACACAGACGACATCGTCTAACTTTACCAACTTTTTAACTTTCTGACTTTTTAACTAATAAAAATATATGAATTTAAACAAAGCAATGATTATTGGTAATTTAACGCGTGACCCTGAGGTCAGAACAACTCCTCAAGGCACAAGTGTGGCCAGCTTTGCTGTTGCAACTAATTTAATTTGGAATGATGCTAATGGTCAAAGACAAGAAAAAGCAGAATTCCATAATGTAGTTGCTTGGCGTAAACTAGCTGACATTATTGGCCAATATCTAAAAAAGGGATCTAAGGTATATATTGAAGGCCGGTTGCAAACTAGAGACTGGGTAGGGCAAGATGGAGTTCGTAAATACAGAACTGAAATTGTGGCTGAAAACATGATTATGCTTGATCGACCAACAGGCCAATCTGGTGATTTTGCTTCAAGCAGTAAAAATGAGCCTGATTTACCAACCATTGAAGAGGAACCACCAATTGCTGATGAGTCTTCTGCAAAAGAAAACAAAGAATCTGACAGTGATGAGATTAAATTAGAAGACATTCCTTTTTAATACCCAATAATCAATAACCAAAATCCAACATGGGGGAAGGGATTTTAATTACTAAAATTCTATTAATTTACTTATAAACTAATAAACAAATAAACTAACCTATATGGCAAAAGCTAAAAATTTATTAGAAAATGAAAAATTTTGTTATTTTTGTGTTAATGGTATTAAAGACATTGATTATAAAGATGGTCAATTCTTAAGACGCTGGACATCTTCTTATGCGAAAATTGTGCCTAGAAGAAGAAGTGGCGTATGCGCTAAACACCAACGCAAATTAGCAACAGCTATTAAACGAGCACGTTATATGGCTATTTTACCTTACACGCCCAGATAATCTTTATACTTTTTAACTTTCTAACTTTCAACTATATGGGTCTTATTTCGACTCTTAATGACATTAAAAAAGGCATTAACATTAACCACAATAATGAGCCTTATGTTGTAATTGATGCCAATTTTGTTAGAATGCAAGCCAGACAACCAGTGATGCAAACTAAATTAAAAAGTTTAGTTAGTGGTAAAGTTTTAGAAATAACTTTTAAACCTGGTGATAGAGTAGAATATGCTGATCTGCAACGAGGCAAAGCCAATTATATGTACAAAGATGAAAATAATGCTTTTTTAATGAATAATGAAACCTATGAACAATTTGAAATTCCTTTAGAGCAATTAGGCAATAAAATAAATTATTTAAAAGAAGGTACTGATTGTGATGTTTTATATTTTCAGGAAAAACCAGTTAATGTAGATATTCCGATTAAAATAAAATTAAAAGTTACTCAAGCGCCTCCAGGAATTAAAGGTGATTCTAGTTCAAATGTTACCAAGCAAATTACTTTAGAAACTGGGGCGGTTATTAATGCTCCTCTATTCATAAATCAAGGTGATGAAATAATTGTTAATACAGAAACAGAAGAATACGTAGAAAGAGCAAAATAAAAAACAAGATTGTGCTGCCGTAAGGACAGGTCGCGACCTGTCCCTGCTCAAAATATCAATTTTTTATATAATCTTGTTTTTTTATTTCAACGAAAAAAGCGTCAGTTATCTGACGCTTTTAAATTTTTACCGAAATATTGGCTTTGTGTGTAAATACTCAATTATAAAAACCCATATTATAAGTATAGCCAAAAGAGAAAGCAAACCGCCACAACCAATAATAACATAAGTAGAAAAAAAGCTGGCAATATTACCACTAACTGCACCGTAAGTAATATAATTATCAACTCCATAAAAAACCGCACTGAGCCCGAATAATGACAATGATCCAGCAAAGTACAGAGCTTCATAGTGATCATGCTTGTCATTAAAATCTTCCCAGCCATAAAAGGCCCAGATAAAGATACCTATCATGCCAAAAGATAAAGCTGCATATGATAATATTAGTAACATTTTTTCTCCTTTCTATGCTGGTTCTGCAACTTTTTGCGGAAAAAGCTTGTCTTTAGCAATCCTGATTAAGCCAAAAACTACTATAAAGGGTATAGAGATCATCACTCCTAAAAAAGGACAGACTATAAAGATGCCAATATAAGCACCAATACAGCTGATAACACCACCTATGACATATAAAATATAGCCTAAGACTGTCAAACCTGTTAAAAGATATGCATTTTGCCAAAAATTAATTAAGGTCAGGCTATGGCCTAGAGCGCAAATACCTAGTCCAAAAAAAATAATGGCCAGACTTACAAAAAATTCCTCTTCATCGCTTTCTTCTGATCCGTCATTCATCAGCATGGTCATAAAGCCAATAATGATAGCAAAGGCTATTAGACCGACACAGATAAGCAACCATTGCCAAAACATATTTTTTCCTCCTTTTTAAAGTTCAATAATATAGTTAATTTAACAAAGCAAATAAAACCTGTCAATTGCGCTGGCAGACGGTATATATATAATACCGTAGAGACATGCCATGGCATGTCTCTACACCACCACTGGTGGTGTCTGCCAGCGCTCAAACACGATTGACTTTTGCCTTAAAATATGATATAATGGAATATAACTTAAGGAGGTGCCATAATGGGCAAAAAGAAAAAGAAAGAGACCATTACGGTCGAAATCGACAAAGGCGCTGTGGTACGCAGCATTTCCCGCAACACATTTGGTCACAATCCCACCAGAGTCATCCCTGACAAGACCAAATACACCCGCAAACAAAAACACCGGAAAGATTTTCATAATGATTATCAACCCGGTGTTTTTTGAATTCTCTTTGTCATCCTGAGTACAACGAAGGATCTATAACTACAACTGCACAGATTCTTCGCTTCGCTCGAGAATGACAAAGAGAAAAGTTTAAATTTAAAAGCCCCGAGAAAAACCCGGGGCTGTTGTTTTAAATTTTATTCCAGCAAGTCCAAAGGTGCCCTTGGCCTTGCCGAATTTTATTGGCTGTCCAGTTGGTAGCAAAATCAATGTCTTGAGCTTGTTCAAGTGTGACATCTGGATGCCAACGTAAATAAATCTGATACAAACCATGACTATGACCATTATCCCCGACAGCAAGAGGATTTAAAGTGCTTTCGCAATTGGCCAGTAAAATCAAGGTGTTAGCCAGTTCTGGCTCAAGTTCGCGAATTCTGTTTTGAATATCTTGTTGGTAAGAAAAAAGATAACTTGGTTCTTCAATTTCGATTTTGACAATTTCCACCTGTGAATAGGGAATTAACCCACTCTCAGTTTGCACTAAGATTTCAAAGTTGTCTTCTTGTCTTTCCTCGGCTTGGGCAACCGGAGTTATTTGAGCCTTAATCAGCCAACTCAATAAAATAATTGCCACGACCATACCCGCTTCCACTATAATCCACTTTTTCATCTTCCACCTCCATATTTGATCTTGTTCTACTTTCCCTTGCCAATGGAATTAAAACATTAAAACAGTATAGCATATTTTTCACTTAAAGTCAATGCTAAATATAATAAAAAAGCGTCCAGAGCCTGTGCAGGTCACAGGATAGACGCTTGGCTTATTAACTTATATCTCTTTTAAGCAATATTTTTTCTGGACAAAGCCTCCTGCTTGCCGGAAAAATTCAGGAATAAGGAATAAAAATGCTCCGCATGAATAACTCAAAACATATATAGGCGCGATTGACTGCCTGGTAATAATTATTGTTGGCTCAAGCAAGGAAAGACCTTGATACTCAGTTACTTCGGTAAAACTGCAAAGGCTAAAAATTATCATCATTGGTAAACCACCAAGAAAACAAAAACATCCAACGACAATAAAAACGATTAAAGCCCATTCACTTTTTTCAAAAATCCAAACAGTTGGCTTTTGAAACAGTTTCCAATAAACATGAGTCCAAAAGCTGTCAACCATTTCCTCGTCATAGTCATAACCTTTGTCATCAAGATAAGTGAAAACGCCTACACAAATAAAATACCAAGCTCCAATTGTTGATAAAAACCCGCCTACAAAATACAAAATTACCCCTATCATAGCATTTCCTCCTTTACCCTAAACTCTGTGTGGTTTAGGGGCTTTTCTATGACTCTTTAGTTTAATATATATTAATAAAAAAGTCAATCCGCTAAAAAATCCCCGTTTACACGAGGATTTTTTTATTTATGCATTTTCTTTAGAAAGTGGTTTAACTTTCAAACATTTTGGCAATCTTTTGATTGGACTCCCACATCTCTGGCCGTTTATTTTTAAACGTCTTTCCAAATCTTTGCCTTCATTAAAAGGCGCACAAGATAGAACATTGCCGCCATCGCCAGGTAATGTGCAAATTGAATCAATAGGCATGCCTGTACTATTACTAACAACTGTCCATCGATGAAACGGACATCTTTTCATGCCACAGGCTAATTCATGTTTCTTATTAACAACGATTTGCTCCGCTAATAATTTTTTGTCATAATTCATGACCATAACCTTCAGAATGTTTTACATATACGGTTACAGCGATTGCCCAAGCTACGATTTCAGAAATACCATGATTTTTTTGAAATTTATGAGCCAAATAAGAAATTGCACCTATTCTAAAAACTAAACCTTTATCTTTAGGGGGAGTCTTATCAAATTCATTAATATCAATTTTCATATGCTTCAATATTGCTATTGATATGACAAGTCGATCAGCCAAAAAGAAATTGGTTATTGTTTTCTGCATTTCTTTATTAAAGGATTCTTTTTCACCTTTTTTTATTAATTCTGCCACAAAACTATTGTAAGCTTTTTCCATTTCTTGATCTGTATAGGGTAATCCCGAATAACCAACGTCAATTTCTTTATCTCCTACTTTAACTATTTGTGCCATTTTCTTCCTCCTTTTTTAAAATACATTCTCCAAAAGGTGTCTTGCCTTTTTTTGTCTGGCCATCAATATTGATTTCATAACCATTAATATGGACGACAATAGTCCCGTAATCTATGGTAAAAATTATTCCTGTTAAACTGCGGATTTTGGATCTTTCGTCTTCAATGAAAACCTTATCACCAGCTTTAAAATCCTTAACAATCAAAGGATTCTCTGTCATTTTATCCTCCTTTTCATTTTTAATGTTCAATAAATCAATATAGCACACCTTAAGGTAATTGTCAATAATTGTTTAACAAATATTGACAAATTCTTGACAACAGTATATACTACAAGCATATGGCAATTAATCAAACACTCAAAAAACTAGGTCTAAATGAAAAAGAAGTCAAAATCTATTTGACTTTACTTAAGCAAGGAAAAACTAAACCAGCTGATTTAGCTAAAATAACTCAGATTAACCGAGCTAATTTATATCACCTAGCCAAGGGTTTGATTTCTCGGGGAATCATTGCTGAAGATTTAAGTGCTAAAACTTTAAGTTTCGTGCCTTTACCACCAGAAAGTTTAAATAAAATTTTAGAACAGGATAAGAGGGAACTTAAAAACAAAGAAGAATTAATTAAAAAGGCTATTTCAGAAATTAGCTTAATTACACCAAGCAAGGCTTATCCTGTGCCTAAAATTAGATTTATTGAAGAAGATAATTTGGGGAAACACTTGCTTGATAATATTGTTAAGTGGCAGAAAAGTGTTTTAGCATCTGATGGGACTTGGTGGGGTTTTCAGGATCATAGTTTTGTAGAAAATTATGAAAATTTTATTGCCGAGACATGGAAAACAAAGGAATGTCATGATCCAAATTACAAAGCCCAGGTAATTACCAATGTTTCTAAAATTGAAACAAAAATCAAAAGGAAATATCCACAAAAAAGAGGTATTCGCTATTTGCCCGATGTTAATTTTAGTGCTACTGTCTGGGTCTGCGGTGATTATTTAATTGTAATTAATACTAAAGAACACCCTTTTTATTTATTTGAAATAAATGATCAATTGCTAACAGCCAATATGCGAGCCATGTTTAAAAAACTATGGTCGCAAGCCAAAGGATAAAAAAAATCCCCGTTTACACGAGGATTTTTTTTATTTAAGTAGTATAATTCTAGTCTTGAGCTACTGCAATAATCTGTTTTTTAATCTTTTTAATTAATTTAGGATCATCTTTTAATGAATTTTTAGCATTTTCCCGGCCAACACCTAATTTAATCTCACCCTCTTTAGCATCATCATACATATAGGAATTGCCTGATTTTTTAATTACATTATATTCAACTCCCAGATCCAAGACATCACCTGAAATAGAAATACCTTCATTATACATAATATCAAATTCACAATTGCGGAAAGGCGCAGCCACTTTGTTTTTAACAATTTTGGCTTTAACCCGGTTACCAATAAATTTATCGCCTTGTTTAATTTGGGCTGCACGTCGAACTTCAATCCTGACCGAAGAATAAAATTTTAAAGCATTACCGCCTGTAGTTGTTTCTGGGTTACCAAAGAAAACCCCAATTTTATGTCTAGTCTGGTTAATAAAAATTAAGATTGTATGTGATTTGGAAATGATACCAGCAAGTTTACGTAAAGCCTGAGACATTAAACGTGCTTGTAAAGCCATGTGCTGGTCTCCCATTTCTCCTTCAATTTCTGCCTTAGGTGTTAAAGCTGCTACTGAATCAACGACAATCACATCTACTCCATTAGAACGAACTAATGTCTCAACAATTTCTAAAGCCTGTTCACCAGTATCAGGCTGAGAAATTAGTAAATCATCAATACTAACACCAATTTTTTTAGCATACTCTGGATCTAAAGCATGCTCAGCATCAACAAAAGCTGCAGTACCGCCTTGTTTTTGCACTTCTGCCACAATATGCTGAGCTAAGGTGGTTTTACCTGAAGCTTCAGGCCCAAAAATTTCAATTATCCTGCCTCTGGGCACCCCGCCCACGCCTAAAGCCAAATCTAAAGACAAACAACCAGTTGTCACTGCTTCAACTTGCATGGCTTGAGCTTCACCAAATTTCATAATGGCTCCGTCCCCAAATCTCTCTTTTATTTGTGAAATAGCAACTTCAGCTGCTTTTTGTCTTTCTTTCCCTTCCCCCTGATCATCCTTTTTCACCATATTATTTTTAATTATTTATTAATTATTGAACCAATATTTCCCGAAAAACTATGTTTGGTTTACTGTTTTTCTTTGCTGCTGATATTTTAATAATATTTAAACCATTTTGCAAATCAATTGATGCTGCAAATTCACCCATAGCATCTGCAAAAATTTCTTTTTCATTAACAAAAACTCTTGCTTCTTTAGCTGTTTTACCCTTAATTTCAATATAATTTTCTTGAATAATCAAATCTTCTTGTGGCTGATAAATAATAAGTTCAGGCGGAGTATAAATATGATTAATCTGCCAGCCTAAATAACTTAATAATAAAATAATAATTAAAACAATAATACCATTGCGAAAACCTTGCGGCGTCAAATATATTCTCATTTTTTTTTGTTTGGGCTTTTTTTCCTGATCGCTTTTAAAGTCTTTCAGACCTTTTTCATATAAAACAAGTAATTTATTGAAATCTAAGGATAAATAATTTGCATAAGCCTTAATAATATGTCTAGTATATAACTCGTCTGGTAAAATCGCAAAATCATCATTTTCTAAAGCCTGTATTATTTTTCTGCTGATTTTTAAATCTTGTTCTATTTTTTCTAGCTTTATTTTATCTGCCTGACGATATCTTTGAAAAACTTGCCCTAACGTTTCATTCTTCATATTTTTTTCATACTAAATTACGAATAAATACTAATATACGAATTTCTTAACCTTCGTACATTAGTACAAATTAGTATTTCGTAAGACCTACCAGTCTTCCCATTCAGACTCTGCTTTTGTTTTTTTCTTTGTCTCTTCTTCCTCTTCTTCGTCTTCCTCAACATCTTCATCTTCTTCTTCCTCTTCATCCTCCATGTCCTCCAGGGCTTCAGTGGATGATGATTCTTCATCGTCATCATCTAAATCTGATTCTATAACCTCGCCATTTTCTTCTGCCTCTTCAAAATCTAAATCTTCCTGAGAAACTGGCTTCATGTCAGGACCTTCATAATCTTCTTCTGAGCTAACTTCTTTTTCTGTGACTAATATCTCTCTTGGTTTAGCGCCATCAGCCGGACCAACAACACCTGCCTCTTCTAATAAATCCATTATACGTGCTGCACGCGCATAACCAATTTTTAATCTTCGCTGTAAATATGAAGTTGAAGCTTTACCTGCCTGAATAATTAATTCTTTAGCTTCTTCAAATAATTCATCCCCTTCATCAGGATCTGAAAAATCAATTGTACCGTCACCATTATATTTGGTTTGTTTTTCTACCACAGAATCAACATATTCTGGTCTATCACCACTTTGTTTTAAGAAATTAACTACTCGTTTTACTTCTGAATCTGACACAAAAGCGCCCTGCAAACGTTTTGGTTTAGAAAGTTCAGCTGTAGTATAAAGCATATCGCCCCGGCCAATTAATTTTTCTGCACCAGCATAATCTAAAATTGTTCTTGAATCAGTTATTGAAGCAACAGCAAAAGCAATTCTGGCTGGCACGTTTGCTTTAATTAAACCAGTAATAACCTCTACTGATGGCCTTTGCGTCGCTAAAATCAAATGAATGCCCACTGCTCTGGCCATTTGAGCCAAGCGAATGATTAATGATTCTACTTCATGGCCCATATTAGACATTAAATCAGCCATTTCATCAACAACAAAAATAATGTAAGGAATTTTTTCTTCAGCAATCTTATTATAATCTTCAATATTACGTTTACCAGTCTTTTCTAAAAACTGATAACGCCGATCCATTTCAGCCAAAGTCCATTTTAAAGCATTAACGGTTTTCTTTAAATCAGTAATTACTGGGGTTAATAAATGGGGAATATCATTATAAGCTGGCATTTCTACTCTTTTAGGATCAACCATAATAAATTTTAAAGTATCTGGACCGTTTTGATATAGCAAGCTAACAATAATTGAATGCAAAGCAACTGATTTACCAGAACCAGTTTGCCCAGCCACTAATAAATGCGGCATTTTAGCTAAATTGCCAGCCCAAGTTTTACCAGCCACATCACGGCCAATAGCTAAAGTTAAGTTTGAATCACGTTTTTTAAATTCAGGACTTTCTAATAGCTCCCGTAAACGAACAATTGCTACTGACTGATTAGGTACTTCAATTCCTACTAATGATTTACCAGGAATCGGTGCTTCTATTCTTAAAGGATGAGCTGCCAAAGCTAAAGCCAAATCATCATTTAAAGCTGTAATACGTGACAATTTAATCCCTTCGGCTGGTTTTAAAGTATATTGGGTGACTGTTGGCCCAACTGCCACATCAGCCATTTCTACTGGAATATTAAAACTTTCTAAGGTTTTTTGAATAATCATTTTATTAGCTGCAATATTTCCAGCAGTTGGTTTACCAGCCCGACCATCAAGCAAATCTATCGGTAAATCAACTTTTTTCCAAACTTTTTTAACTTTGGGTTCATCAAGCTTAATTTCTTCTTTAGCTGGCTGCTGACTAGCCAACTTTTTACTAGCAAATTTTGCATCTTTTTCAGACTCTTCGTCTTCCTCGTCGTCTTCTTCATCAACTTCTTCTTCCTCTTCATCTTCATAGTCTTCATCATCTTCCTCTCGGACCTTACCACCTAATTTAAGCTTGATATTATAATAAAAAATTGAAAAACGTTGTAATATTCTGCCTAAAACCGGACGAGTGTTTTTAATATCTTCCAAAGAAGTATTAACAATTAATAAAATTGAAATAATAAATACTGCCAGTAAAACAATTAAACTAGCCCAAAAGCCAAAAATATTAAGAAAAACAGAACTAATAAATAAACCGATGTAACCACCGCCCCGCCCCTGATCTACAGCTAAGACAGCATCATTAATATTAATAAATAAATGTAATAAGCCTGGAAAACTTAAAATAAAGAAAAAATAACCCAAGTAATTCGTTGGTCTGATTTCATAATCCTTATTTATAAACGAATAACCCCAAATAATTAAAATCACTGGAATAAAATATTTTGCCCAGCCTAAAAATATACCTAAGCTTCGGTCAATAAAATTGCCAGCGCTACCTGCTAAATCAAAAAATCCTAATAAACTAATGCCTGCAATAGCAAAAAGTGTAATAATTAAAATCCAACGTTTAGTATTAGGATGAATATCAATCTTAGGCATGCCAGAGCCTTTCTTCTTTTTCTTTTTTAGTTTGGACAATTTCTTTTTGGCCATATTGTTATCAAATTAAAATAAATGACTATAAGCAATTTGCTCTTAGCCTGTCCTAAGCATAGTCGAAGGACCATATGCTAAATTATAACCCAATTTTATCATAAATTATTTCTTTTGCAAAATAAATCCGCCTTCGCATAAGGCTTTGGCAAATATAAAAAAGAGGCAATTTGCCTCTTTTTTTATTTGTCATGAAAATGAAAGTGAAAGTGCTGTGGTGGATTATCATCATCGTCGTCGCTTTTCTTTTTTTTCTTTTTAGGCTTACCCAAAAGCCCCTCTCTTATGCCATTAAAAATACCTTTTATTATTCCTGTGATAATACTAAGAACAAAACTAACAATGCCCGAAATCATGTTCCCAAAAGACTTTTTACCCATGAGCACATAAACAATATACCCAAGGATAATTATGCTTACCAATAATCCGATTATCTGATCCTCTGTTCCAGACATTTATTTTCCCTCCTAAAAACTCTTTTTCAAGTTCATTTAAGTTTACTATAAAATTAATAAAAAGTCAATAATGCATTGCCAATTTGTATTATTTTTTTTATACTAATAAAAATGTAACCAAGGAGGGCAGAACAATGTGCGAAAAAATTGATCATTGTATTCATTTAAGTGACTTTTTAAAAGCTCAAAAAACCATTTTACTCCGCCACATTGATGAACATAAATGGTGTCGGCAAATTGCTGACGATCAAGAAGGCAAAGCTGATTTTATCAAAGAATTTGGCTGGCTGATGAGAGAAATCTTTTGTGGACATGCTTGTCCTGATCGTTTTAACTGCCAAATTGCTGAAGAGTTTTTACCTGACGAGCAAAAAAAGCAAACTTAAAAGCGCCTTTTACAACTAGGCGCTTTTTTTATTGTGGCGGCGCCCCTGTACCATGCGGTACAGGGCGCCGCCTTTTTTGCAGCTGCATAACGTTTTATCATTATGGTTTAAACGAAGTATCCTCAACCGGCAGCCCTCACTTATAATTCTTACAATTTATAAGAATTAATAAGGTCATAGGGCAAGGTAATGGCTAAGGCTAACTAGCAGCCGCAAAATCTTGTATTATAGTTTATCCAGCACCCCTTTTAGCTGGGCTAGGGGCCGCCAAAGGCTAAAACCTTTGAAATCCTTGCTCCAGCGGGCAAACTCTATGCCCGGGTACCACTTTAAGACTTCGGCCAAGGCCTCTAATGTCCATTTTTTGGACAGGTCCAGCCTGGGAAGCCTTTTACCACGTAAAAATATTGTTTTTACGCGGTTTTTCCTGTCTAGGACGCGTATTCTTACCAAATAATCCTCCTTATTAGGAATTAACGCTTAAAAAATTTTTCAATATACAATTATTCTCCTCTGAAACCTCAAATTAATTAAGGTCTCAGAGGAAACAGGATGGCAGGGGAAGCCATCCTGATAATTTACAAACCTTCTCCCACTTAATTTATCCCTGACCCAATTGGGTTGCCTTGTCACAGGATCTGTGACTTAGCAGGTTTTGGTCTTTTATACCCAGGGTGCTCTTTGGTCAATACTCAGAACCACAGTAAACATGTGGCATTCATGCTAACCGCAGTTAAGGTAAAGGTTCCTAAAAAGGAACAGAGCTGCGCGCAGTCAGACGTGGGACTCCCGGTATGGGAGGAGAGTTTTAAGCAGAATGCTTATCTACTCTCTTCTGCGCGACCTCGCTGGCTCTGAAGGTACTGGCTGTTACACCCCAGTGTCTTGCAGTACGATCTGCTCAATCTCCTGAACTTGGCTTGCGCCGCCTTCAAGGTCAAGAGAGATGTACCTTAAAACTCTGTCGTTCCATCCGTAGATGAAACGAATACCCTTGGCACTTTGAGGGGCAACCGCGTCCCGATAAGGGGCAATGGTAATGAGGTAAGCTTTCGCCTGAGGAGCGACCTGTCTGCGGTACTGAGACCACAGGTCTAAGAAACTCCCTGAGCTATAGCGCCCGTTCCCAAAAGCCCACTCTTCCTGATCTGTAATGCCGATGAAGACGTCTGCTTTGAGCTTGCGATCAAGAAGATACTGTATCGGAGCACCAATTGCCGTACCACCGCCTCCCAGACTTTCCAGCTTCTCAGCTGTTGTCAAAATGTTGTCACGGGTTGAAAGTCCGAGATTGGGGTAGACCTCAGTGTCAAAAGGTAAAGGAATAACCCGATCCTTGACTTGGCGCAGAAGTGCACCGGTAAAGATAGCCGCGATATCAATGTAACGAGTTGTGCTCTTCGGGTTGATTGTGCCCCAATACATTGAACCGCTGGTATCAGTACCAATGGCAACGACTTTGCCCGCTAGTAAAGGCATGTTCACAAAAGACAGTTCCAGGGCTTGACGTAGTGCATCTGAGATGCGGGAATCTGGATTGTCCATTGCTACATACCTTTTCCAGGCGTCAAAAAACCGGAAAGGCAGTACTTTAGAGTGCTGGACAGCTTGCAAATCAGTCAGCTTTTGCACGGCATAACGTACGTTCTCATCGCTGGCAAACACATTGTGACGGGTGAAGGTCACAAGGTTGCGCAGCAAATTGAAGTACGGTGCCTGATGCAGCAGCTCTGACCAGATCGCAGGTGAGGTTGCTTTCAAGCTAGGAATCACTACCTCAAAAGGCAGACGTCCCTTTTTGATCAGGGCAATCTGTTCCTCTTCAGTAATGGCCTGCTTAAGAGCTTCCAAACTACGGATCTGGGGGTTGGACTTTGAATTTCCATTCAAGGCCTCTTTACCCTTCACCAGCCAACCAAACAACTCTGACTGAGCCTCGCTGAGCGGTTTTGGGTGAGTGAGCCGGAGAATGTCTCTCAGGGTAATCTCCTGCGAAGCGGCCGAACCGTACTTCACAGCATGATACTCTGACAGGTTCCCCAACCACTGCCTAACCGCTTCACGAGTGACTCCGCCAAGACCGTTTCGGCCAGGAACCACACCAGATTTGCTGAGCTGGACAAAAGCGCGCAGATCATCTGGAGTGCGGATTACCTGGTTAAAAACTGCCTCAAAGTAAGCCTTGTTGCCACGACCACCAGAAAGCACAGTTAACCCCAGGACAGGCAGAGTTTTCATTAACCCTTCGTTCCTGGCATAAACCAGGGCTTTCGCTAAAAACTCAGGGCACTCTTGCCGAGCCTGGAGCAGGACCTGGAGAGCCTCATTACCCAGCTGTTCGCCGGTTACGTAAAAAGTATTTCCCAAGGTTCCTGTGGTGAGGATTTGCACGACTTGCTCTTTCAAACTACGCAAATAGCTAGGAGCCCCTTCCTTGTTCGGATGGGTAACTACTTTACGAGCCTTATGAGCAGACTGGGCGGATATAAAACTGGATAGGTTATTCATTAAATCCCTCCTTGTGGGTTGGTGGGTTGTAAAGTTCTAACGCACTAACACCTTGTTAATGCGTTTTCCAAAATCCACAAAAAATTTTATAAACTTTGGAAAATCAGCCGTTGGCTAAACGGCTGGCCCCCCCTATTTTTTACAGGGTTTTACAAGACAGGGTCCTTGTCTCGACTTAGCAGTCTACTAAGGCTTAAAAATATTATCAGCTGGTGACTAACTCAGCTGCACCCCCCGCAATTACACGCGGTTTTACAGGACAGGGTAATTGTCCAGACTTGGAGCCACCCAAGGCTTAATTTTCAGGCACAAGAGAAATCCCCTAATACCAGGGAAATCCCTTGTTGCCTATAACGACTGTGGCCAGCAATCGACCTGCCCCTAAAAAATTTTCACGGGGTTTTACTGAGCCAGGGTTTTGCTCAAACTTGGGTAGCCACTCCAAGATTTAAATAAATAACAGCTGCTGGCTAGGCAGCTGACCTATTTTGTGAGGAAGGTTTTTACCTCAACTTGGGAGCCACCCAAGAAAAAAACTATTTATTACTGCTGGCGATGCAGTTAAGATGTGGAAGACCAATATCCCTGACAGTATGACTCTTTTTTTTAAAAAAATAATGTCGAAGTAGCCTCAATCAACAGCCCTGCTTCAGGTTTTATATTCCACCTTTAACACCTTGCTAAAAATGGAACACCCTTACCTGAAGATTATTGGGCAAAAAAATGATTAAGGATTCCCTTACGGGAAAGGATTACAAGAGTCGGGATATTGTCATTCCTTAGCAATTATCAAGCATAAACCCCTTGCTAGTAAATATGCCTATAATAATTGCTACAAAGTAAGCTTGTAAAAAAGTGTCTAGGCTAGTAAAAAATAAAATAATTTACTTTTCTTTTGGCATAATCGAAGTAACCTCGTTTGACAGTCCTCGGGTTAGAAAAAACTCTGTTATCAGCAGAGACTTAATTTAATCATGCATAACAATCAGCTGTTTCCTGAAGTTCTCACTTCAGTCCCTGGAGCTGGTTGGTGCTGATTAAACTTTTCTAACTGTCATGGGACAAAGGGTAAACAAGGGACTTTCCAGGATTTGAACCTAGCCATCTTTTTTAACAAGCTATTGCCAAAGCCGTCCCTTTGGGAGGCCTTAACAAACCTATTTAAGCAGCTTCTTGCGCAGCCTGCTCTCTCTTGGCCCGACGGCGGGCAAAGTATTCCTGACGTTTCTGATGCTTGGCCTGACGACGCTTTTTATTCTCTTCCCGGCGTCCTTTTTTGCGGTACTCAGTGCACTTGGCCTGATTACGGCCAATTTTGCGGTTCTTTTTCCCACCTTTTCTGGCTTCAGTCACTTTCACACCTCCTTTGTTTGATATGTTATAAATTAATGCTATTTAACTGAATATGTAAAAGCCAGTTAGTCCTAATTAAAGGTAGTAACTAGCAAATCAGTTTAATTGCACAAAAGTGTTTAGATTTTCAATGATCAGCTCTTTGTAATAAAGAGGATAATGTGAATAAGGCCAAGTGATTCCCCCTAAGTTGTTGTTTTATGGGGCACGTTGTTCCCTTATTCCCATTATTCTTTTTATTAATTTGTCAAAACTTTTCTCAGGCTGATTTAGCAGTATATCATATCTGAAAAATTTTGTCAAGTCTTTATAGATTAATTAATTGACTTATTGCATGAAATTATTTAAAATTAGCCAAATTTAACTTGCTAAATAAAGTCAACACTGATTATACATAATTATTATTTAATGTTATAAACTTGATATTCACCACCATGGGGTTTGGGGTGGCAGCCTAAGCGCCAACTAATTACCCACAATATTAACTAAATGTTCTAGCGCATCTGCCACCCCAAAACTTTTTGGTTCTTTTTGGTTACAAAAAGAACATTAAAAAAATAAAAAAGGGCTCTGGAATGATCACAGTTATTAACTGTAATACATCCACAGAGCCCTTATGGCATTGTTAGTGTGTTAGAAAGCTCAGCCTTCTACAAATAACAAAGCCAGCTTTTTAAGCAATTTCAGCAACCACGGTTCGCAGTGATACTGTCAGTTCTGTCGTGGAACCGGCAGACAGGCTTGCGAATCCAGTCTTCTAACATCTCGTGGACACCAGGGAAACTGTTCCCAGTGCTGGTGTGTTACAAACATATGGCATATGTTCATAAATAAAGAGATGCGAGATATAGGCCTTGTTTTCGGGTAGACTTACTGACAAATCAGTCTAGTCCAATGAAAAGTGGCTGAAATTAGCTTAATTTTTTGTTGACCATGCCGTTATCGTCTTTGGGTAAAGGCAATGCCAACATCATCAGTAGTTCGGTTTTTACATAGGCGCTTCATGATTGCTCCTTTTTGTTCCTCGAAAAATTTTGAATTAATTCAAGTTAAACCAATTACAATTTTTCTTGTTCCCAGTAGCAATCATCCAAAAGTACCAGCTGACCAGCCCATGCAGACCTCCTTTCCGTAAACAAAGAGCTTTAACATGAATAAGTAGTTAGGACCCTTTAGGGGTGGCCGGGTAGTACCTGTTCGGTACTACCCGACCCAAGGGTTCCTGTTACCACCCACCCATGGTAGCCTCCTTGGCTGAGGGTTAAAACCAAGTCCGGTCAAAACCGGGGCAATTTCCGTATATATAAAAACCTTTTTAGTTTTCAAGGTTGATTTCATATCATATCATAAAACAAAAAAAATGTCAATAGCTTATAGACATTTTTATATTATAAATTAAAATTTTATGCTAATATAAGTCAATTTTTCTTTTATTTTTCTGTCTCTTTTTTGTCTTCCTTATAATAATTCCAGCATAAATCAAAAATTGTTTTCATGGTTTGTGCTAAATATTCATTTTCAATAAAAACTCCCATAATTTTGCCTTTAAAAGAATACATAGCAATAGCATTGGCAAAAATATCAATACCAGCTTTCAATGGATATTTATCAGCAGGAATATGTTTGGCTTCACGTAATAATTTTTTATCAGTGGCATTTGGCAGAGGTCCTTTTTTCCTAGTATATAAAACTTTAGATTTAATTTTCTTTTCAAGTCTTCGCTTGGTAATTGTTTCTACATGATCTTTTTCTTCAAATAAACCAAACATTTCATCTAAAGGAATAAAACTTCTAACTTCTTTGGTTTTTATCTTGAACATTTTTTCAGAAATTGCTTTTAAGCCTTTAGTGCCTTCAAAAACCTGTACTTTAGGCTTTTCACCCTTAATATTGGCCATGGCTTCAAGTTCAGGAATAATTTTATTTAATTCTCTTTCAATCTCATCAATTTTTTGCTTACGTAAGCGTAATAATGTCACTAAATGTTCAGGAGGCTCAGACAAATAATAAGTTTTTTTACCTTTTGTAAATGTACTCATTAAACCTTTTTTAATTAAATTTTCATAAACAACATAAGCTGTTGGCCGAACAACTTCTGCAAGTTTTGCTAAAGCAGGCGCTGTCTCAGGACCACGCTGTAAAGAAGTTAAATAAATTTTAGCTTCTTTATCAGTTAAGCCTAATTTTTTTAATTCTTGATAATTAATCATAGTGATTTAATTATAGCAAAAATATATGGAATAAAAAATCCCCTCTTAACTTTTTAAAAGGGGATTAATAATCACAAATATTGCTTTGCCAAGTACCACTGGGATTAGCATACCTGATTAAATATATTTGATATTCTAAATGTGCCCATTGTTTTAATAACTGCAAAGGCAATGTTTCTTCAATTGCCCAGTTCATCATGCCTTGAGCCTTGAGATAAAGAGGCCAAACAACCTCTTCAAATGACTCTTTATTCGCAAAAGCTTTTTGCAGATTATAAATAGTCATTCTCAGTTGCCTTTTAAATTGACGTCGGTTATGTAATTGACCATCTATAATATTTAAACCTAGTGCATGTAAAAGCTGGCCCTGGTTAGCCAAATACGCCTTGTGCAAAAAATAATTCTGCTCAGCACAAAACTTCCAATATTTTGAAGTCCATTTTATTTTCGGCCTGCGCACATAGCCTTGTCTGGCAATGTGAAAAATAGCTGAAATCAAAGGGGAATGCCAATGAGGACTACCGAATCTGGTTTCATAATTAACAATGCCTTCAGGGATTGTCTCAAAACGAACTTCATAACTTTTTATTGAAACAGTACCCCAGCCATCAATGTAAGGAGTCTCGCCTTCTACATATTTTTTTATAACCCGGGGAGGCCAAAATGTTGGCGCTGTAAAAAATAAATTGTCTGCATAACGCACATAAGTACCCTCAACACGTTTGGCTAATTTGCTCAGCTTTCTATCAAGTGGCTCAAAAGCTAAGTCAAATAAGCGAGGGCTTGTTGGTGCGCCTTGTGGTAAAATTCCTGTTACTCCAAATATTGAAGTAGTAAGACAAGTTAAATAATAAGCAACATAAAAACCATAACCTAAATCCATAAAAATATTAAAAACAGTATCTCCTGTGGTATTAGGAAAAGCATTAGCCACATCAGTAGTAAATATTGGTTGTTTTGCGTCGATTATCCTTTGTAAGGCCTGCCTGACATTACCACCAGAAAAGCCATAGGCATTAGGATGCCCAGATTCTCCTTTTAAAATATTTTTATTAATCAAGCGCTGAATAAAAAGTAAGTCAGGGCAAGGAATTAATAAAACTCTTTTACCTTTACTTCTTTTAGGAATAGCAACTTTTTTGTATAAACCAGGGTGTCTGGTGACTGCCTTGAAAAGCAAATTATCAAAACGCTGATAATTATTGTCCCAAGGCCTGCCTAGTTCTACAAATAAATACCAAGCAGCTACTTTACCTTGTGCTCTTTTCAACGGATTTAAATATTTAGGCAAAATTTACTCACCTCCCTTCGGTCGCCATAGCTTTAGCGTAGGCGAACTTTTCAAGATTTTCAAAGAAAATAGGGGAGAATTTCTTCTCCCCTTAGCGTGGATTGCTTCACGCTCGGACAAAGGTCGCGGCGATGTAATAGTGTGATTATAACCGTCAGAATTCTGACAGTCCCTCTGGTCTTTAAAAATAAGGTCTTGTTTAACAATGCTCTCAGGTTTAACAAACCCCTCAGGATTTGTATAGACACAATTCAATCTTATTTACATAGCATTGCCCTCTAATCCTTATCCAGCAGACCAGAACCGTAGCCAATCCAACGCTGGTTTAAGATTAATAAAAACCTTAAATAAAGTCAAACAAAAAAACAACTATAAAAAATTGTCCTGGAGCGGGTAACCCCAAAGGGGTCCCTTTGGGACGGGAATCCCAGCCTTCGCTCTTGGTAAACACAGAGCTTTAGCTGGCAGGGAACCCGTATCCTCAGCTTGCCTGCCCGCCATACATAGTCATAGAGCACACACAAGCAAACAGCGGGTAACGGGAATCGAACCCGTATCCTCAGCTTGGAAGGCTGATATAATAAGCCATTATACGATACCCGCTGTTTGCCAGCGTATTCAAGTAATAATGACCATGTACTATGGTAGGCGGGGAAGGCTGATACCTGTCCGCCGAAGCCCAAAGGGCGGAGGAGGATAATAAGCCATTATACGATACCCGCCAATAATAAAGTCCGAATAAAAATATCCGGACTATAAATTAATACTATGGTTTAAAATCATCAAGTAAAACAAGATCATCATTTGTTTCACAACAGATCAAAACAAAAGCCCCATGGCTTTTAATAAAATCAGCTAATATTCTGATTTTATCAATATCTTTATTGCTTTCTCTTATAAACTCAAAAAATTTCTGTGCCATTTGGCTTTGTTCTTGTAAAGTACTGCCATTTGCAACATAAAGTAATCCGTTTTTTAACGCTCCAGTCAATGGACCGAGTAATTTGCCATGTGCTAATTCTTTGACCACTGACTGAGGCTGTCCTTTAATTAATTCCTCAACCTCCTCAGTAATCAAGCCACTGAATTTTACTTTCATATGGTTTACCTCCCTTTTTTTAAGTTATTTAACCTTATCATAAATTATAAAATTTTGTCAAGACTTAGCATATTATTGCTCTATTACCTGATCTAAAATATTAAATATCCCTTCATCTCTAAAAAATAAGTATTGCTGACCCATTTTTTCTATTTCATAAGCATCTTTAGCAGAAGCATATTCATTATAAGATGAAGCGCCGTAGTCAATTATATAGGCCTGACTTAAATCATCAGATATCATTAAATTATTCTCATGTAAATCCCTGTGGAAAAAATTATTTTTTTTCCACGCATCAAGAGTATTAGCAATCTGATGCATAATCTGTTTTGGTAAAAGCTTTTTAGTTCTAAAACGACGCAAGATTTGATCACGTAAATGATTATCTAATTCTGCTTTTGACATTCTTTTCCTTTTTTCTCTTGCACCCATAAAACCATCAATTACTAACTCATTCATATCGCGATCTGATAAATCAGGGATTTCTTCTTTTCTTACACCAGGTAAAAATTCAGACAACTTATCTTCTGGAATAGTTTGAGCAATTTCTTCAATCATAAGCCTGAACAAAGTTTTTCCTTTAATCCGTTCCATTATAATCATTTCCTGACCATCATCTGTTTCAACATAACATAAAGGTTTAGGAACTTTGGCAACTGGCTTGTTTTGTTTTTCCCTTTCTTCAACAATTAAAAAAGCTTGGGCTTGTAATTCCATTTCCTCTTCAATTCTTTTTTCAAATATTTCTTTACCACTAGAATGTTCTTTTCGCTTAACACAATATTCACCTTGTCCGATATCAGCCCTGTAGACTTCGGCAATACTGCCACTACCAATATTATATCTGCTTCTAGCAGATTTTAAATAATCTTCAATCATGATCCTCACGCTTTCTACTTCTTCTTTATTAACAATATTCTCATGAGTAATCATTTTTTTTATTTCTGGCATAATTTTCAGAGAGAATTTTAGGGTCGGGGCGGCGGGACTTGAACCCGCGACCTCATGGTCCCAAACCATGCGCGCTAGCCAACTGCGCCACGCCCCGGTAGAATTAACTAATAACTAACGACTCAAAACTTATAACATTATTTATTAATATGCTTTTTGAATCCGCCTAACTGCTTTGAAATATTCTCAATTCTAGTAAATATATTAGTATAATCATCTTCTGTTATTAATACCTCATCCCTTAAGGTATCTATAGCTGCTAATAATTCGTAGCTTGATCCTAGAGATATATCAAAATATTTTTTTAATTCTTTATCTGACTCTTTGCCGCTTCCTTCTGCAATGTTTAAGATTATTGAAAAAGCTGCTCTAATCAACTGTCCGCCAATATTATAATTTAAATCTTTCGGTAATTTTCTCACAACTTCCAAGATTATACTAAATAAACTTTTTGCATCCTTATATACTTTCCAGTTTAAGAATCTAAATCCCTCCATATTTTGTTTTTAGTGATTAGTTTTTGGTTGTCAGTTATCAATGTGCCGGGGGAGAGAATCGAACTCTCGACACAAGGATTTTCAGTCCTTTGCTCTACCACTGAGCTACCCCGGCCTGGCACTTCTTCTCTGTCGATCATCAGTGCCTTCTTAAGTGTGTCAAAGACACCCTGAGTTTTAACAAAGTTAAAACGAAGGGTGGGCGTAGATGGACTCGAACCATCGACCTCATCGTTATCAGCGATGCGCTCTAACCACCTGAGCTATACGCCCGTGAATATATTTAATTGTATAAAACTTTGAACGAAGGTGGCTCTTATACATATATACCAGTAACCACCTGCCTGCCCCGAGCTTGTCGAGGGGAGCTATACGCCCGTGAATCAAATGATCAATTTACAATTTACAATGCTCAACAAAATTGTTCATTGTTCATTGATAATTGTACATTTATACAAATTATAGCAAAAAAGGCTAGCTAAACCAATATTTAAATATTAAATAATATTAACTTAGCTAGCCTTTTTTCTTTAACATCTAAAAAGTGATAGAATTGACGGCTTCTCTATAAAATAGAGATTCGACCGGAATAGAGTAAATAAAATTTACTCATATACTCCTTAGAAAGGAGATGGTCCATCCACAGCTTCCGCTACGGATGCCTTGTTACGACTTCGTCCCTGTCACCGATCTTACCTTCTATCGTCCTACAACGATATTCGGGTACTACCGGCTCCCTTGACGTGACGGGCGGTGTGTACAAGACCCGAGAACGTATTCACCGCGCCGTTGCTGATACGCGGTTACTAGCGATTCCAACTTCATGAGGTCGAGTTGCAGACCTCAATCCGAACTGAGACCAGCTTTGATGGGATTTGCTCCGCCTTTCGGTTTAGCGCCCCATTGTACTGGCCATTGTAGCACGTGTGTAGCCCAGAACGTAAGAGCCATGCTGATTTGACGTCATCCTCTCCTTCCTCCAGCTTAAAGCTGGCAGTCTCCTATGACATATCTAACATAGGACAAGGGTTGCGCTCGTTACCGGACTTAACCGTACATCTCACGACACGAGCTGACGACAACCATGCAGCACCTGTCACCTAGTTCCTTGCGGCACTCCCGGCATTACCCGGGATTCTAGGGATGTCAAGTTCTGGTAAGGTTCCTCGCTTATCGTCGAATTAAACCACATGCTCCACCGCTTGTGCGGGTCCCCGTCAATTCCTTTGAGTTTTAGCCTTGCGGCCGTACTCCCCAGGCGGGACACTTAACGCGTTAGCTTAGTTAAAACGACACTGAAAGGGTCGATACTCCCAATGCCTAGTGTCCATCGTTTACGGCGTGGACTACGAGGGTATCTAATCCTCTTCGCTCCCCACGCTTTCGTGCTTCAGCGTCAGGATTGTCCTAGCAAGCTGCCTTCGCATTTGGTGTTCCTGCCGATATCAACGGATTTTACCCCTACACCGGCAATTCCGCTTGCCTCTTCCAACCTCTAGTTTATTAGTTTTAGCAGCTGTCCCAGAGTTGAGCTCTGAGCTTTAACTACTAACTTAATAAACCACCTGCGCACGCTTTACGCCCAATAAATCCGGATAACGCTCGGGGTCTCTGTATTACCGCTGCTGCTGGCACAGAGTTAGCAACCCCTTATTCACCAGGTACCGTCATTTGTTCTTCCCTGGTAAAAGACCTTTACACTCCGAAAAGCTTCATCAGTCACGCGGCGTCGCTCCGTCACCCTTGCGGGCATTGCGAAAGATTCTTGACTGCAGCCTCCCGTAGGAGTCTGGGCAGTGTCTCAGTCCCAGTGAGGCGGGCCATGCTCTCACACCCGCTACTCGTCAGAGCCTTGGTAGGCCATTACCCTACCAACAAGCTGATAAGCCATAGGCCCCTCCCGAAGCGTCGGAACTTTAAATGGGAATGACTTGAGTCCCCCCATTTTTATCGTGTATTAGCCCATCTTTCGATGGGTTATTCACGTCTTCGGGGTAGGTTACCAATGTGTTACTCACCCGTCTGCCACTATCCTAAAAAACCGAAGTTAAAAAGGATCGTACGACTTGCATGCCTTAGACACGCCGCCAGCGTTCATCCTGAGCCAGGATCAAACTCTCAAAAAAAGTGATAATAAAGTTTATCACGAACTTTTTTTATCTGGATTTATATTGAGTCCCTCATAAAGAGGGAAAAATATGAATTGTGGTCAATTCTATCACTCTTTAGTTGTCAAAGTATTTTTCTTCTAAAATTTTCCTAAAGAAAAAACAGGGAAACTCCATTGCCTATTAAATTATATTTAAAATATTTTTAATAGGTCGAATTCCTCTGTTTTTTCTCCACCTCGACTAGCGAGAGATCCCTGAAAAAATTTTATTTAAAGTAAACTGGTGTTTTTAAGATTACTTTTAAGATATTAGTATATTAATTTATTTTAGATTAAATGTCAAGTGTTTTTCTTCAACAAATTATTAACAAAATACTATACTTTTTATTATAATATAAAATTGAACATTTGTCAATATGATTTATTTTTTCTAAAATAAAACCCCGCACTTTTGCAAAAAAGTACGGGGTAAGGCTATAAAGCGCAAAATCCAAATTTACTTACAAAGAAACTGCGCGAGTACGCATGGATTCACTAGCAGCATCAGGGCTGCAACCGTGGTAGTTGAAGTGGACCTTGCCGTTTCGAAAGCCGACGAGAGGCACAAAGCCACCAGAATCAAGAGAACCAGAGCAAATTGTTGCGTTCTCAAGATCCAAGTGCTTGTTGCCAGTCCGCCAGTGGTAAAAAAGCTCTAGAAGCACACGCTCTTCAAAGGTAATGCCTGTGATGCCTTCTTTTTCACAGTCTTTGGCTGACTTATTTTTGTTCTCCTTATCAGCCTCAATCCTGTCACGCACCCAGACAGCATAGGTCTTAGTTGCAATGCGCACCGACTTGATATTGTTCAGATCGTCTGCGTACCAAAAGCTAACTAAACGCTCTCTGCACTTGTCAAGAAGCTTATCTATGGTCAGCCCTTCTATTACAATGATTAGCCAATCAAAACCTTCCTGCTTTTCCGGCAAAACCATATCTGCAAAGTACTCTTTAATGATATTCCCTGGGATACCAAAAACTTCCCGATAAAAACGCTTCCATTCTTTCCGTGGATCTGGGTTTATAAGTACATTGGCTAACTTTCTCTGTAATTCGCCCTGGTTTTTAATCCAGTACTGCATTTCTACTGGGCTTAAATGCGGTAGTTGTTTTAATACTGCAGCATTAAATTCCATTGCCTGTCTTGTCGTATCATTTTTCTTTGGGACTGTTTCATGTTTTTTCATGAACGGTTCCCTCCTTTCGCGTATTATGCTCGCCAGCATTTAATAAGCCAACTTATCATTTTAAACTAAAAAAGTCAAGATTTACTTTTGTTGTTATGGATTATATCTATCCCAAACCATGTCGTGAATTGAATTTACAGAATCAGCCACATCCTGATTTTTAATTAAAACAGCAAAAGGATCTTCTTCTGAGGTAAAAATAAAAACCATATCATCTAGAACTGCTATAGAGGCTTTTATCGGATAAGCATTAGGAGAGACAACAATGGATTTTCGTAACTCTTTTTCGTCCTTTTTTAATACGCTCTTTAATATTGGAGCTTCAGGGTGTCCAGACACTATCAACCTCCCCTTTATTTTTTTATTAACCCTTTTATCTATTGATTTGGCAATTTGCTTTTGACCATGTTGCATTACTGTTGATTCTACATTTTCAAAGGATTTGCCAAACTTGGTTTTAGCATTTTCTAACCAAGTATCAGAAGCAATCTGTACGCCTTCTATCCCTGAATAATAACTAATGGCTAATTTTTGTTCTGGGACATTTATACGTTTTGCTAAATCATCAGTTATTTCTTTTAAAGTCACCATTTTTCTTTCCAAAATATGGTGTAATTGCTTTGGGCTCAAAGCTTGATATTTTTTTCTTTTGCCAATTTTTATAACCAATAAAAAACCTTTTTCAATCAAACTTTGTATATGAGAATAGGCAGCAGTCCGTGGAATCTTTGCTTTTCTGGCTAATTCAGATAAAGTAGCTGCCTCAAATTTTAAAGCTGCCCAATACAATTTAGTTTCATAATTGTTTAGGCTAAAGACTTTCTTAAGTTTTTCTAATTGATCTTGCATATATTTAATATTAACAAGTGACGAAAATTCCGTCAAATTATTTTAAAAATATTTTGCTAAATTTAGATAAAAATCCTTAACTAAGCCTCTGTTATGATGTATATATTTGATAATAATTATAATTAATATTATGATTAACTATTAAGTTCTTTGAAAGAAAGGAGAAAAAAATGGATAGAGAAATGTATGAAAGAATGATAAAAAACGGGATAAAAAACGGTAAATCAGAAAGAAAAAAAAGAGAACAAGAATATAGAAAAAAAAGAAGGCAGGAAAAGGAGAGAGAGAATAGTGAAAAGGCTGAGACTAAAAGAAAAAATGATCGTTTTGCCCATGTCTTTTTTTTGGAGCTTGAATCTGCAATAAGGGAACAAATTGCCTCAGGAGGTGACTCAATAGTTAAAATTTATCTTATGACTTTCGAAGAATATAGGTATGGTAGGCATGAAAGGACAAATTGTTGCTGGTTAGCTAATTATAAAATAAATGATAAAGATAGCCTTATGTCTGATGTTATTGGTAAATATTATTTAAATCTTCAAAATGTAATTAGTACAATCAAGCAAAGGTTGAAAATATTAGACATTAAGGTTGAAATCAAGGATTGTAATATTCATAAATCCCTTTTTATTGATGACGTTCATATGTCTTCAATGAAAGTTTTTATCCTTGATATTCAAAATCATCTTTAATTATAAAAGGAGGAACAAAATGAAAAAATATCCGATTGATTTTAATGGAGAGCAAATAGATCTTGTTTTAATCAAGTTGAAAAAAAGGTTAACCTACGATGAAGCGACAGACTACATAAATCAACGTGGTCTTTTGCCAGCCCATATGTCGCACTTGGCTACTTTCCAAAAAAGGTACCCAAAAGCACAGGAGCGCTCTATAAATTGTACGATTTTTGCATTAGGAACTCTTCATGAAAATTATCATGTCCCGTATATTTCAGGTAATAAAATTAATCCAGAATATATGGATTTTTGGGATATTCGCGAATTATTTCCCTGTGATCATAATTCTCTATATCTTGCCATTTCAGGAAGCAAAACAAAGTCATATATAGCTCTGGAAGAAACTGAACAAAAAAACCGCAAGGAGGCAGTAAAAAGAAAAGAAAAGGAGGAACAAAGAATGAAAACTGGACCGGAGGGACAATCAAAAACAAAAATTAAATTGATTAAAAAACTTTTACAGCAAGCGACACCCATGCAACTCTTAGCAGTTCGCGAGTATCTGGGACGCTATGTTAGTGTATATGGTTACGATTCTATGTACTATATTAATATTGCTGCCAGAGAAGCCTTTGATGAAGGTAGGTATGATGACCCAAATATTGCTTATTTAATTAAAGAAGGTGAATTGGTTGAAATCTTACAAAATCCTGAAAAAGTAAATCAAATATGCCAAAAAGTTAAGGCTAACGCAATTAGATAAAAGGACTTAAAAGCCCTGAACAATGCTCAGGGCTTTCTTTATATAAGAATTATTTATTTTTTCTTTTTTTGATCTCGCCACTCTTTAATTTTTTGATGATGGCCTGATAATAAAACCTTGGGCACTTTCATGCCTTTAAATTCTTCTGGTTTTGTATATTGCGGATATTCTAATTCTCCTTCTTTAGCAAAAGATTCATCTTTGGCTGATTCAATATTACCCAAAACGCCTGGTAAAAGGCGAGTCACACCATCAACTAAAACCATAGCTGGGATTTCTCCTCCAGTTAAAACATAATTGCCAATAGAAATTTCTTCATCTACTAAATTTTCAGCTACCCGATTATCAACTCCTTCATAGCGTCCGCAGATCATAATCAACTGTTCGTATTTGGCTAAACGTTTTAAATCTTTTTGCTGTAATTTTTTACCTTTAGCTGAAAATAAGATTACTCGGCTCTTTTTCTTGCGTCGAATTGATTTCAAAGCTTTATAAATTGGTTCAATTTTTAACAGCATACCAGCACCACCACCATAAGGTGTGTCATCTACTGATTTATAGGGATCATTTTTATCGGCGTATTTTCTTAAATCTATGGCCTTAATTTGAATTTTCTTTTTTTTCTGAGCACGACTAATCATGGCCTTAGAAAAATAAGACTCAAAAATATCAGGAAAAATTGTGATAATATTGAATTGCATGTTTCAAAATTAAAAATTTAAAAAGTAAAAAGGCAAAGTAAAATTTAAAAATTTTTTTATTTTATATATGACCCCATAAAAATTGGTAGACACTCTCTGATTTCCGATTGTAAGCCACCCCCACCATATGCTGTTTGGCCATGACAAAAAATAGACTGATTGCATTCAGCAATACTCTTATGAATAAATGAATTACAATGATTTAGCCATAATATAAAAATTAATCCAATAATAAAAATTAGGGCTAAAATAATTATCATAATATTTTTTTTCATCTTATTATTCAATTAATTTTAAATAAAAAGGGTAACAGCGATTATAAAGATAGGTACAAAAAAATGATTGCTCACATTTATAGGAATTTTTATTACTGCAGTATAAAGCATTTAAACTAATGATACTGGAAAACAAAACCGGCAGCAACCATAATATTATCAGAATTAAAAAGAAAATACTTAAGCCCATTCTTTTTTTATTTTTCAAACGTCTATAACTTTTTATTTTTAAAATCATATAATAAAAAAGCAAAGCCGGATAACCAATATAAAGAAAAAGGACGCTGACCATAAATAAATAAATGGAAATTTTAAAGACTATTGAGTATTTAAAAATAAAAGGTACGCATTGATGACTTAATAAACCATAATAAGAAAAAGGATTAAAAACCACTTTATAGTAACAAACACTTGAGCTGACACAATCACTGGTGTCTGAGCAATAATCCAACCAACCAAGTGCAAAAAGACCTAAAAGGACAATAACAACTGAACTAATTAACGCTACGATTAAGATTATATCAATACCCTGCCTTATTTTTCGCTGCTTTTGTTTATTGTACAGACTTTTTAATCTTAAAAAGCGAACCAGAAAAGCTGGCAACAAAAGAAAAACCAGATAAGTAACGACTGATAAAATTATAAATATAACTAATTCTTCAAAATCAACGCCATATCTAAAAACACTGCCTCTTAAAATTAATAAGACAATTAAACTCCAAACTAAAAATAAAAATATTGCTAAGATTGATTTTTTTATTTTATCTGACATTTTTCTAATTATTTAACTTAATTATAGCAAAATACTATTATCAGAAAAACCGCCTTTAAATCAAAGGCGGTTTTTATTTTATATTAAAATTACTTAATTTAAGCCTGCGCCTATTTTATAACTATAAATTATAGAATCATCAAAATATAAGATCTGATCTTGATAATTATTACCAAATAAAGAAATCGCCTTGGTAGCAGTAATTGGTCGTAAACTTAAAGTTTGATCGCCAGAATAAACATAATATAATTTAGAATCAGTTTCACCCTTAACCAATTTTTCACTTAACTCACTAATATGTGGTCGGTCAGTATATACTTTTTTACCAAACAAATTAATTTCTTGATGATATATTTTTTTAATTGGTTCTGTGGTTGACTGTGGAATGCTTTTATAAAATTCTAAACCAGTTAATTCAATATCTGCCCTAACAATTTCTTCATCATTAGCACAAACTGGTTTTATACGTACATTATCATCGGGGTCATAACGTCCGCCAGCATAAACTTTATCACCCTGACAATAACTAACATCAAGAGCAGGATTAGCAATCAACTGGCTGTCTTGTAAAGTAATTGGTTCTATAATTGCTTTTTCATTAGGAACATTTGGCTGATAAAATAAATCTTTCTGAACCACTGTTGGTCCGTCACCACTTAAGTAATCAGGGGAAAGAGGAATATGATGATAATGATACTGCCCGTCTGCCAAATCCCATATAAAGCAATTATCATAACAATAATGTCCGCCGTATTGATCTAAGCCACCGGGGCTAGCAATTAATAATGTCGGGGACGAGATTAATAAAAAGGCAATAATAAACAAAAATACTTTTTTCATAAAATTGTCCTTATTTATAAGTTTTTCTCAACTTAACAAATTGCACATCAGAAATCAAGAGTTTTTGTCAAATAAAAAAATCACAAAACAAAACCCCGCCCTGTACCATGCGGTACAGGGCGGGGTTGTTATTTGAAAACTTTTAATTTATATTTTTAAATCATCAACAACGTCTGTATCAACGTCAGCTGATCTGCTAGGTCTTTGTGAACCCTCTGGTTCAACAATCTTCAAATTAACTCTAGCGTTGTTTTTAGCGCCGATGATCTTTAGTAAAGTTCTAATAGATCTTGCTGTAGCGCCTTTTTTGCCGATAATGTAACCCATATCAGCTGGATTGACATCAAGTGTTAATAAAACACCCATTTCGTCAACCTTTCTGTCAACTTTGACATCATTGGGATTAGCAACGATGCTTTTAACAATAAATTCTAGAAAATCTTTTTCTGGAAATTTTTCTGCCATAGGTTTTAATTTCCTACTTCCTTTAATCAAGTCTGAAAAACTGATTAAAAGCTTAATTTTTAAAAATCATCCGAGAACGGATACTATAATTATAGCATACTGACACAAAAAGTCAAGAGGAAAAAACCCTTGCTTTTTTATTTATTTCTATTATAATACTAGTAACTACTTTTTCCAAGGAGGAAATATGGCAAAAGTCGAGAAAAGAAAAAAAGGTCTGTGCAAGTGCAAAGCTTCCTGCTAGTTACATGGCCGGAATAATTAACAGGAATAAATAATTAACCTGTAGCCAAAAAGCGACCCATCAACGGGTCGCTTTTCTATTTATATTAATCTTTTTTATCTTCTTTAGGCTCTTCTTTGTTTTCTTCTTTTACTGGTTCTTCTTTTGGAGCCTCTTCTTCTTTTTTCTCTTCCTTCTTTTCCTCTTTTACCTCTTCCTTTTTATCCTCAATTGGCTTTTCCTCTGATTTTGCTTCCTCTTTTACTTCTTCGGTTTTTTCTTCTTTTTTTGGAGCTTCTTCTTTTGCTTCCTCTTCTTTTTTAGCTTCTTCTTTTTTGGGCTCTTCAGCAGGCTTTTCTTCGGGTTTTGCTTCTTCTTGTTTTTCTCCTTGAACATCTTCTTTAGCTGGCTCAGAAGGTTTTTCTTCTTTTGCCTCTTCCTTTGCTGGTTCAGTTGGTTTTTCCTCTGTTGGCGCTTTGTCTTCTGCTGGTGCTTCCTTTTTTTCTTTTTCTTCCTTGCTTTTAGCTCTTTCAATTCGTTTTTTGGATATTTTAGAAACTTTGCGTTTTTTGCCTTCAATAATACCTTTTTCCACTAGTATATTCCAAACAGTATCAGAAGCTTGTGCCCCTTTTTCCAGCCAATATTTAAGACGATCAGCTTTTAATTCCAATTCTTTAGAACGGGGATTATACCAGCCAAGATTTTCCAAATAATCTCCCCAAGGGTCTTTATGTTTTTCACAAATAATCACCCGGTAAATCGGCTGTTTTTTCTTGCCTTTGCGTGATAATCTAATACTTAACATATTTAATTATTATTAATTAAAAAATTTTTGAGCATGTGAACGGATATAACAATTCTAAATGTTTTTTTTAAGTTTGTCAAGAAATTATTTAACTTTAAGAAAACATTGACAAAACAGAGGTTTTCTGCTATAATTAGATAATTTAATGATACAATAAATATAGAATGATAAAACCATTCAAAAACCACAAAATCTTAACATTTTTGTTAATCTTGCTATTAACAATTGGTTTTGTTATTCCTCAAAATACTTTTTCCCAACATGATGATTATCCTAAATTAGCTAATTATTTTTTAAAGTGGGATGTTAATGACTCTGATATTAATGAGTTATATAAGTGGGATATTGTTATTTTAAGTCCACAAGCTTTGGAACGTAATCCGCAAGTTATTACTAAATTAAGACAAAAAAATCCGCAAATAAAAATACTGGTCTATGTTTTATTACAAGAAATTAATGTTAATCCTAATGTCGCCAATGCTAGCAAATACTATAAAGAAATAACTCAAGTTGTTAACCAAAATAATTGGTGGCTAAAAACTTCCAATGGAGAATTTGTTAATTGGTGGCCAGAAACCCAAATGATTAATGCTTCAAGCGTGGCTCCGAAAAACTCTGCTGGGCAAAATTGGGCTGATTTTTTACCTAATTGGACTGTTAAAACTTTTTTAAATGGTAACACTTGGGACGGTGTTTTTTATGATAATGCCTGGAAAGAAATCTCTTGGTTAAATCAACCTGTTGATAGTAATAAAGACGGTGCTGCTGACTCTAAGGCTTTTATGGATGAAAAATGGCGAGCAGGTATTAATAATATTATTAATAAAACCAGGCAATTAGCCCCCAATAAATTAATTGTGGCTAATGCTAATTCTAATGAATATAATGATAGCCTAAATGGCCGCATGCAGGAAAATTTTCCAGCCTCTAATGAAGGCGGTTGGACTGGCAGCATGACTAATTACTTAAATCATGATTTAGGCTACACCCCCCAATATTTTATTATTAACCGTAATACACTTAATACTGGCGGACAAGATAATTATAATAGTTTTCGTTTTGGCTTAACTTCAACTTTATTAGGTGATGGTTATTATAGTTATGATTTTGGTGATACTGCACATGAAAGTACTTGGTGGTATGATGAGTATAATTTTTTCTTAGGCCGTTCAGTCTCTGAAGTGGAAAATCTTTTAGATGAATCTTCTGCTGAAATAAAACCAGGTGTCTGGCAAAGAGAATTCCAAAATGGAGTTGTCTTAGTGAATTCAACGGCTGAAAAACAAAAAGTACAATTTGCAGAAGAATATGAAAAAATAAAAGGTGAGCAAGATCCACGCACTAATAATGGTGCAGTCATTAAAACAGCGAGCTTAAATGCTTATGATGGTATTGTTTTATTGCGCAGAATAGAGGATGTTATTAATTCACCCTATTATAATGGTACTTTTGTCAGAGCTTTTAATAAATACGGTGATCCTGTTCGAAATGGATTTTTTATATATGATAAACAATATAAGGGTGGTGATATGTTAATCAAAAAAGATTTAAATAATGACGGACAATTAGAAATAATTGTGGCAGATGCTAGTAAAATCACTGTCTATAACCAAAACCAGCAAGTTATTAATAGTTTTTATCCATATGGCACTAATTACAATAAAGGCATAAACTTTGCTATTAATGATTATGAAAATGATGGCCAGTCAGAAATTGTGACTGGCACCATGAAAGGTTATCAGCCTTTGGTTAAAGTTTTTGATGCCCAAGGCAATGCTCTAAATGACGGGTTTAATGCTTATAGTTCAGGCTATATGGGCGGAGTTAATGTGGCTTATTGTGACACTAATGGTAATGGTAAAAAAGAAATCGTGGTTGGTGCTGGTTATATGGGCGGGCCACAAGTCAGAATCTTTGATAAAGACGGTAATGTTTTATCTGGCGGCTTTTTTGCTTATGGTGAAAACTTTCGTGGTGGTGTTAATGTTGCTTGCGGAGATATTGATGGCAATGGTATAGATGAAATTGTGACTGGTGCTGGCTATGGCGGGTCCTCTCATGTTAGGTATTTTAATTCTAAATTTGAACCATTAAGTCCTGGCTTTTGGGCTTTTGGCAAAGAATCCAGAACAGGCGTCAGAATTGTTATCAATGATTTGGATAATGATGGCAAGGCTGAAATTTTAGCAGCTGCTCCAGAAACTTTTACTACTGCTATTAATCAATATAACTGGTAAAATTAAGTAATTTATCTAAATATTTGCTAAACTTATTATATGGTAAAAGAAAACAAAAACAAGCAAGAAGAAAATGAACCAAAAGAAGTGGTTCAGGTTGAAGCTCAGCCAATAGAAGAGCAAAAACAACCAGCTCCTAGCAGAGTTGATAATGTTCGTATTGATAAAGTCGGTAATGTGACTTTTAATTTAATGACAGCGCCTTTAAAAAAGCGTTATGACAAGCATTACAAGGAAAACAAAATGCATTTAATAACTGATATTATTTTAATTGCCATAATTGTTATTTTACTTGGTGTGCTTTTAAACCTATGGTTTTTTAGCAGAGCTAAATTAATTAACCTGGTTGATTTTCAGGTTAGTTCTAATCCTGAAGTATTAATTAATGGGCAGGAAACAGAATTTACTATTAGTTATACTAATACAACTAAAAATACTTTGACTGATGTTAATTTAGTTTTACGTGTACCAAAATCATTAAACCAACCGCAGTTTAATGCTGAAGATTTTGATAAAAAAACCAATACTTTAAAAATCGGAGAATTAGCACCACATGCCCATGGGGAATTTAAAGTAAACGGCTTTTTGCTGGGCAATATGGATGAAAAACATGATTTTATTGCAGTTATTAATTATAAAAATAAATACGGACAAGACAGGCAAGAATTTTTCAACCAACATTTTCTTTTAACTGATTCTGTTGTCAAAACTCAAATAGGCTTACCCAGTAAAGTCATTGCCACTAGTCCATTTGAAACTAAAATTAATTTAGAAAACACTTCTGATCTTGATTTTACTAATGTTAAATTAGCAATGGCTTGGCCACAAGGTTATGTTTTAAATAATACTGATGCCGGTGAACTTAATGAAGACAATCTTTGGACAATAGAGCCTGTTAATCCTGGGCAGACTGGTTCATTTGTTTTTACTGGTAAATCTTATATTGATAATCCGCTTAATCAAAGTTTTACAGCTAGGGTCTATGTTGATTATAATGGTCAGGAATTTTTAATCGCTAAAGTAGCAAATAGTGTGTGGGTAGATTTTTCTAAATTCAGAGTTAGCTTAACTAATCTTGGCGATTCTCAATCAATCAGTCCTGGCGGACAAACAAGTTTTACTGTTTTATATAAGAATGAAGAAGCTTATGCCGTTAACAATGTAGAAATTGGTTTAAACTTATCAGGTGAATTTGCAGCTTTTTCTCAAATTCGTGTTAATCAAAATGATTATGCTAAATTGACAACCATAGAACCTGGTCAAGAAGGTACAATTGAATTAACTGCTAAAGCAAAATCAGCCATTAATTATAGTGAATACAAAGAAGAAGGCTATACTTTACAAACACGAGCTTTTGCCTCATATGATGATCCTGTAGAAAATTCGCGTATTAGTGTAGAAAGCCAACCAACAACCACAGCAATTAATTCACGTTTATCATTAAAAACAACTGGCTTATTTTATACTCAGCATGGTGATCAAATTGGAGTTGGTTCTGTCCCGCCAATTGTTGATGAATATACATCTTATTGGGTAATTATTAAAATAGAAAATACTACTAATGCTATCCGAGATTTAACAGTCTCGGCCCAAGTGCCTGCTGGCGTGGAATTTACTAACACTTATAATGTAACTGAAGGCAATCAAATAGTTTTTGATCAAAATTCTAGAAAAATCAGCTGGCAATTAAATTCAGTTTTGGCTTTTTCCGGCATTTTTAACCCAGCACCAGAAGCAAGGATTCAGCTGGCTATTACACCAAGCCAAAATCAAGTTGGCACTAGCCCAGCCTTATTAACTAATATTACTGGTACTGCCACTGATCAAAAAACCAATGCTTTTATAACAGCAACAGGGAATAACATAACTACAGCGATATTTGCTGATGACTTTTTAAACAAAGTAATTGAATAAAAACCAAGGAGGAGAGAAATGGATAAACAATTTCGCACATTACTTTTTGTTTGTGTAATGGCCGCCATTTTAGGCTTAATGTTTTGCACCCCATTTGGCATTGTCTGGGGAATAGTTGTTTTCGGAGCACTGGGTGCGCTGGAAGCAACAATATTACATCCAGTTAATCTGTTTTTGTGGGCATTGCTCTGCTATTTACTAACAGTGGAACTTTTCTGGATTGTCTTGCTGAAAAAAGCTCCCCAGTTGCAACCCGCAAAAGGATTAGGTTAAAGCTAAGGAGGTAAATACCATGTCATTTGAAGGTTACTACCAAGTAATCTGTCAAAACCATCATCATTACAATGTTGGTTATGACTATGAACCACATGATCCTGCAACAGATCCTGAGTTGTCTGCCCTGATTGTGGAGCCCATCCGCTGTGGGTCAACTTAGTTGATGATACCAATTGTGATGACTACGGTTATGTAGAACTTGAAATTGACCAGCCAGAACAAATGGTTGACGGCCAATTACAACCAGAAACAGTCAAATTACCGCCACGAGAACATAACAGAGAAGAGGTCAGAGATGAGCACTGGTTTGACTGAATTAAAATAATACCCCCAAATTTAAACCCGCTTCAAGATAGACGCGGGTTTTTTTATCCCTTCGGGATTGACAAGCCAATTTTTTTTTGCTAACCTTATTAATCAGAACCTTGAAAATTTCAAACCCTAACCAAAGGAGAAGGTCATGAATTTTGATGAATTAATCAAAAAGTATAACCTTCTTCAGGACGAAGAAGGTAATTATTATCGACTTGATAAAAACGGCAAAAAACAAGAACTCTATGCTCCCGTGCGTGTATTAGCCAAAATATTAGGAATTTCGACAAAGACAATAAAACAAAGAATCAAATTTTTAAATCCTGTTAAAACGAAGGATAGAGGCTATCGGGTAGTAAATACTTACAGCATGTCTGAAACAATGAAAGCCTGTGCTGATTTTCTCGACAATCTTCCTGTTGCAGATAAATCAGGTATTGTTGTTATTAATAACAAAAAATATGCGCCTATTAATGTATTAACTAAAATGTTGGGAATTTCTAATAATGCTATAAAGCAAAGGATAAAAACTCTGCAGCCTGTTACAATAAAAGCTGGGAATTTTCAACTGGTAAATGCTTATGAACTAACTGAAGCTAAAAAACTTTGCGCTGATTTACTTCAAGATGTGCCTGTTGCAGATAAATCAGGTATTGTTGTTATTAATAACAAAAAATATGCGCCTATCAGTGTATTGGCTAAAATATTAGGGATTTCTGAGCCCTCAATAAAACAAAGGGTTAAATCTTTACAGCCTATTAAAACGAAGGATAGAGGCTATCGGGTAGTAAATGCTTACAGCATCGCTGAAACCAAAAAAGTCTGCAATGATCTTCTTGACAATCTTCCTGTTGCAGATAAATCAGGTATTGTTGTTATTAATAACAATAACTATGCGTCTATTAATTCATTAGCTAAAATATTAGGAATTTCTAGAGACTCAATAAAGCCAAGGGTCAAATCTTTACAGCCAGTTAAAATCAAGTCTAAAACTGGACAGGCAGTAAACGCTTACAGCATATTCGAAACTGAAAAAGCCTGCGCTGATCTCTTAGCCAAAAAAAAACAACAAAACTAACCCGCCTACGCCAAAGCTACGGCGGGTTTTATTATCTATTCGGGATTGACAAGCCAATTTTTTTTTGCTAAAGTTGATAATCAACTTGTATACTAAAATAAACAATAAAAAATTCAGTCTCTGCGGTACAGAAAGGAAAAGAACGCAGAAGGCACGCATTTGCGTACATTGACAATCCCTGAGCTTCCCTCATGGAGAAGAGCAATGTCTTTTGAAGATATTATAGAAAAATATCATCTTATTAAAGATGGGGACGGTAATTATTATCGGCTTGATGAAAACGGACAACGAGAAGAAATTTATGCGGCGATTCTTACAATTTCAAAAATACTTGGCATTAATAAAAATGCCATAAAAAAACGCATTAGGCGTCTGCGCCCAGTTAGTATTAAGCCGCGCACCGGTCAAATCGTTAATGGCTACAACATCAATGAAGTCAAACAAGCTTGTGCTGATATTCTGGATGAGATTCCTTTGACTGATGGAGATGGCGTTGCCATGATAAATGGCCAGCCTTATGCAGCTATTCATCCAATTTCAAAAATGCTTGGCATTAGTAAAAATGCCATAAACAAACGCCTTGGGCATCTGATCCCAGTTAGAATTAAGGTGCGTAATGGCAACATATTTGATAGTTATAACATCAATGAAGTCAAACAAGCTTGTGCTGATCTGCTGAATGAAACTCCCTTGGCTAATGAAGATGGCATTGCCATGATAAATGGCCAGCCTTATGCGACTATTGCTACAATTTCAAAAAGTCTAAACATTGGTGCGCTTGCTACAAAAAAACGCCTTGGGCATCTAATCCCAGTTAGAATTAAGCTGCACGTTGGCAAAATATTTGATGGGTACAACATCAATGAAGTCAAAAAATCTTGTGCTGATATTCTGGATGAGATTCCTTTGACTGATGAAGGTGGCGTTGCTATCATAAATAGCCAGCCTTATGCGACTATTTATAGAATTTCAAAAATGGTTGGCATTAGTGAACGTTCCATAAAAATTCGCATTGGGCATCTAATCCCTGTTAGAATCAAGGGGGGTAATGGCACCACAGTTGATGGTTATAACATCAATAAAGTCAAACAAGCTTGTGCTGATATTCTGGATGAGATTCCTTTGACTGATGAAGGTGGTGTTGCCATTATAAATAGCCAGCCTTATGCGACTATTTATAGAATTTCAAAAATGGTTGGCATTGATGGACCTGCCATAAAAATTCGCATTGGGCATCTGATCCCAGTTAGAATTAAGCTGCACGCTGGCCAAATAGTTGATGGTTATAATATCAATGAAGTCAGACATACCTGTGCTGATTTACTGGAGAAAAAAGCAAGGAAAGGAGAGTGATATGTACTTAAAAAGATTACTGAAAAATCTGGAAAAGTATTTGAACAGTCAGGAATTTCAGACCCGGCTGCGCAAAGGTCAAAAAAGTATTTTTCGTGAACTGTATGCCTTTTTAAAAAAAGGTAACAAAGAAGGTTATTTTCGTTTGCCCAGTGGTGTTGGCAAAACCAATATTGCCATTGAGTTAATACGCGCCGGTGGGTTTAAAAAGGTCTTGTTCATGGTCCCAACCCTGACCTTGGTTGACCAAACAGTTAAAAGATTTAACCAGTTTCATCCTGGGGTAGCAGTTGATGTTTACCATGGTGCAAGAAAGAGTATGGAGCAACCGATTACTGTGGCGACTTACCAGTCAATCCAAAGAATAACTGATTTCCCGGTTGATCCTAATGACTTTGATCTGATTATCTGGGATGAGGTTCATTTGGCTTTGTCTCCTGGACGTCAGCAGATTATTGCGCATTTTAATGACCAGACAATCCAAATCGGACTGACTGCTTCTGACCGCTATAATCTTGATAAAGGCGTAACAGATCTTATGCCACTGATTGCTGATATGGAAATCGAAGAAGCTGTCAGACTCGGCCTGCTTTGCGCAGTCCAGTGCTGGTTAGCTCAATCAGGTATTGATATCAGCCAGATTGGGTATACCAGACAAAAAGACTATGATTTAAGGCATCAAAAACGAGTGCTTGATGTTGACCGCCGTAATAAATTGGCCAGAGATGTTTATATGAATTATTTACACGGCCAAACCTGTCTTATCACTTGCATTAATATTGCGCATGCTATCAGGGTTGCTGAAATCTTCAAACGTGAAGGAGTGGCTGCTGAAGCTGTCTGGGGAGCCTCTAACAGGTATTATCTGCCCAAGGCTGAACTAAGAAAACGTTTGGAAGATTTCCAGACCGGCAAACTGCAGGTTGTGACTACTGTTGACCTGATTGATACTGGCTTTGATAATACGCTTATCTCAGCCTTGATCAATCTTAGGATCACTGGCTCGCTGGTCAAAGCGACCCAGCGTGGTGGCAGGACTCTGCGTTTGTTTAGTGATCAGGACATGACTTTGCCTGTTCCGCAAACAATGGTCGAGCATTTTGGCGGTAAACTCTCAACAGTAGTAGATATTGTTGATGAATATCACAACCATGGTTTTAGGCCAATCTTATTTGCTGATATTCTCAGGAACATTGTTGTCTTGTCGCCTGGCATGGAAATCCGCGGAGGTAATGGTTCTTCTGATCTCGATTTTCTCTGGCCAGCAGGTACAGGGATTATTGATCCCAGGATAATCACTGATGTGACCAGAATCGCCCAGATAACAGCAGCCATGTCAACTTTTGATAATCTGCCAGTGGCTAATGAAGACGGTTTTGTCTTTTTGCCTGTCAGCACTTAAAACTAATACAAGCCTTAGTAAACTTACTAAGGCTTTTTTTATTTCGTGATTGACCCAGCCTTTCGAGAAAGGCTGGGTTGACAACTTGCTTTTTTTATATTAAATTACTTAATTAAGAACTTTAACAATCAAAAAAGGCTCGCCTACGTTCTTTGTCCTAAAGGGCTCAGAACTACGGAGGACGAAGGGAGGTTGTCATGAATTTTGATGAATTTGTAAAAAAGTATAACCTCCTTCAGGATAAGGAGGGGAAGTGGTATTACATTGATGAGAAAACCGGTATCAGAAAGGAACCCTTTGCTACTATAGCTGGATTAGCAAAATTATTTAATGTTAGTGATGCCAGCATCGAGCGCAGAATAAAGAATAAACCAATAAATACTTACAAACTAAAGATGCAAAATGGTCAAATTCGTCAAGGGTACTCAGTTAACGATGCTAAAATGATGTGTGCAGATTTATTGAATATAACTATTCACATGAACATTTCTGGAATAGCTATAGTAAATAATCAAGAAATCGCCACTATTCCTGCACTTGAGAAAAAATTAAAATTAAGTGCTACTGCTATTAAATCTAGGATTAAAAAACACAATATTAAGAAACACAAAGTTAAACTTTTTAATGGCTTTATAGCAAATGCCTATAATGTACAAGCAGTTACTGAGGCATGTAATGATTTATCGGAAAAAGTATATCCCGCGAACAAACAGGGTTATGCAATTATAGATGGGGAGGAATATGCTACATCCCTAACGCTATCAAAAAAGCTGGGGATAGCCTTTGCAACAATACAAAAAAAAGCCATAAAAAATAACGTAAGAATTATAAAAATCAAACCCCTAAAGGGTGGGGTTAGAATCGGTTATAATGTAAAAGAAGTAGAAAAGGCATGTAAGTATTTACTCAAAGAGACCCCTGCAGCTAATAGTTCTGGTATTGTGATGATTAATGGGAAAAAATACGCGACAATCCACTTTTTATCAATAACTTTTGATCTTAGCATAAATGCCGTAAAAAAAAGAATTATACAAAAAAAATTAAAAGCTAAAAAAATTAAAGTCGGTCTGGGAATTCTCAGGGACGGATATGAAATAGAAGAAGCGCAAAAGGCCTGTGCTGACCTTCTTCAAAAAATTCCCAAAGCAAACAAACAGGGTTATGTAAAAATTAAAGGACAAAAATTTGCACCTATACTTGTTATTGCTAAGACTCTAAATTTATCCCATATTACTGTAAAACAGCGCATTGAGAAAGCTGCCTTAGAATCTTATAAAATCATCGACAGGGCGCGTAATATTACTCTTGCTTATAATATTAAATTAGCAGAGGTGGCTTGTTCTGATCTACTAGACAACAATCTACTGATAGTAGATAAAAAAGGCTGGGCTACTAAAGATGGCCAGAGATATGCTTCTATTCAAACCATAGCTGATGAACTAGGAATATCGTACAATTTAACATCTGCTAGGTTAAAAGATTATCCTACATGTAAAGGAAAAATTTTAAGCGGTAGAATTACCGACTTGTATAATTTCCAAGAAGCCCAAATAGCATGCGCGGAGCTACTAAATGATAATTTACTAATCCCAAATCATAAGGGCTGGGCTACTAAAGATAGCCAGAGATATGCTGCAATAGGCACCTTTGCTAAGCATTTAGGTTTATCACATGCCACAATAGAAAAACGTGTTAAAAACTTAACCGCTGTAAAAGGAATGCGAAATCGCGTTACTAATTTCTACAATTTTGATGATGTAAAAGATGCGTGTGCTGATTTACTAGATGATAAATTATTGATAGCCGATAAAAATGGCTGGGCTATCAAAGACGGAAAAAAATATGCAACAATTAGGACAATCTCTTTATTTCTTCAAATTTCAGAAACAGCCATAAGAGCACGGATAAAAAATTTAGTAACGATTAAAGGCAAAACTAGGACGGGACAAATTGTTGATTTCTACAATTTTGAAGAAGTCAAATCTGTCTGTGCTGACCTTCTTGAAAAAAAGAAAAAACGCAAAAAGAAAACCTAAACCCGTTTCTAGCTAGAAGCGGGTTTTTTTATTGTTGACACATTAGAAATAATTATGCTAATATCTTTATTACTATGACCTTTTAGAGTATAAACGACTCAGTCTAGGTCAAGTTAACCGTTATTGGATCCATTTGGATCCCCTTAAGGTGCAGGGCCTGAGTCGGCTGGCTTTTTTTAACTCACAGGGATAATAAAAGCTTCATCCTAGGCCAAGCTTTTTTCTCTAGTCAGTATACTGTCCTGCACCTTTTCAAATAAATCAAAGAGGCGAAAAATCGCCTCTTTTTTTACTCTTGACAAAATTTTACTTTTATATTAGACTTGTAATATTATTTATGAAGAAATTTTCCCAAAAAATTAATAAAAAAATCACTCGTTACCGTACACCTAGTACTTTTCGAGCTAATTCAAAAGGTAAAAAATTATGAAATACACTCACGAAATAAAAAAATTGCCTAAAAGTGAACTAGAAATAACAGTCACTATTTCGCACGATGAGTTAAAACCATTTTTAGCCAAAGCAGCTCAGGCCTTATCACAACAAACTAAAATTGAAGGTTTTCGGCCTGGCAAAGCGCCTTTAGAAATTATTAAACAAAGAGTCGGTGAAATGAAACTTTATGAAGAAGCAGCTGCTTTAGCAGTGCAAAAATCATATTTAGAAATTGCTAAGGCTGAAAAATTAGAACCTTTAGGTTCACCAAGTGTTGATTTTGTTAAATTAGCACCAGACAATGATTTTACTTATAAAGCTATTGTGGCTTTAATTCCTGAAATTAAACTAGGTGATTGGAAAAAAATAAAAGTCCAGGAAAAAGAAATTAAAATTGAAGATAAAAAAATTGACAAAACATTAGAAGAATTACAAAATGCCAGAGCCACAGAAGTTTTAGAAGATAAAAAAGCAGACAAAGAAGATAAAGTAGAAATTGATTTTGATGTTTTTCGTGATAATGTGCCAATTGAAGGCGGGGAACAAAAAAAATACCCTTTAATTATTGGTTCTGAACAATTTATTCCTGGTTTTGAGGATAATATAATTGGCTTAAAAAAAGATGAGGAAAAAGAATTTGAATTAAATTTTCCCCAAGATTATCATAATAAAAATTTAGCTGGTAAGCCTGCTAAATTTAAAGTTAAGGTTTTGGCTGTTTATAAAAGAACTCTGCCAAAATTAGATGATGAATTTGCTAAATCTTTAGGTCAGGAATCTTTTGCTAAATTAAAAGAACAAATTAAAGAGAATTTAAAACATGAAGCCTTACATAAAGCAGAAGAACAATTAGAACTTGAATTAATGGATAAAATCATTGAGCAATCAGAGTTTAATGATTTTCCTGATAGTTTGCTTGACGCTGAAGCTCTTAACATGGTGCGAGAACTAGAACAAAACATTGCCATGCAAGGTTTAAAATTTGAAGATTATTTACAACATTTAAATAAAACCCGTGACCAACTAAAAATGGAATTCATTCCACAAGCTATTAAACGAGTCAAAGCAGCCTTGATTAGTCGTCAAGTATATTTTGATGAAAAGATTGAAATCCCTGAAACAGAAGTTGATCAGCAAATTGAACAAACTAAAAAAATGTATCAAAATAATCCTGAAGCAATTAAAAACTTAGATACTCCGCAATATCGTGAATACGTGAAAAATGCTATTGGTAACAAACAGGTTATGGATCTTTTGAAAAAAACTTGCATTGAACGAAATAATAAGAATAAAGAGATAAAACACGATCACTAAAATACTAAAAACTCCGTTAATAAGCGGGGTTTTTGGATTGACAAAAACACTAAAACATGATATACTGTTCTAATACTTTGACAATAATTTTTAAATTAAAATATACGGTTTTTTGTTGGTAAAAAGGTAATAATAACAGCTTAACTCGCAGGAGCGTTGCCTAGAAATGAGGTAAAAAAATGAAAAAATTTGGTTCTTTGGTAATTGGTTTATTTCTAATATGCTTGGCAATGCCTAGTCTGGCAGAAAAAACACGGAAATTGTCCTATGACATGAGAAAGCCTCCACTTAAACCTACTATCAATCCAGCCGAAATTCAATACGACAGGACCTATTTTGATCTCGGACAAGTTGTCACTTGGACGAATAGAGAAATCGAAACGCCTTGGCTAGACGAAAATGGTTTTGTCACTCAGGAAAATCTTAAAAATTTCAAGTCAACTGATACTGCCATCTTGCTATACATTGGCTCAATGGAAGCTTGTGAAAATTTCTATTTTCAAACCGGGTGCCCTAAAGACCAAATAACAATGGTCACTGGGGTTAAATTGCTCATTTTCCGAATCGACGGGACATATTGGATTTATGAATCCGTTAATGTGGTGCACTTAATCCCTGAACAGGGTATAATTATTCTTAAAACATAATGGCCCCAAAAAGGCACGATTAATTTCGTGCCTTTTTTCATTTTGTGTTAAACTTAAACTAGTGAATGGCTCATGGCATATGGTGAATAGTTTTTACTATAAGCCATGTGCAATAAGCTATTAGCCAAACTATGAAATTTGCTATTTTTTCAGACTCACATGATAACTGGCCTAATGTAGCAAAGGCAGTTAATTATTTGAATAAACATAAAATCCCAATTATTATCCATTGTGGTGATGTTTGTGCTCCTTCGACTCTTGAAGAAATGACCAAGCTTTTCAAAGGCAAGGAAATTCATGTTGCCAAAGGTAATGTAGACGGAGATATTGAAGGCTTTAAAGCTCATGCTAAAAAATATAAAAAATTAAATTTTCATGGCCAAACAGGAAAGCTAGGAATTGACGGTTTAAAAATTGTTTTTTGTCATTTTCCTTTTGTAGCTAAAAAAATGGCCATGACTAATAAATATGATTTGGTCTTTTATGGACACACCCATACACCATGGCAAGAACAAAAAGACAAAACTACATTATTTAATCCTGGAACACTTGGTGGCCTCTTTGCCAAAGCAACTTTTGCGATTTATGATACGGAGACAAAAAAGGCTAAATTAATCATCTTAGAGAAAATTTAACTTTCCAAACTACAAATACTCTACAAATTTATAAAATCCCCTAACAGCGTGATTTATTTTATTTTAAATGCATCGAACATCTAATTTACCACCCTGGGGCTTGGGGTGGCATCCTAAGCGCCAAGAAAAAACACCACCCATACCATTTGCAGTAGCGCATATGCCACCCCAAAACTTTCCTGCCTGCCGGCAGGCAGGTTTGCTTCTTTTTTTAGTTATAAAAAAAGAAGAGTCTAAAAATTTTTACTAAATAAAAGACGCTGTTAAGCGTCTTTTATTAATTTATCAACAGAAAATTCTATACCACAGGCCGGGCAATATAAAGTATCTTTATCTTTTACTTCTAGATTGCCATAACAATTCTGACAGCATTTATTCAAGGCTAGGTTTAACAAAAGAATATCTACTTTAAAAAATCTTTCACATTGTTTGCAAACCAGCAGACTAATGTCTTGCCGGTTTAATTCTGCCTGACAATAAGGACAAGGCAATTGTAATGCCCTGACTTGCCTGTAATATAATCGTGAATATGTTTTTTGCAAGGGAGTCAACTCTCCACTTTTTGGTCCCTCCATTTTTCCCCTCCTTTTGGATTTTTTGTTATAATATAAGTATACTAAAATAATTATTAATCTCAAAAATATGGATTTAATTATTCTTATTATTCCCAAACTAATTCTAGCTATTTTACTTGGCTATGTGATTGGGTTTGAACGTGAATTTTCTGGTAAACCTGCTGGCACCAGAACTTATGCGTTGGTTAGCATGGGCGCAGCCTTATTCACTCTTATTGCTTTAGAAGGCTTTAACCAATATGCCAATATTGATCCTTCTCGTATTGTTGGGCAAATTATTGTTGGTATTGGCTTTATTGGTGCTGGTCTAATTATTTTACAAAAACATGAAGTAGAAGGCTTAACCACAGCAGCTGCTTTATGGACAACAGCAGCTGTTGGCGTCACTGTTGGTCTTGGCTGGTACTTTGTAGCAGTGCTTACTGCTTTATTAATCTTTATTGTACTTTTTGTTATTGGCAGAATGGAATATAATATGAAAAATAAAAATACTTTATGGGGAATATCAGTCAAAAAATCAAAAAAGAAGTGGTGGTTTTAATTAAAAAAACCGGTCAAGCCTTATTAAAAAAGTTTAAAACCAAAAACTTAAAAACTCAATTAAAGCAAAGAAATGAAATTGTTACAGAGGCAGATCTTTTAGCCGAAAATTTAATTTTGCAAAAATTGAAATCTCTAACACCTGAATGGCGTATTTTATCTGAAGAAAAAGGAGATAATCATCTTACAAGTGATTATGTTTGGGTGGTGGATCCGCTTGATGGCACAACTAATTTTTATATGGGCAACCCTTTATTTGCCATCCAGCTAGGCTTAGTTTATAAAAATGAACCGGTTTTAAGCCTAATTTATGCTCCTGCTATTGCTGAATTATATTATGCAGAAAAAGGTCGAGGAGCTTTTTTAAATAATAAAAAAATTAAAGTATCACAACGAACTCTAAATCAGGCAATTTTGACCTATTGCCATGGCAGTTCATTAACAGCTAAACAAAAAGCCATTAAAATTTACAAATATTTTAAATTAAAAAACTATCATATTAAATTACTAGGCAGTGCAGCCATTGAATTTGGCTGGGTTGCTAAAGGCACGACTGAGGCTTATTTTTCGCCAGGTGCTAGCCCTTGGGATATTATTCCTGGCGCACTTTTGGTCCAGGAAGCTGGCGGCCAAACTTATGACTTTCAAGGCCATAAATGGAATCTTAAATCAAAATCTATTTTAGCAACTAATGGCAAGGTTGATAAACAACTTTTAAAAATCTTAAAAAATATTCATGTTGCTTAAAATAAATAATCAAAATCCTGAGTCTAAAAAAATTAACCAAACAATTGAAATTTTAAATTCAGGCGGAGTAATGGTGTATCCGACAGATACTATCTATGGCTTAGGCTGTGATATTTTTAATAAAAAAGCTGTCACAAAAATTTACCAAATCAAAAAAAGAGAAAAAAACAAACCCTGCAGTATTATCTGTTCTGACTTTAAGCAAATAGCTGATTTTGCTATTATTCCTGACCATGCTTTTAAAATAATGAAAAAAGTCTTGCCTGGTCCATATACTTTTATTTTAAAAGCAAAAAATAAAGCACCAAAAACTGTTTTATCAAAAAACAAAACAATTGGCATTAGAATGCCAGCTAATAATATTTGTTTAGAAATAGTAAAAAAGCTTGAACACCCCATAATTTCTACAAGTTTAAATATCTCTGGTCAACAAGTTTTAACTAATCCACACCAACTAAACAAAGAAATGCAAAATAAGATAGATTTAATTATTGATGCTAATAGTCTAAGCGCCGAACCATCTACGGTTATTGACTTTACTCAAGACCCACCTGTTATTTTGCGCCAGGGACAAGGTAATGTTGATTTTTTATTATAATCTTATGCCTGACAAAACTTATCAAATTAAAGTTATTCCTAATGCAAAAACCAATAAAATAGTTGAGCAAGATGATAACTTTTTAAAAATAAAATTAACAGCTCCGGCAACTGATAATAAGGCTAACAAAGCCCTACTTGACTTTTTAGCTAAAGAGTTTAAAATAAAAAAACAGTACCTTAATATAATAAAGGGCCATAAAAATCAAAATAAGATTATTAAAATTTCTGGTTCATAGCGCAAAAGGAGGCAGATCATGAGGAAAAAGGTTTTTATTGCTGGACTGATTGTTTTTTTATGTACATTAACTGGTCAGGCGACTGAACCAAAGCAAGACGTATATATTAATGCTTTTTCTGATTATCAAATTTCTTACCCAGCTGACTGGATTATTGATGTAAGTTCAGCCAAAAATGGCTATGTAGCACTTTTTGATCCTCGAGCTTTAAGCACAAAAGACACTAGTTTGGAATTATTGATTGGGATGAAAATAGAAATTCTTACAAACCTAGAGCCAGAAGATATGACAAACCTAATTGCTGGCTGTTCTGTTTCCCCTGAAATAACTTTTCAAGAGTTACGAATGAAACAAAACCAATACTGGTGTTACTCCCAAGAGACTTTAATAATAATTGTACCTCTTGGAAAGACAGTTCTAATAGCCTATATTCCTGAAAAAGACAAAAAAACTACCTATTGGCAGCAGTTTAATCAAATTCTTTTTACCTTTAAAAGCGGTTAATTACCGCTTTTTTTATTTAGGGTACTGGATCATGGCCACCCTTAGTAAAAGGATGACAGCGTAATATTCTTTTAAAACTCAACCAGCTACCTTTAATAACGCCATATTTAGTAATGGCTTCATAGGCATACTGGCTACAACTGGGATGGTAACGACAACCCCAAAAAGGAAAAATCTTAGCTAATGGTCCGTGATCAAGCGATAATGTTTTTTGATACATTTTTATTACAAATAAAAAAGTAAGCCGAATATACATTGTTAAAATTGAAAGCTTTTTCATAATAAGTTTGCTTTTTTAAAGCTGGTTAATAATATTTCTTTAATCTGCTCATATGACTTAATCTTGCCCTGTTCATTTATTACTTTTGGTGAAATTATAATTACAATATCCTGACCTTTTTTAATTTTGTTAATTTCTGATTTTATAATTTCTCTAACCCTTCTTTTAATTAAATTACGCTGACTAGCTTTTTTACTGACCTTATTAGAGACAATAATGCCAAAACGTGAATAGTTATAATTATTTTTTAGATGTTTAATTAACAAAAGAGGAGAATAAACTGCCTTCCCCTTGTTTGTGACTGCCTCAAATTGCAGATTTTTAGTTAAACGATATTGTTTTGCTAGCATATATATGTATTATAAAAAAAATAGACATTTTTGCCTATTTTTTCTATTTCTTTCCTCTTCTTTCCTGTGAAACAGTTAACTTCTTTCTTTTCTTAGTTCTTCTCTTATTTAATGTTTGTTGACCTTTCTTAGTCTGCATTCTTTTACGAAAACCATGCGTTTTTACTCTTTTTCTGCGCTTTGGCTGATAAGTTCTTTTTGGCATATTTGATAAAATTAAAAATTAAAAAGTAAAAATAAAAAATCCTTTTAACCTTTTTCTTTCTACTTTATAAACTACAACTATAATAGCAGATGTGGAAAAATTTGTCAAAACAAAAAATATCTATTAAACTAAATCCACAGGATATAAACAGTCTATTAACAAAATCGATTTTTTACTATTTTTTATATATGTTATTATTTTTTATATATCTTATCTCTAACTTTTAGGGGGTATGAACACACAACAAATTTGGCAAGCCGCTTTAGGGGAATTAGAGCTTTCATTAAGTAAGGCTAATTTTACTACTTGGTTTAAAGGTACTTTCATTTTAGATCTTGATAAAAGCAAGGTTGTTATTGGCGTGCCTAATGCGTTTACTAAAAGTTGGTTAGAAAAAAAATACAACTCTGATATTTTAAAAGCTTTACGCAATATTACAGAAGAAGATTTTAAAGAAATCAGCTATCAAGTCGCTTCAATAAAAAAGCAAGGGGAACCACAAGAAATTATCAAGGAAGAAGATATTAAACCTGAAACAAAATCAGTCAAAATTTCTGTTAATAAAAAATCAACAGACAATGGCAATGGCAATGCTTTTGGCCTTAACCCCAAATATATTTTCCCTTCTTTTATTGTCGGCAAGAATAATGAACTAGCCAAAGCAGCTGCCACGGCAGTGGCTGCTAACCCTGGCATAACTTATAACCCTTTATTTCTTTATGGTGGTGCTGGGCTAGGCAAAACCCATCTTTTACAAGCAATTGGTCATGAGATATTAAATAATACTGATGAGAAAAAGATTCTTTATATTACTTGTGAAAAATTTACTAATGATTTTATAAATTCTGTTTCTAATGGCAAAGCTAATAGCTTTAAAGATGTTTATCGATCTGTTGATGTCTTACTTATTGATGATATTCAATTTATTGCTGGTAAAGAAGGGACGCAGGAAGAATTTTTTCACACTTTTAATGCTTTACATCAGACGAATAAACAAGTTGTTATTTCTTCTGACCGTCCACCTAAATCTATTCCTGCTTTAGAAAACCGTTTATTAACCCGTTTTGAGTGGGGCATGATTGCTGATATTTCTGAACCCGATTATGAAACTCGCTTAGCGATTTTAGAATATAAAATAAATGAAAAAAAATATCCGCTTGACCCCGCTATCTTAAAATTTTTAGCAAATACAATTTCCAGCAATGTCAGAGAGCTAGAAGGTGCTCTTAATAGAATAATCGCTTATCATCAATTAAATGGCTCTGCACCAACTTTAGATTCTGTTAAGAAAATTTTAGCCGGCATAACGACTAATCTACAAAAAAAATCAGTTACTGCCAAAGACATAATTCAGACTGTTGCTGCATTCTATGATGTTGCTGTTGATGATATTATTGGTAAATGTCGAGAGAAAAAGCTAGTTATTCCTAGACAAATCATTATGTATTTATTGCGTCAGGAAATCAACAACTCCTTTCCAACAATTGGCCAGGAATTAGGCGGCAGAGATCATACAACTGCCATGCATGCAGTTAAAAAAATTCATGATGATTATGAAAATAATGAAAGGACTAGAAGAGAAATAGAGCAAATTAAACAACGCTTATATAATATCTAATTTTCTGTTGACAGCCAGTGTATAATTAATAAATTTTTTGCTGATAACTTATTAAAAACTAGCTGCTATTTTCCCTATAACCTGGGTATTACTTTCTGCTAGTTGTTCTGCTAAAAATTAATACCCAACTGCCCCACATTTTTATATATTGTTTATTCATATTTTATCAACATAGAAAAATTATAAAAAACATAATAAAACCAGGCGTTTTTAAAAATTATTATTATTTATCCACTTGCTTATCATTATTATAATATTAATTAATTATTAAATATTAAATAATAATATCTTATGAAAATAACTTGTACTCAAGAAAATTTAAATCAAGGACTTAATATAGTTTCTCATTTAGCAAGTAAAAGCACTTCTTTACCAATTTTAAATAATGTTTTAATTAAAGCGGAAAAAGGGGTTATTAGTTTAATAAGCACAAACCTAGAAATGGGCATAAATTGCCAAGTTCGCGGTAAAGTAGAAGTAGAAGGGACTTATACTGTTAATTCTAAACTATTTAATGATTATATTAATTTATTACCTAAACAAAAGATTGAAGTTGCTTTAAAAGACGATGCTCTAGAAATTAAAACTGATAATCAAGATACGAATATCAAGGGCAGTAGCGCAGAGGAATATCCCCTTATTCCCCAAGTTAGCAAAAAAGAGCCAATTGTTTGTAAAATCAATGAGGCATTAAAAGCTTTTTCACAGGTTCTGTTTGCTGTTTCAGTTTCAGAGACTCGGCCAGAAATTTCTGGCATATATTTCAATTTTAAAGATGGAGCGTTAACGATTGCTGCCACAGATAGTTATCGTTTAGCTGAAAGGAAAATAAAATTAAACCAAAAAGTAAAAGAAGAAAAAGAGGTTATTGTTCCTGCTCGCACAGTGCAAGAATTATTTCGCATTCTTTCAACGGTTAGCGGTGATGGGGAGATAGACTCAGAGGAAACTGCAAAATTTTTAGAAATATATTTTGAAGACAATCAAATTCTTTTTGTTTTTGATAATGTAGAACTCGTTTCTAGGATTATTGAAGGGCAATATCCTAATTATGAGCAGATTATTCCCACAGAATATAAAACTAAAGCGCTGATAAATATAACAGAATTAATTAAAGCTACTAAAACAGCCGCTTTATTTTCTCGCACCGGCATTTATGATATTAATATTGAGTTAAAAAAAGATGGCGTTGTTGTTTCTTCGACAAACAATCAATTAGGGAAAAATAAATCAAAAGTTGAAAGTCAGGTTGACGGTGATGAAAATAAAATTGTAGTTAATTACCGTTATTTATTAGATGGTTTACAAAACATTGACACTAGTCAGATAATTTTTGAAATGATAGATGGTGCTAACCCCTGCGTAATTAAGCCAGCTGAAAGTTTACCAGAAGGAGAAGAACCAATAGCTTCAAAGGATTACCTATATATAATAATGCCAATTAAACAATAATTAGTAATTTATAAAAATTATGGGATTAGAAGAACCACGCCTTCAGGAAAGCCCTAAGGGCACGATTGATGTAAAAAAGCAGTGGCCAGTTTATAATAAAGATTTTGATTTATCACTTCCAGCACATTTTAAGGCCTTGCAAGAACTGTGCCCGACGCATTTAACAGAAGCTGAGTGGGGCTTCCAGATTGCAGAGCTAAAATTAATGTTAGAGAGTGATGAAAAAATGACAGAAGATGATAAAGCAAGCGTCATATTAGGTTGGAAATTTAAGAACGGGTTGTTTCCACCTGAAGAAAATGAATAAATTAGAAAGAAAACAAGAAAGAGAGTGTAAAAGCTCTCTTTTTATGTTAAAATTAAAATAATATGCAATGCAATAAAGAGCAAAACTTAAATTTTTGTAATTGTACCTATCCTTGTGATAAAAAAGGAGTATGTTGCCAGTGTTTAGCTTATCATCGTGAAAAAGGCGAATTACCAGCTTGTTATTTTTCTACTGAACAGGAAAAAACTTATGATCGGTCGGTTGAAAATTATTTGAATAGTTAGAAAGTGAAAAAGTTGGAAAGTTAAGAAACTTTATAGCTTTTTACTTTTTAACTTTATACTAAAGTTATGCCAAAATTAGTTTTTGATATTGAAACAATAGGTGAAGATTGGGAGCAGATGGATGCTCCAACCCAAAAAGCTTTAACCTATTGGTTAAAAAAAGAAGCTTATTCTGAAGAAGCTTATGAATCTGCTTTAGCTAATGTTAAAGATGGTTTAGGATTTTCTCCTTATACAGGCGAAATTGTAGTTATTGGGGTTTTAGATATTGAAGCGAACAAAGGAGTTGTTTATTATCAGGCGCCTGGAGTAAAAGCAGAAGATTTTACAGAAAACAATATAACTTTTAAGGCTATGACAGAAAAGGAAATGTTAGAGTCATTTTGGCAAGGCATAGTTGAATATAATGAATTTATAAGTTTTAATGGTCGGGGGTTTGATGTTCCCTTTTTAATGATCCGATCAGCAGCTTTAAAAGTTAAGCCAAGCAAAGATCTTATGTCCAACCGTTATTTAACTAGTCAAAAATTTAATGCTCTACATATTGATTTAATGGATCAGTTGAGTTTTTACGGCGCAGTGCAAAGACGGCCTAAATTACATTTAGTTTGCCGGGCGTTAGGCATAAAAAGTCCTAAAGAAGATGGTGTTGATGGCGATGAAGTCAAAACATTGTTTAAGAATAAGGAATATTTAAAAATTGCTAAATATAATGTAGGGGACTTGATGGCGACAAAAGAAGTTTATCAGGCTTGGAATGATTTTATTAATGTCAAATAAAATATTTTTTTAATTATTATTTATTAAAACATGAATTGGTTATTAATAACTATTGGCGCGTATACTTTATTTGCTTTAGCAAATGTAGGCGATAAATTAATGGTTAGTAAGTATAAGACTGAGCCAGTGGTTTATGCTTTTTATGTTGGTTTTTTAGGGATTGTAACTTTGCTTTTAATTCCTTTTGGGGTAATATGGCCAAGCACAGCGCAGATTTTCTGGTCTTTTTGTGGGGGCGTGGCTTTTGTCTTTGCTTTATTTTTTATGTATAAGGCTATTAATGCTGGAGAAACAACTAAAGCCATTACAATTATGGGCGGTGCTAGTCCTATTTTTACTTTTTTAATGTCCTATTTGTTTTTAGATGAACGGTTAAGTCAATGGCAAATAGGCGCATTTTTAATTTTGATTGTCGCGATTATTATTATTTCTTGGGACTTATCACCCAAAAAACAAAAAATTAACAAAACCCAAGTTTTTTATGCCATAATTGCAGGAGTATTTTTCGCTGCTAGTTATGTTTTAGCTAAATATGTTTATATTTATCAGCCTTTTGTTTCTGGGTTTGTTTGGATAAGAATTGGCGGGTTTTTGACGGCTTTAATGCTTTTACTAATACCTAAAAACAGAAAAGCAATTAAAACAGACTGGAATCGTCCTAAACAACAAAAAGGGGTGTTATTATTTGCAATTCAGGTTGTGGGTGGTTTAGGCGTGATTGGGCAAAATTATGCTTTTAAAATAGCCAGTGCAACCCTAGTAAATGCTTTACAAGCAGTTCAATATGCTTTAGTCTTTGTTTTTGCCAGTCTTTTAGGTATTAAAATCCCGGTTTTAAAAGAAAGCTTATCAACCAAGCAAGTGGTGCAAAAAATTATTGCCATTATTTTAATTGGCATGGGTTTATATTTATTAGCTTTAAAATAAAAATATGAAAATGAAAACAAAAAAAATATTAGCAGGCATAATAATTGGCATATTAATTTTTGTGGCCTTGTATGTGCTTTTAGCTTTTTTTAGTTATAATAGCGAGAGGCCAACCCAAGTCGGTATAACTTTTTCAAAAAAATTTGCTGATTATATGGGGTTAGACTGGCAAGAAGCGTATTTGGCTATGCTGGATGAATTACAAGTAAAGTATTTAAGAATACCAACTTATTGGGACAACATCGAACCTGTTAAAGACCAGTATAATTTTGCTGATATTGACTGGCAAATTGAACAGGCAGGCTTAAGAAATGCTAAAGTAATTTTAGTGATTGGACGACGTCAGCCCCGTTGGCCAGAGTGTCATGACCCAGGCTGGGTAAAAGAGCTAACCTTGGAAGAGCAAAGAGCTAAAGTTTTACAAAATATACAATTGATTATTGAACGTTATAAAAACAACCAGACTGTGGAAATTTGGCAAGTAGAAAATGAACCATTTTTAGATTTTTTTGGTGAATGTCCGAAAATTACTAAAAAAGAGCTAAAAGAGGAAATTGTTTTTGTTCGTTCTTTGGATGATCGGCCAGTATTAATTACTGATTCAGGAGAATTAAGTATTTGGTATCCAGCTATTAAATATGGTGATTTGTTTGGCAGTACTTTATATAGGATTACTTATAATAAATATATTGGATTTTGGAAATACTTTTTTGTGCCACCTTCTTATTATCGGGTAAAGGCTTTTATTTGGGGGCGACCCTTAGAAACAACTTTTATAGCTGAATTACAAGCAGAACCATGGTTTCCTATTGGCCCATTAGAAATTCCAGTAGAGCAGCATTATAAAACCATGAACCATGAATTGTTATTAAAAAATGCTAAATACGTACAAGAAACCAATTTAGCAAGAGCGTATTTTTGGGGTGTGGAATGGTGGTATTGGATGAAAGTGAAACATGGCGATGATTCATTATGGCAAGCAGCGCAGCAAATTTTTCAAAATTAGTTATTTTTAAACTGTAAAAACCTGACTTATTAACATTTATCTCAATTACTTGGTTGACAAAAAAGCATTAGCATGGTAAAAAGAAAATAGAGAGATAAAATTATGAATTTGCAAAATAACCTACAAAAAAAGACTTGGAGACATTACAAAGACGTAGTTCAATGGCTAGGTTATTTTTCAGATTGTTAGCAAACAGGCGAAATATGTAAATTATATATATATTTTAGAAAAATAGTCCTAACTAGGACTATTTTTTATTATGTTCTTTTTAAGGCCTCAGCCCTAAACAGGGTTAATTTATAGGCAAGGAGGTGCGCCTTGGAACGCTCAAGGAAAGGTTGGCGTAAAGGCGGCTGGCACAAAGGTGGCTGGCACAAAGGCGGGTACTAATTCATAGTACCAAAACCCCCGGCCAAGGTCATTACAGGCCTTGGCCGGGTACAAACTAAAAAGGAGGCTTAAATGAGAAAGTGTTTTGAAGCAAAATATTTGCCAGTAGAAGATTTTGATGACTGGCATTAAGTAAATCGGCAGGTTAAAATTTAGTTTTTAGCCTGCCATATTCTAAAAAATAGCCTTTAAATATATGAAAACCGAACAAATTTTAGACAAATTAATAAGCTTTAATACAGTTGAAGATAAAGAAAATCAAGCAATTATGAAATATATTGCTAGTCTTTTAAAACCGAAAGGATTTAAGATTCAGTATGTAAAGGATAAAAAAACTAATAAGATAAATTTGTTGGCTAAATTTAACCAACGCCGAAAAACAGTTTTAAGTTTTTCTGGGCACACTGATACAGTCCCAGCAACTAAAAATTGGAATTATGAGCCTTTTAAGTTAACTTGTAAAGGAGATAAATTGTATGGGCTAGGAACTTGTGATATGAAAGGACCGATTGCAGTAATTTTAGGCTTATTAAAAAATTATAACCTTGAGAAATTAAAAAAAGGGATAAATTTTGTTTTTACTTTTGGCGAGGAAGTTGATTTGCGTGGGATTCAGGATTTTTTAAAAAAAGTAAAATTAAAGACTAAGTTGGTCGTGTTAGCTGAAGAAACAGGGTTAGTTCCTGTTGCTGCCTCTAAAGGAGCTTATGCTATAAAAGTAGAATTTATAGGCAAAGAGGCTCACGGGTCAGAAAGTTATAAAGGCATTAATGCGATTGCTTTAGCTCAAGAATTTGCTGCTAAATTAAGTAAATATTTTGAACAGGTTAGAAAGACTCAAAATAATATTTTTAATAATCCTTTTGCTACTTTAAACATAGCTAAAATTCAAGGCGGAGATTTAATTAACAGGGTACCGGCTTATTGTTGTTTAGAATTTGAATATAGGACAATAAATAACAAGCAAGGCCTACAAATTTATCAGCAGATTTTAAAAATTTTAAGAGAGATGAAATGTAAATTTAAAATAAATCTAGAATTGCAAATTCAGCCCATGATAATTAAAAATAAAAAGCTAATTACTG
>Ga0180438_10000762_pt1 | contig 59101 bp, 81 predicted proteins | sample SS_ome_12_FD_132455 | JGI IMG/M metagenome (GOLD analysis project Ga0180438, IMG submission 132455) | Hypersaline lake sediment archaeal communities from the Salton Sea, California, USA - SS_3_D_2 metaG | ecosystem: Environmental > Aquatic > Non-marine Saline and Alkaline > Hypersaline >... | reverse complement strand
GGTAACGTGCGACGGCCGAACTTTTCTAGTCAGAGGGAAAATATTTTGCACTTCAGTTTCAGCAAAGAGATGAGGGGTTGAAGAGCTTCGAGGTCGGACGTCAGGACCTCGCGAAGGTCTTACGGTTGACGCCTCGACAGATAAACAATCTTGTCGACCGGGGTCTCCCGACGGTCATGTCGTCGGATGGAAAGAGGAAACTCTACGACCTGACGACGGCGGTTCCCTGGTTTGTGGAGTACAGGGAGGGGCTCCAGCGGAACACGGAAAAAGAGGAAGCGGAGACGCGCGAACGGAAGGCGAAGGCGGCGCTTGCGGAACTCGAACTCGGAGAGCGGACGGGAGAACTCGTCCGCCTTTCTCTTTTCGAGACGATCCTCGGCGAAGTCCTGGACGATATTCGAGCGAACCTGTTGAATCTTCCCGGCAGGGTCGCGCCACAATTCCCGGATCCGCGGGAGGCGATGACGGTCCTCGTTCCGGCCGTCGACGACTGTCTCGGGAGTCTCCGCGCGCTGGCGGATAAGTACGAGGACCGCGGGGGGGATCCCCTCCCCGACGGATTCCCGGCGGTGAAGCCTCTCCGGAAGGCGGGCCTCCGGACGTTCCAGGCTCTTCGCCGTACGGAAGACCTCCAGAAGATACCGGGGATCGGACCGGCTCTTGAGAAGCGGATCAGCGCGGAGCTACAAGGAGTGAGCGTATGAACCTGTGTGGGGATAGGGATACAAGAAGGCTCGACAGGATCGAAGAGATCAAAAGAACGAGTCCTGGGAAGGTCGGATTCTATGAAGTCCGTTGGAAATACGACGGGTGTTCCTACGATTGGCCGGTACATCCTTATGTGGTTAGAGGGGCGGACGATGAGGTTCGCGGTTGGTGGATCTTTCTCGTTCCCATTCCTCTTTGGCCGACGATGACGCTACGTCTACGCCGATTGTTTAGTAGGGCCTGGACCCGCGAAGGGGTGCGGGACCTTGTCACCTTAGACGGTTATTCCGATGTCGCTTTGGCGAATTGGGAAAATGTTAGCGCTCAAACGGTCGGGGAGTTTCGCGAGTGGATGGCCCTACACGATTTGAGGACGTGGAAGGATGAGGTCGACGACTTCTTCGATAGAATGGCCTGTCTGTGATCGCGACGCCGGAGCTTCTGGAGACCCGACGGGCCTATAACCATGTCGCGGAAGTCCTCCGGGGGCATCTCCGGCTCCGGCCTCGCCTGACGGTCTCAGAGTGGGCGGACCGTTACCGTGTTCTCCCGGAGACCTCCCCGGAGCCCGGACCCTGGCGCACGAACCGCGTTCCCTACCTTCGGGGGATAATGGACGAGGCCAGCAATCCCCAGACGCGGGAGATCGTTTTTCAGAAGGCCGTACAGATTGCAGGCTCGGAGTGCCTGAACAACATCCTCGGGTATCATATCGACCAGGACCCGGCTCCGATTCTCTTCGTAATCTCGTCGGCGATGGAGGCGAAGAAATACTCGAAGGAACGGATCGCGACGATGATCGCGGACAGTCCGGCTCTTGCTGGCCGGGTGGCGGAAGCGAAGAGCCGGGACTCGGACAATACGATCGAGTCGAAGGTCTTTTCGGGGGGCCATCTCGGGATTGTCGGCGCGAACGCTCCCGCGGGACTTCGTTCGCGGCCGCGGCGGGTTGTGCTCTTCGACGAGGTGGACGCTTATCCAGCCTCGGCCGGGGTGGAGGGGGACCCGGTCGACCTGGCCGAGAAGCGAATGTCGAACTTCTGGAACTCCCTCTCGGCAAAGTTCTCTACGCCGACGGTCGAGGAAGTCTCCCGGATCGCGGAAGCAATGGAAGGGGTCGACGAGGTCCGTATGTACTTCGTTCCTTGTCCGCATTGCGGGAAGCTACAGCTCCTCGAATGGGGGGGGCGTACGACCGGGTACGGGATCAAATGGGAGTCAGACCCGAAGGACGGCCGCAAACCACACGAGACAGCCACGTATCTTTGCCGGTTCTGTGCGTGCGAGATCGACCATCGTCACAAGCTGAAGATGATCCGGGATCCGAAGGCGGGGGGAACGGCCGACTGGTATCCGGTCCGGAGAGATCCGAAAGACCCGAAGCGCTGGATCCGGACGGTCGGGAATCCGTTCGCCGAGCGGATCGGCTTTCAACTGAACTCTCTCTATTCTCCCTGGGTCTCCTGGTCGACGATCGTGGAGGAGTTTCTCGTCGCGAAGGGGAACCCTCTCCGTCTCCAGGTTTGGGTCAACACACGCCTGGCGGAGGTCTTCGAGGACGAAGGGTCGAGTCTGGACGAGAGCGCTCTCCAGACGCGCGCGAGCCGGTCGACGTACACGACGGACCCGCTCCCAGAGAAAGTCGTCCTCATCACGGCCGGGGTCGACGTGCAGCATGATCGTCTAGAGGTCGAGATCCTCGGCTGGGGGCCAGGCGAAGAGACCTGGAGTCTGGACTTCCTCCGGATCCCAGGGGACCCGACGACCGGCCCAATATGGGCGATGCTCGACAAGGTCCTCCGTCGCCGGTATAACCACCCGTACGGCCTGAAGATTCCGATCGCGGCGACAGCGATCGACAGTCGAGACAACGCGCAACAGGTTTTGAAGTTCACGAAGGACCGCCAGGCGCGGAACGTCTGGCCGATCTACGGCCTCGACGGCGAGACACGGCCGATCATTGGACGGCCGACGGCGCGGAACAAGTTCAAGGTCCCTCGCTACCCGGTCGGCGCGGATCAGGCGAAGGCGCTCGTCTACGGCCGGTTCCAGATTGACGAGCCGGGTCCGGGATACTGTCACTTCCCGAACCGGCCGGACGTCTACGACGACGAGTATTTCCGCCAGCTAACGGCCGAAAAACAGGTCGTGAAGGATACGAAGCTCGGGAGGCTGAAACGGCTCTGGGTCGTGAAGCGCGGCCGCAGAAACGAGGCGCTCGACATACGGGTTTACGCGACCGCGGCGTACGAAGGACTGACGCTCGCCGGTACGCGGGTTGACCAACTCTGGGAGATCGCGCAGGAAATGAAGGACGCGGCGACGAGCGGGGGGGCGAAGCAACGGCCGGAGTCGAGACGCCGGGAGTCCGGCGGCTGGGCTGGAGGATGGAGATAGGACCATGTCGAAGGGAGAATCGATCAGCGTGGAAGACCTGACACGAAGGGAGCGCGAAGTTCTGATCCTGATCGGAAGGGGTTGCTCGTACGGCGAGACGGCTCGGCGACTGAAGCCGAAGATATCGAGCCGGACTGTCGAGCGGTACGCAACCCAGATACGAGACAAGATCGGATCTTCCCTCCCTCCACTCCGCGCGGTGATCCTGTTTTATCACGAAAACCGCGGACACTTCGAAGACGACGGCGATCCTCCGGATCGGTGGGCAACTGGAGGTCTCTCGTGAAACCCTTCCCTCTAATCCGGATCGTGCTCCAAAAGGGGTCTAACGACTGTGGGATCGCGGCGCTCGCCTCGGCGCTAGGGCTTTCGTATGAAGCGGTCGAAAAGGCTTGCGAGGCTCGCCACATATACCTTAGTCGCCGCAAGTCTGGGCTCAGATTGAAGGAACTCGAAAGTGTGGCGAGTTATCTCGGGTTCAAGCCTGAGCGGGATCCTCCGAGAGGGTGGGACCAGGAGGACGACCGCGTCGGGTTGGTTAAGGTCGTCTTCCCCCACGAAAAAATCGGCCACTATGTTCTAGTGAGTGGGGGGGTCGTCCTCGATCCAGACGGATGGCTTTGGGACGCGCGGCTTTTTCTCCGCCATCTGGGAGCACGTTTCGCGACGCGGCTCAGGTTCACCGAAGGGGGCCTCTCGTGATAACGATCGCCTGTGTCCTGAAGAGCGGCGGCGACTTTGACGCCGAGGACGTCCGGGAGTTACGCGACCAGGTCGCCGACAACCTGAAGCGTCCACACACGTTTATCTGTCTGTCGGACGTGGAGATCGAGGGCGTTCAGACGGTCGTCCTCCGACATGGCTGGCCGGGTTGGTGGTCGAAGATCGAACTCTTCCGGCCGGACATCTTCGACGGTCCGGTCCTGTACTTCGATCTCGATACCTGGATTGTCGGAAGCCTCGACCCGATCGTCGACGCTCTCCCTGCCTGGGGTATGCTGTCCGACTTCTATCGGCCGGACCGTGTGGCTTCCGGGGTAATGTCTTTTCGGCCAAATGTGCTCACATACGCGGTCTATGCGGACTTCGTTCGCGGCGCTGCCGTGATCATCCGTTCCCAATCCGGAGACCAGGATTTTCTACAGTTTGCCGGGACGAGCGCCGTTCGCTTCCAGGACGCGTTTCCAGGGAGGTTCGTCTCATGGAAAGAACATTGCGCGAAGACACGCGACGCGGCGAAGGCAAGGACGGGGACGATCCCGGAGGGAGCGGCGGTCGTCTGTTTTCATGGAAAGCCGAGACCCTGGGAGGTCGAGCTATGAAGGAAGGCGATGAGGGGAAGGACGAGGTCTTCGGCCTCCCGATAATTGAGGACCCGGACCGCCGAGCCGACGAGTACGTTTTCATGTACGGCGAAGCGATCACGGGTCTGGTCCGGATCATTGATCGCGGCGACGGTTTCGTCTCGTTCGTCCGCGCTCCATCGGAGGACGAAGAGTGAAAGAGCTTCGCGTCTGGTGGTCACAGGGGCCGCGGCCAGGAAATCTCGGCGACGTGCTGACGCCGGTTATCCTGAAGGGTTTCGGATACCGTCCTACCTGGACGGACCGAGAAGCGGCGGACTTTCTCTGTATCGGCTCGATCGCTCGCTTCGCTCGGCCGGGACAGCGGGTCGTCGGTTCGGGCGTCATGTGGTCGTCCGATCTTCTGAACCCGGAGGCGGAGTGGCTCGCCGTCCGGGGACCGATCACGCGGGGACGCGTCCTCTCGAACGGCGGTCGGTGCTCGGAGGTCGAGGGGGATCCGGCGCTCCTGTTGCCGGAGTTCTTCGACCCTCTCGCTCCGAAGCGTTTCGACGTCGGGATCGTTCCACACTACGTCGACTTCGAGAGGGTCCGGTCGCTCCATCCCGAGGTCCCGCTTATCAACCCTCTCCGCGCGGATCCGCTCGACGTTGTCTTCGAGGTCCTTCAGTGTCGGTCGATCCTATCGAGTTCCCTCCACGGAATCATACTGGCGCACGCGTACGGGATCCCGGCCGCATGGGTCCGCTTCTCCGACGGCCTCGATGGCGATGACGTGAAGTTCCAAGACTACGCCGAGAGCGTCGGGATCGAACTCGACCCGGCTCCGAACGTCTACGCTGCGGACCCGGTCCTCCCGGTCGGGATCGACACGGCTCCGCTACGGGAGGTCTTCGAATGTCTGTAACCATCGTCTCGTTCTTTACACCCCAGGACGACTATCCGAAACAGGCGGAGCGCTTTGTCGGTGAACTCGAAGCGCTGGGTCTGGAGTACTTCGTCGCGGAAGCGCCGGACCAAGGGAGCTACCTGGCGAACATCCGACAGAAGGCGCTCGTCTGCTGGCGCTCGCTCCTCCAGCTCGGAAAGCCGATCCTATTCGTCGACGTCGACGGGACGGTCTGCCGGAAGCCGGACCTCGATCTCTCGGTCGACTTCGCGGCGGTTCCGAAACCCGAAGACCATCCTCGCCGGTGGTTCGTCGGCTGTCTCTTTTTCAACTACACGACGGCGGGTATCGACCTGGCGCAACGATGGGTCCGGGCGACGGGAGACTGGTCGGACGAGAGCGCACTCGACGACGTCTGGAAGGCTGGCGAGTGGGAGGGTACGTGGCTGGAACTCGGACCCGAGTATATGGAGATTCTCCGGAACGAAAACGCCGACCCGAGTCCCGACACGGTAGTCGCTATCCGCCTCTCTAAGGGTCGTCAGAAGATGGCGTTCCATGCGTCCGGCCGGACCGAACGACCGACGAAGGTCGCGGGATGATTTCGGGATTTTTGTTTTTGGGTTCTGGCGTACTGCAACCGGCGTGCCTGTTTTTTCTGACCGGCTGAAACCCCGCGCCGTTATTGGCGAAACGCGATGGATCGTTTCCAGGTCTTAGGATAGGGGCGCGAGGTCGATCGCGCTTAGAATGGCTTTTCGAGCGTTCTAGGGGCATTTCGGGAAACCTTCGGAAAATCACTGGATTTAGGGCATTTTTTCAAAAAAATCGGAGGCGACATGGCTGAGAATTGGACGAAGGCGGACGCACTTTTCGATATCGGCGGGCTCCGAATCAGGTGGTTCAAGAACGAGAGCGGGACGGTGTACAGGTTGCTCGCGACGACCGTGAGAGAGTTTCGGAAACTCGGAGAGCTGACGCTTGAACTGGAGTTACCCGCGAGCGCCGTCGAAGCGGCTAACGGCCAGGACGTGGTCGAGGCGCGGATCGCTGGGATGCTTCACGAGAAGGTCACACTGGAGGCGTTCGAATGAGTCTCGATCGAGCACTCGTGTTAGGGGGAGCGTCGAGCCTCTGGGACGACCTGGCTCGCCTCGAAGAGATCGTCGGCCGTCCGTGGCCGTGGAAGGTCTACGCCGTCAATCAGGCGGGACACGCCTTCCCGGATCCGATCGACTACTGGGTCTCTCTTCATCAAGAGAATATGCTCGGATGGATGGCGCGCCGGGAGGCGAACGGCTTCGACACGGACTTCGAGGTATGGGGCGGAGACTGGCGGACGAGTTCGAAGGACTCGGACAAGGACTGGGTGGACGACGTGATCCCGGTCCGGCTCGTCGGGTCGAGCGGCTTCCATGCAATCGAGATCGCTCTCCATCATGGCCGGGACCGGATCGTCGGAGCCGGGATCCCGATGGACCCTCGACCGCACTTCCATTCGAAAGGCCCCTGGCATCACGCGCTTACTCACCAGAAGGCGTTTCTGGAATCTGTCGACCTCTGGAATGATCGTTTTCGTAGCCTCTCGGGATGGACCCGCGACACGTTTGGCGGACCCGATCGGGAGTGGCTCGGCATCTAGGGGCATTCCCTAGCTGGGGACATCCCGAATAACGCGAACGTGCGGACCCTGTTACAGTCGTGTAGAAACGGAGCTTTCTTTCGACTAGGGTCCGCGCGTGGCGAAAGACATCCCGACAACCGAGCCGACGGTATTCGTCGCCGGTATGACGTGGGAATGGACGAAGGTCTTCGGAGACTTCCCGGCCTCCGATGGTTGGCAGCTCGCCTACTATTTCCGATCCAAAGTTTCTTCCGATAACGATATCACGGCGGCGTGGGGATCCGAGGTCACGGCGGACGGTGACGGTTTCGAGATCACGATCGGACACGCCTCGACCGACGCGGACGCTGGAGCCTACGATCTCGTCGGCGAGATCACGGACGGAACGAAGAAACATCTTGTCTGCAACCTCTCTGTAAACATCCTCCCGGATCCGACGGCAGCGGGAGCGAAGAGCTTCGCGAAGACGATGCTCGACGCGCTCGACACGGCGCTGGCCGCTCGTGTCTCCGGCTCGACGAAACGGAAGATTACGGTCAACGGTCGGACGATCGAGTACGAGAGCGACGACGCGATGCGTTCGGCGCGAGCACATTACGCGCTGATTGTCGAACTCGAACGGAACCCGACCGGCCGTCTCTCGCACGCTGGGAGGTTCGTCAATGGCTGACGTTCGGAAGCGCCGAATCCTGGTCTCGATGGCGGTCGCGTTCGTCGACTTCCTTCCGGACCTGCTGCAATGCCTGACGATCGTCGGCGGCTGGGCTTTTCTGACCTTTGGTCTAGCGGAGCTTTTCGGCGGCGTCGTCTGGCCGATCTCCCTCGGTCTCTTCCTTCTGTCGATCGCGGGCTGGGGTTATCTCGTGACGCTCTTCCGGAAGGGGTTGTACGTGATGAGTCGGAGCGAGCGCGATGGCTAACCCATTCCGAGCGGTAGCGGTCGAGATGGCCGAGCGCCGGGAGATCCAGGCGGCGTTTCATGGGGCGTCGTCCTCGCGGCTCTTCTACGATTGGGCGGTTCGGCCGATCCATCCGGACGTCGAGATCCGGTCGGCGATCGGCGAACTTCGTGCTCGTGCTCGCGACCTGGTTCGGAACAACCCCTATGCAACTGGCATCGTCGACGCGTTCGCGGACAATGTGATCGGACAGAAGCCGGGTATTCGGCTGATCCCGACGGTGAAGATCCAGGGGACGGCGGATTTTTGGACGGAGGCAAACGAAGAGCTTTCGCGAGCCTGGGGTGAGTGGGGTTACGAAGAGAACGCGACGGTTACCGGCGTCGATAGCTGGACGGAGTTTCAGAAGCTTCTGATACGGACTTGGGTTACGGACGGTGAGGCGTTCATCCGGCGTCGGCGAGGACATGACAACGCGTTTGCCTATGCTGTCGAGCTGCTGGACGCCGATCTCCTTGACCACAAGATGAACGTTCCCCCCGACTCCCAGGGACGGGAAATCAAAATGGGAGTCGAGGTCGATCGGAACGGACGGCGACTCGCCTACCATTTCTCGACGCTCCATCCATCGGAACGCGGCAACCGGGAAACAGTCCGTATCCCGGCCGAAGATATCATCCATTTCTATCAGAAGATGCGGCCGGATCAGACGCGAGGGTATTCGCTTTTCGCTCCGATCCTGACGACGGTCAAGATGATCGACGGGTTGACCGAGGCCGAACTCGTCGCGTCCCGGCTGGCGGCGGCGAAGATGGGGTTCATTGTCAATATGACTCCGGAGGCGATCAACGCGTACGCAGACCGACTCCGGCTTATGACAGACCAGCAGGAAGACGGGACCGGCTCGACGCCTCAGACGATGGACCTCGCTCCCGGCGTGCTGGAGGAACTCCTCCCCGGTCAGAGCTTCGAAGGTTTCGATCCCCATCACCCGAACGCGGCTTTCGAGGTCTTCCTCAAGGTTATGCTCCGCGGCGTCGCTCGCGCCTTCTCGATCTCGTACCTGACACTGACTGGCGACGTCGGCGCGGCGAACTATTCGTCGATGCGCGCGGGTCTCCTCCCGGAGCGCGATCACTGGAAGGGCCTCCACGACTTCACGGCTGACAAGGTTCACAGGGTCGTGTACCGGGACGTGATAACGCACGGTCTCCTGACCGGCGCGGTCCGGCTCCCGAACAACCGCGCGTCGGAGTTTCTGTCGCACGAGTGGCAGGGTCGCGGTTGGGACTGGGTCGATCCTCTGAAAGACCTCCAGGCGAAAGAGAACGAGGTCAAGCTCGGGGTCAATTCCCGCCAGCGTGTCGCGGCGGAGAAGGGTCGCGACTATCGGAGAATCGTCGACGAGATCGCGGAGGAAGAGACGTACGCGGAGGAGAAAGGCGTCGACGTCTCCGGAGCGAAGGGGTCGAGTGCCGGGTCCGGGTCGGGAGGCGGCGGGTTTGGCGACCAGGACGACGAAGACGAGAACGAGAACCGAGAGAACGGGAACGGCACACGAGAAGGCGGATATGTGCGTTTCGGTCCTCTCTATGATAGGGACTGGTAAGCAATGGCGAACATCGATCGGGTACTGGCGGCTGTCCAGGCGCGACCCTGGGCCATCCTCGACACGAAGCTCGAAGAGATCGCACAGGTCCTAGCGGCGCGAGCCGAGTCCGGCTCCCTCCCTGACCAAAAAGAGATCGAAGCCGTCGAAGCTCGACAGGCGGCTCGGATGCGGATCGAGAAGCGAACCCAGAAGGCGAGTGGCTCGGCGGTCGCGGTCATGCCTCTGATCGGGACAATCTCTCGGCGTATGGGGATGCTCGACGCGATGAGTGGCGGAGCTTCGATCGAGACGTTCTCGAAACAGTTTGACGAGGCGATGGCGGACGAAGCGGTCGGCTCGATCCTGATTCAGATTGACTCGCCAGGCGGGAGTGTCTACGGCGTCGAGGAACTCTTTCAGAAGATTCTCGCGGCTCGCGGAAAGAAGCGGGTCGTCGCCGTGGCGGACCAACTTGCGGCGAGCGCGGCCTACTACATCGGCAGCGCCGCAGAGGAGTTCGTCGTGACGCCTTCCGGCGAGGTCGGCTCCATCGGCGTCTATATGGTGCATTTCGACTGGAGCGGGAACCTGGAGGCGAGCGGCGTCCGGCCAACAATCATCAAGGCCGGAGACCACAAGGCGGAAGGCAATCCGTACGAGCCGATCGAGGAAGAGACGGTCGAGCATCTCCAATCGATTGTCGACGACTATTACCGGCAGTTCGAGCGAGCGGTCGCGAAGGGCCGCGGCGTGCCGGTCGGGAAGGTCCGGAGCGACTTCGGCCAGGGCCGGACGTTCACAGCGAAGCGTGCTCTCGATCGGGGGATGGTCGATCGGATCCAGAGCTTCGACGAGGTCCTGGAGGATCTCCAGAAGGGACGTCGCCGGGTGGCCGCAATCGGTGCGGCCGCGGAGGACGAGGCGATGACGGTCGCGGCAGAGGTCGGCGAAACGATTACGGTCCGCGCAACCGGAGACGGCGTCGAGTGGGAGTCGGCCAGCGGTGGCGCAATGGACGCCGTAGCGGCCGCTCTGAACGAGATCAGTCTTCCGGAGGGACCGAGCGCCGAGTCTCTCCGCGAGACGTGCGAGACGGCTCTCCAGGTCATCCTGGAGGGATTCAACGATGAAGGAACCGAGGTTCAGGAGCGCGCCTCGGACACGGTGGAAAGTGCTCCGGTTGAAACGGCCTCTAAGGCCAAGGGGGAAGCAATGGACGAGAAGTCTGTCGCTGATCGGCCGGAGACGGCCGAGGACGCTCGGGACCTGGTACAGGCGGAGCGCGACAGGAATCGGACGATCCGGGAGATCGGCGCGACCCATAAGATCGACGGGGTCGTCGTGGCGAACTGGATCGATCAGGGACTCAGTCTGGATGCGGTCAACTCGGCCGTTCTGGACATTCTCAAGGAGCGCGAGGCGCGTGTGCCGGTGATCCAGGTCGGCCAGGACCGGGAGGCCGCGCGGCCGTTCGCCACGCTGGGGAGCCAGCTTCAGGCGATCGCCGCCTCGGAACAGAAGGGAGCGGTCGTCGACAAGCGACTTCTCTTCCTCCAGGAAGAACTGGAAAAGAAGGCCGCGGCCTCCGGTTCTTCCGTCGGCGTACCTTCCGACGCCGGGTACGTAGTCCAGGACGATTTCGCGGAGGGGATCGTCACGAAGATGTGGGACGAGGGTCGGATCCTGAACATGACCAACCGCGTCCCGATCGGACCGAACTCGAACGCGCTCGTCCGGAACCACATCAAAGAGGCGAGCCGAGCGGCCGGTTACCGCTACGGCGGCGTCCGGGTGTATCGGGCCGCGGAGGCGGCAACGGTCACGGCCTCGAAGCCGAAGCTCGTTGAACAGCGGATCCAGCTCGAAAAGCTCATGGGTCTGTACTACGCGACCGATGAGACGATGCAGGATGCGGTTGCTCTGACGGTCGAGGCCGAGCGCGGCTTCCGGAAGGAACTCACCTTCGTTGCCGAGAACGAGATTTTCCGCGGAACCGGCGCGGGACAGTGTCTCGGCATCCTCAACTCCGCCGCGGTGACGTCGGTCGCGAAGACCTCGGCACAGGCGGCGGCCACGGTAAGCGCGACGAACGTCGCGACCATGATGGGACGACTTCCGGCCGGGAGCTTCTCGACGGCTGCCTGGTTCGTCCATTCCAGCGTGATTCCCCAGCTCGTCCTTATGACGATCGGCGATCAACCCGTGTTCCTGCCGGGTGGCTCGATCGCTGGCTCCGTCTTCGGGACCATGTTCGGTATGCCGGTGATCCCGTGCGAGTACTGTTCGACCTGCGGCACGGTCGGAGACATCATTCTTGCCGACCTGGATCAGTACACGACGGTCGACAAGAACTCGGTATCCTGGCAGGAATCCATTCATGTCCGGTTCATCTACGATGAAACGGCCTTCAAGCTGACCTATCGGTTCAACGGCCAGCCGGACTGGGAGAGCAAGGTCCTGGAGTTCCAGGGATCGGACTACATCTCGCCGTTCATCACGCTCGCCGAACGCGCCTAAGCGCGGCGGCAGTATCCAGGGTCCGGGAGGGGGGCCGACGGAGTCCCTCTCCCAATTGAAAAGGACGAAGGAACAGAGAGGCCGGAAGGCCAGGAGGTCCAGAAATGAGGGGATTCAACATCGTCGAACACGGTCATATCGTGAACATCCTCCCCCCGATCGACATTTCCGGGGGGAAGACGAGCGACACGTTCTCGATGGCGAAGTATGCTCGTGCTCAGATCATCATTCAGATCGGCGTATCGGCTGCGGCCTTTACTTCGATCGTGGTCAACGAGTGTACGGCTGCGGCGGGTACGGGGGCGACAGCGATCGCGTTCGACTACTACGCCGAGGAAACCGCGGCCGGGGACACGCTCGCCGCTCGCGCGGCTGCGACGACTTCGGGGATCACGCCGAACGCGGCCGACAACATCATGTACGTGATCGATCTCGAAGCGAGCCAGCTTTCGGACACGTATCACTGGGTCCAAGTCGTTCTGGCGAACGGGACCAACTCCGTGATCGCCAGCGCGGTCGCGATCCTGTCCGGCGCTCGCTACGCCGAAGACGCCAGCCCGACGGTGATCGCCTAGCGGCGTGAACTGCCGGTGACACCCGAAGGCGTCAACCATGAACGGGCGGCGGCGGCAAGGCTCCGCCGTCGCCTCGTTCGGCTTCAGACGGAGAAAGAGAGAAACCATGTTCAAGGAACAGCCTGTCGAACTGGTCGACCTGGTCGGACCGTACGCCGGAAGGATCCGACCGTACTCGAAGACCGCGGCCGAGAACGCGATCGCGAGCGGGTTCGCGAGGCGTCCGGACGACGGAGGTCCGGAGTTGGTGGCGGAGACGGTGGAGGAGTTGGACGCCGAAACCGACACGACGCCTCTCCCGGATGATTTCCCGGCACGTCCGGCGCTGGTCGCGGCTCGCCTGGAGACAATCGAGGCCGTCGAGGCGTGCGACGACCTGACCGCAATCGACGGGATCGGAAAAGCGACGGTCGAAAGGATCGCCTCGTACCTGAGAGGTCTGTCTTAGACCAACGGTCAGACAACGCGTGACAACGCGTGCAAGTGAACCAAGGGGAGAAAGAACAATGCGAAGAAACTGGTCTTTCCTGGCGGCGTTCCTGGCGGCGTTGATTCTGCCGACAGCGACGACGGCACAGGCAAGGGATACGGTCCGGATCGAAGTCGCGGGAGTCGGTATCGTCGAGGTTGTGATCGACGTCTCACTCCTGGTCGACACGACGGCGACTCCTCCCGACACGGTCCCGACGGACACAATCCCGGACGATCCTCCGGTCGACCCGGCGGACATCTCCGGGGAATATCTGATCTCGGTAACCGGGCTCAGTGTCTCGCCGACGCTAACAATCGGACAGGACGGCGCGGCGGTGACGGGGACCCTCTCTGGCTACGGAAGCCCGATTCCGTTGTCGGGTACGTATGACGGCGAAAACCTTTTGCTCCAATACGCCGGAATGGGAATCGAGATTGTAGCCACGGGCAACGGAAACGGTTTTGTCGGCGCGGTCACTCTTCCGCAGGGAACCTACCCGATAGCGATAAACCCCTACACGGAACCCGACCCTGATCCGGATCCACCTGATCCTGATCCGGACCCTGATCCGGATCCACCTCCCGAGGGAATCCTGTGGAGCGATGGCTTCGAGTCCGGTACTATGGGGGCCAATTGGATCGGCGGAGACAGGGAGGGGAACCGCCCAGTCACGACGAGAGCCAGGACGGGCGATTACTCCCTGATGTTTCGATTCCGGGGAAGCCCGGACCAGGACGCCGACGCAACGTCCGAACGCCGGTTCTGTATGCCGCAATCGCTGGGGGAAGTCTGGGTCGAATACTGGCTCTGGATCCCTGAGAACTACGCGCACAGGCAACCGCCCGGCACTCCGTCGAACAACAAGTTTTTTATCCTATGGGATTCTGACTCATACCCTGGCGGGGGGGCGGGGCGGCTCTCTGTCGGCCTCCACACTTGGGCCGACGGGGCCGGCAACTCTCGGGGAAACGCCGCCTGGTCGAACTCGCTGATGGGGTGGATTATGGCCGTCGCCATCCCGTGGAGCGGGGGAATCGGTGAAGCGGATAAGGGTCGCTGGAATCGGGTCAGGTTCCATATGAAGGTCGGTACGCGGGCGACGGACCGGGTCCTCCACACGGGCGACTATGGCGACGGGCTCTTCGAAATGTGGTGGAACAATCAACAGTACGTCTCCCACGCAATGAGCCTCTACGATCCCGACGACAATGCTTTTCGGTGTGGCTATGTATTGGGTTGGGCGAACTCCGGCTTCGACGAAAACACGTATCTGTATGTCGACGACTGGCGGATCTTCGCCTCGGATCCGGGTTGGTAGGGTCGTATGGGTTGGGGCACCACCTTTGAGGATGATTCGTTCACGAATAGCGACGGAACGGATCTCGACACGCACGGAGACTGGACAAGGGTCGTCGCGTGGTCGGGAACCTATATGGAGATTCGGGACAATCGCGCCGTTAGCGAGGCGACCTCCGACGAGTCGGTTACATATCGAAACGACAACACGGCCGGGTCGGCCGACTACGCGGTGGGTGGCGACCTGTATTTCGTCGACAAGACGAAGAACTCTGAACCTCGACTCGGCCTCCGCGGGGTTATCAGCACAGTCTCGGCGTACCTGGTGTCGTACACGGCGAGCGACGATCGATTCAATCTAGAGGAGATGGGGGGCGGGTCCGTCGAGGTTCGCGACTGGGCGGACGCGTCCTCGTACAGCGGGGCTGGAAACTCGGTCGAGCTGATCCTCGTCGCGTCCGGTACGAGCCTGAAGGTCTACGCCGACGGAACCGAGGTTTGTAGCTACACGGACAGCACGCTAACCGCCGCGGGGTTGGTCTTCATGTCCTATTTGAACGACGCGAATAGCGGCGAAGGTCAAGTATGGGACAGGGTTCGCGCCGGAGCTTGGACTCCGGACGCGTCGTCGATCGCGGCGATTGCGCACCATCACAGGATGCTCCAGGGGGTCGGATGATTGAGCTACGCCAGAGTACGGCGGTTGACGTCCTTATCGGACCGTTCGTCGACAGCACAGACGGAGACTCCGAGGAGTCGGCGCTGACGATCTCCCAGGGGGACGTATTGCTCTCGAAGAACGGCCAATCGCTCGCACAGAAGAACGACGCTACTGCGTGTGTTCACGACGACCACGGGTGTTATAACTGCGAACTCGACGCGACGGACACGGGCACGCTCGGAAGCCTCGTCCTCGTCGTCCGCGAATCGGGAGCGCTGGCGGTGCGTCACGAGTTCCAGGTCGTAAGCCAGGAGTTCTGGGACGCGAAATACTCGACGGGTCAACTCGGCGTCGACGTCGAGTCGATCTCCGGGGACTCGGCGGCGGCGGACAACCTGGAAGCGGCCTACGACGGGACTGGCTACGATCTCGGCGGGATCGACGTCTCGGAACTGAACTCGATCGTCGACGATCTCCTGGAAGCCGGACGGCTCGACGCGCTGATCGATGCAATCAAAGCGAAGACGGACAACCTCCCAGCGGATCCGGCGGACGACTCCGATATCGACTCCCAGCTTTCCGCTCTTCAGTCGGACGTTACCGCGATTCTGGCGGACACGAACGAGCTTCAAACGGACGATGTTCCTGGCCTGATCTCGGCTCTCAACGATCCGACCGCGGCGGCAATTGCAGACGCCGTCTGGGACGAGGCGAAGGCGGGACACGTCGGAGCCGGATCCTTTGGCGAGGAAGTACAGGCGCACGCTCTTTCGAGCGAGATTGCGGCCCTCAACGACCTCTCCTCCGCGGAGGTCAACGCGGAGGTCGACACGGCGCTGGCCGATTACGACGGACCCACAAAAGCGGAGATGGACGCAGGGTTCGCGGGACTCAACGATCCGACGGCCGCAGCGATCGCCGATGCAGTTCTCGACGAAGCTCTCTCGGGTCACACTGGTGCGGGATCCCTCGGGAAGGCGATCGCGGATATCGAGACAGACGCGACGGCGATCCTGGCGGATACAAATGAACTTCAGACCGACGACGTGCCGGGTCTGATCGCGGCTCTCAACGACCTCTCTGAGGCGGAGGTCAACGCACAGGTCGACGCGGCGATCGAGACGTATCATTTGGATCATCTTTTCGCGGCGACGTACGATCCGGCCTCCAAGCCTGGCGCGGCGGACGCTCTGTTGAACGAGCTCGTCGAAGACGACGGCGGCGTTTCGAGGTTCACGGCGAACGCACTTGAGGAAGCGCCGACCGGGGGCTCCGCTCCGACGGCCGAGGAGATCGCGGACGCCGTTCTCGACGAAGCTCTCTCGGGACATACGGGAGCCGGAAGCCTCGGGAAAGCAGTCGCCGATATCGAGACCGACGTTACCGCGATCTTGGCGGACACGGACGAACTCCAGACGGACGATATCCCCTCCCGGCTCGACGGGATCGAGGGGGCGACGTTCAACACGTCGACTGACTCCCTGGAGGCGATTCGGGATCGGGGGGACGCGGCCTGGATTACGGGAGGCGGGGGCTCGATCTCGGATATCCTGAATGTACAGGCTTTGATCCCAACCTCGATCGACCTCGCGGATACGGCGACGGTCCGACTCGCGCTCGGCCTTACAAACATGGTCGACGACCTCCCGTCGACGGCGGAGATCGATCCGGGGACCATCACGATCGATCGGAAGGCGATCGGCGGAACGTCCTGGTCGAACGTTGTCAACGCTGCGGCGTGCTCGGAGGCCGCGGGGATCGTGTACTTCGATGAGGTCTTCGACGACGGCTCCGGGTACGCGGAAGGCGACTCGATCCGGATCACGTTCAAAAGTCAGAAGATCACGGTCGCGGCGAACGATTACGAAATTACCGGAACCGACGGCTGGATCTTCCAGACGTCCGTACGTGAGACAATGCGGGGGACGGACGCGGCGGCGCTGGCCTCCGTGGCGACCGAGGCTCGACTCGCCGAACTCGACGCGGCCAACCTCCCGGCCGACCTCGACGCCGTGCTGGCGGATACGGACGAGCTTCAGTCTGACGACATACCCGGCACGCTCGCTGCCTTGAACGACCTGTCTTCCGCCGACGTGGAAACGGCGGTAGGGGCCGCGCTCGCGACGTACGATCCTCCCACGAAAGCCGAACTCGATTCTGGCCTGGCCGGACTCAATGATCCGTCGGCGGCGGACATTGCCGACGCGGTCCTCGACGAAGCGCTGGCGGGACACGTAAGCGCCGGGACGCTCGGGAAGGCGCTGGCCGATATCGAGACGGACGTTACGGCGGTCCTGGAGGATACCGGGACAACCATCCCGGCGCTGATCGCGGCTCTCAACGATCTATCCTCTGGCGATGTGGAGACGGCCGTCGGGACGGCGCTCGGCACGTACGACCCTCCGACGAAGGCTGAGATGGACGCGGCGCACGCTCTCCTCTCGACACAGGCGAGCGTCGACGTAATCGATGGGATTGTCGACTCGATACTGGTCGATACGGACACGACGATTCCGGCTCTGATTGCAGCTCTCGAAAACCTTTCCGCGGCAGAAGTCAACGCGGAAGTCGTCGACGCTCTGACCGTGGATACGATCGCGGAACTCTCCCAGGGGATCCCGGCGAAGAACCCGACGGTCGTTACCGCTCTCATGCTCCTCTACATGAAACTCCGAAACCAGGTCACGGTCGAGGAAGACGAGGTCGCGGTCTACAACGACGCGGGAACGAAGATCGCGAAGAAAGCGGTCTCCGATGACGGTAGCACGTACACAGAAGGCAAGATGGCGAGCGGTGCATAATGGCGGTTGACTCGGCGATAAAGCGACGCTCCGTCGCGGGGTGGCCTCCAGCTCCGGACGGCACGATCGACGATCAGGACCGGCGGCAGGTTGCTGGTTGGTACCAAGGTATCGCGCCGTACTCGACGGGGGCGGACGTCGAATCGACGACGCCGTACCTGATAACGCCGGAAGAACTCCAGGCGATTTTTCAGGAGACGGACGGCGTCCTGATCGAGTTTGGCTCGACGTCGACATACGGCCATTTCGAAGACGAAGACCTCGGGATTCTTCCTGGGGAGGGGAGCTTCGAAGTTACGTCGGAGGGGAAGCGGATCGTCTTCGCGACCGGATACCTGACGGGACTTACGATCGGCTCGTCGGTGACGGTCGCCGGTCTGACGTACACGGTCCGGGACGTCCGCCAGGGACCGGACGGCGCGGAGACAATTGCGTGGCTCGCTGGGACGGACGACGTCCCAGAATACGGCCTGATCGACGGCGCGCTCCTGGAGGGTCTTTTCCAGGAGACCGGAGGCGTCGCGGTTGTCTTCGGCGGAACAACGACATACGGCCACTACAGGGACCCGGATATCGGGATGCTTGGGGCCGCGGCCGGGTTCGAGGTCATAGGCACCGACCTGACGATCGTCGTCGCTTACGGACGCCTTTCCGGCCTTCAGATAGGGTCTACGGTGACGGTCGACGGTGACACATATCTCGTGCGGGATCTCCGTCGGATAAAGGACGGGGCGGAACTAGAAATCGACCTGGGGAACGGCTGACAATGGCATACGACGAAGACACTCCGAGCCGGAGAGAACTGGCGATCCGGGCGTTCGTCTCGCTACTGGAAGAGAGCGGCGGACCGACCGACTTGCTCGTCCATCGTTTCCGGGGAGTCCCGATCACGAAAGACCAATGTCCGGCGACGCTGGTCTATCCGATCTCGGATCCAGGGGAGGTGGATGAACACGGCGTCACGTACGGCCGGGCTCTTCTGATCCGGGTCGAGCACAGGGTAAAGGGCGCGGGTGTAAGCGTCGACGCGACGTCGCCGGACGAGCTTCTCGATCCTCTCCTGTGCTGGGCTGTCTACCAGGTTCTCGCCGATCGCAGGCTCGGCGGCCTCTGTACGGATATCAACCTCGTCGGGACGCAATGGGATTCTCTCGAAGTCGACGAGCACTACGGCGCGGCGGCACAGGACTTTGAGATCCTCTATGAACACGACGAAGGCAACTTGACGACGCTCGACGGATCATAGCGGCGAACCGGCCGCAAGAATGAAGGGACGGAACCGATGGCGGACAAGAAGGCGGGAACGTCGACGCGGAAGCGGACGACAACAACGAAAAAATCGACGGAGACGGCCGCGGAGGCGGATCAGGACAAACGGGTCGCGGACGACGCCGAGGCGCTTCTCCAGGGCAATGTTGGATCCTTTGACGACTTCACGCCGGAGGACCTGGCGCGCGGATATCGGGTCGGCACCTGGAACGGTTTCCCGAACTTCGAGGTTCTGGACGGGAGCAACGCGTCTCTCGACGAGGCGGAAATTCAGGAGCACGTACGAAAAAGGGGGCTCGACACGATCCTCGCGAAGGCGCGGGAGAAGTTCGGAGCACATTAAACGGAGGCTGAAAACATGACGAGGTACGCAGCAAAGGGGACACTCCTCCAGATTGGCGACGGATCCAGTCCCGAGGGGTTCACGACGATCGCCCAAATTTCGCGGGTCGGCGGAATCGAGATCGTGACGGAGACGGAGGACGTCACGGATCATGGCTCGACGGATTACTTCCGGGAGCACGTCGAGACCGTCCTCGCCTATGGCGACATTTCCTTCGAAGGACACTGGGACCCGGCGACGGCGACCCATATCAGCCTGAAGACGGCCGCGGAAGCGGGGGCCGGTCCGACGAACTGGAAGATGATATGGGTTCCCTCGACGACGACCGCAGCGTTCGCGGCGACGCTCACGAGCTTGACGCTCGGCGACGCGCCGGTCGACGGGAAGCTCCCTCTTGCCGGGTCGCTGAAAATCTCCGGCAAGATCACCTGGAGCTAGGGTCATGGCGGACAAGAAACCTCTCGTCGCGGAAGCGAAGGTTACGCTCGACAAAGAGCGTACGATGCGGCTCGACTTTTTCGCCTGTCGCGAGTTCAAGAAGCTTACGAAGGCGGAGGGCCTTGGACCCTTGGACGTGTACGGCCGACCGAAAGGGATCTCTCTGTTGACCGACGACGTCGGGAAGCTCGAACTCGACGAAGAGATTACGCCGCTACTGATCGCGGCCTGTCTCCGACACGAGGACGCGGACGTTGACGGCGGGACGGTCGCTCGATCGTTGAACGTCGACACGATGGACAATCTCGCGACGGCGCTTCAGGGGCTCCTGCGGGAGTTTTTTCCTGACGCAACGGTAGAAGTCGTGGAGGGCGAGGAAGGCGAGTCGGAGTCGGCGGAGGTCTCCGACGGCACGGACCCTTAGACGTCGAGGACCTTTGGGTGATCGCGCGCCTCGATCTCGGCCTGTCGGAAACCGAGTTCTGGGGCCTCGACCTCCGGGGGTTCGACAGGTTGTATCGTGCATGGATTGAGCGGTACGAATATGAGGAGAAGCGGTCGTATCTGATTGCTGGAACAGGGATCGCGTACGTGTTGAACGCGCTCGGAGCGAAAAGGCTGGGAGGCGGCGAGTTCCGGCCGGAGCACATTTTCCCTGACCTCCGCGAGGAGCAAACCCCGGAGGATATGCTCGCGATCATGCGAGCGAATACGGTCCTGATGGGTGGCACGGTGCCGGAGGCGTAGACGATGGCGAGGACGGTAAAAAAGAGTCTGATCGTCCGGTTCGCTGGCGACAACAAAGAACTGGCTCGAACGGTCGGCCGGGTCGAGGCGTCGTTTAAGCGGGTCGGCCGGTCTGCGAAGAGTGTCGCGGGAGGGGCTGTCAAAGCGTTCGGCACGTTGACTGCGGCCGTCGGTGTCCTCGGGTACGCTATGAACCGGCTCTTCGTTCAACCCTACGGCCAGCAACAGGAAGCCGTAGAGAGCCTCCGAACCGCTCTAATTGCAACTGGCAAAGATGGGACGAAGGCGCTTTCCTCCCTGACGGCGGAAGCCTCCCGGCTCCAGGCGGCGACGACGTTCGGCGACGAGGCGATCCTGAAGGCGTCGGCCTCGCTCGCGACACTAGCTCCCTCCCTCGATGCGGCCGGACTGGAACGCGCTCAAACGGCGTTGGTCGCGCTCGCCGATACCTTTTTCAAAGGGGACCTGGAAAGCGCGGCGACGGCCTTGGGGAAGACGCTCGGCTCGACGACGAACGCTCTCGCGCGGTACGGTATCCAGATTACGAACTCGGCCGCTCCGGCGTCGGAGAAGCTTGCTGAGATCATGGGGTCGGCGACGATGGGAGCGGCTTTCGAGGTTGCGAAGACGAAGGCCGAAACTGTAACCGGCCGGATCCTCCAGCTCAAAAACGCTATCGGCGACCTCCAGGAGAAGATCGGCGAGATTCTGGTCGAGGTCCTAAACGTCTCGGATAATGCCGGGGGACTGACGACGAAGGTCCAGGATCTCACGAAAAGCATCGACGAGAACCGGACGAAGTGGATCAATTGGGGAAAGGTCGTTCTTCAGGGTCTACATCTTACCTGGGAGATCGGACTTGGTTTGGTCAAGGTCTTCTGGAACGTCCTTCAGATACTCGGCCGGGTAGCGGCAGCGGTCGCACTCCTATTGACGGGCCAGTTCGCGAAGGTTCACCAGCAGGTTTCGGGGATCCGCGGCGACCTGGAGGACATGGGAGATGTTGGCGACGACGTAGCCGACGCGATGACGAAGTTCGACAGCGCGATTTTCGACCTTTATCAGAACATCGAGATAGCGCGGCCGGAGATAAAGTCGATCAGTATGGCCGTCGGCGGACTAATCCAGGTCTCGAAGGATGCGGCTGCCGCGATTGCAGGTAGGGGTTCGGAGGAAGCGCCGTCTCTCGCTGATTCGCTACATAAGGCCGCGGACGCAGCGCTCGATCTCGGCGCAGTAACTCCCCGGTTGAACGCGACGATGGACAGCCTTCAGGAGCAGGTAACGCGGACCGACCGGGCTGTCTCGGACGTTAGCCAAAACCTATCGACATCGATGGTCGAGGCGTTGCGGAGAGGCGGCTCGGCCTGGATCGCGTTTGGCAAGCAGGTCTTAGCGATGATCGGCCGGATGATTTCCCAATGGCTGGTATTCAAGGTCCTTACGTCGGCGCTCGGTCCGCTCCATCCGATCGTCGGTCTCTTCGGCGGCGCGACGGGTCTCGGCCAGCGAGCGGCGGGGGGCTCGGTCTTCTCCGGGAAGGCGTACGTCGTCGGCGAGCGCGGGACGGAGCTGCTCGTCCCGAACAGTGCTGGCCGCGTGATACCGAATAGCCAGGTCTCTTCGATGACGGCTCCGGCTCCGGCCGTGAGTTTCGTTCTCGACCTAAGCTCTCTCCCTCCGGCGCAGGATCCTTTCTCGGTCTCACGGGACGCGAACTGGCTCCGGATCCTCGGCGACAGCCTTCGGAACTGGGAGGCAAACGGCGGTCGACTCGTGAAACAGAGCGGAGGCTAGACGATGGCGCTTCGAGGTACGGCCGAGTTCACGTATGGGGCGGGTCCGACGACGTACGCAATGGAGTGGCCGCTCCAGAACCCGCGACCGGCAATCTCCCGGACCCGTTACGAGTCCTGGTCTCTGGACAAAACCGAACGCGAGGTCCTGGTCGTCGGCGATGGCGCGGCGGAGATCGAGGCGGAGATCCGCTTCGAGGATGCGCCGGAGGACTTGCTCGCGATGTTGGACGAGGCGGCGAATGGAACGGAGATCACGTATTACCAGAGTTCCGGCGGTACGGCGTATCCGTGCCAACTCATCTCCCCGACCGGCGATCAGATAGGAATCATCCGAGACCGTGTTCTCGGGATCCGCGGCCGGTACGAGGTGACGGTTCGCCTCCGGCGCACGGACAGCGGAAACTTCGACGCGCTCCTGTGATATGACGAAGATCCTCAAAGACTTTCGGCTCCGGGTCCACGATCTCGGCACGACGACGCCGGGGGCCGGGACGGTCGACTTCACACTGGAAGCTCTGGCGTCGTACCCGGACTACGGGCAACAGATCATCCACCCGGCGCGCTCCCAGACGGAAACGAGTCCGTGGAGGTTCGAGGTCGTCGACGTAGACGAGGCGTTGACCGACCATCTCGCGAACGCGTCGACGGGCCGGATGCACCTACTCGGCCGTCTCCTGGAGGTTCAGGAGAACACGAACGGCGCGGGGTTCGCGACGGTCTGTATCGGCCGGATCAGCGACGTGACGCTGGCGACGAACCCCGCGAACTACGTGATCGAGGTCTCGGACGAGCGCTGGGTCGAACGGCGCGCGGTCGCCTTCAGCGAGGCGAATACCTGTCAACTCTGGCCTCCCGGTCTCCGGTATCGCTGGAGAGCGTTCGGCGGGTTCAGCCTTCTCGACATTGCCAGCGACGCGGAGGGGATCCTTGTCGAGAGTTCGGGCTCGGCGCGGAAGATTCGCCTCTATTCGCAATGGCCGATATCCCCGGAGATCGTGCAATGGATCCGTCAGGACGTGGTCGACGATCCGAACCCAGGACGCACGGACGGCGAGGGAAACTTCGAGCATCTCCGGCTCGATATCGGCGGAACGGATTACCCGATCCTGACGTTCGGCGAGGTCGACGGGACGGACGTCCTGGCGGGGCTCGATCTCCTCCCGCAATCGCCGGGACTTTCGATCGAGCTATGGATTTGGGCCTCGTCTCTGGCCGGGACGTTCTCGGCGAGCTTCTGGGCTCCGACGGCTCCGCCGAGTCCGACGCTCCCTCTCCATATCGGCGTGGCCGACGACTCGCACGAGTGGGGATATCCGAACCCGTTCGAGTTCATTCAGACTCTCTACGATGCGCTCGGCGTCCGGTACGACTCGGCGGTTTTCGCGGACCTGATCTCGATCCATGAATGGAACCACATCCAGCGAAGGCTAACGTCGGAGGTTACGGACGTCGCGAGTTTCCTCGACGACTTCTACTACGGACCTCTCGGATACGTGGCTTTCATAAACTCGTCCGGCGAGGTCGCGCCTCGGTTGGTTCGTCTCCCGGAGGCTCTCGATCCGGATACGTTGTTCGAGTTCAACGGCTCGAACCTCCGGGAAGCTCCGACCTGGGAACATCTCGGCCGGGATATCGTGAACGTCGTCGTCTCGAAGTACGACTTTCACAAACAGGTTGTTCTGGAAGGCGGGGTCCTCGGCGGCAAGTACGGAACGTCGAACTATCCGAGCCGAGACGATTGGCCTGCCGATCTCCTGGTTCCGGAGGAGCGTACGATCCGAACCGAATACGACAACCTGGACAACCTGGGGACGCACGCGGTCGAGTGGGACCTGAAGGGGTTCGCGCCAGGCGGCGAGGGGACGATCGTAATATGGCCGGACGCGACGGACGTCGTAACCGCAATGCACAATTGGCACGCGCGAGAGGCGTTCGAGCGCTGGGGAGATGGCGCACAGAAAGGGACGATGAAGTCTCTCCGCGCGGTTGCCGACGGAAGCGGCCGTACGCCGTCGGACGTGGAGAACGGCGACTTCGTGAAGATAAACGTGGATACTTATCCGAACGCAGTCGACAACGATCGGGGGGGAACGCGGATCGTCCAGATTCTCAGTCGGAAGCCGACGGCGCTGGGGATCGACTTCGAGTTCGCCGACGTCGGTCCGAGTCTCCAGCCTCCGGCGGACCCGACGGTCGCGATCGCACAGAACGCGAGCAATCCTCATCACGCGGTTGACGTGACGATCTCCGACGTCCCGAGCGGCGCGACGGTCGAGATCGAGCTGAGTGTCGGCGCTTCGAACGAGTGGAGTCGGAGGGTCGAGGGACTGGAGGCCGGGGTCGTGACGGTCGGCCGCTTCCCGGCCGGAACGACGATCTATGTCCGCGGCCGCTCCTGTATCCCGAACCGCTCGCGCTCCGACTGGAGTTCGTCGGACAGTGTGGCAACGGCGAGTCTGACGGCTCCCTCGGGACTCAGTGTCGACGACGAGATCGGCGACCGCGCTCTCGCGACCTGGACGAATGGCGAGAGCGGATATCAGATCGAGATCCTTCTCGGCTCGACCTCAGTCGCGATCCTCCCTCCAGGGACGACGGCGTACGAGTTCCGCAACCTCTCCACGTCGACGGGATACACGGCGTATGTCCGGCACATAGACGCGTACGGCGGGACGTCGGCGTCTGACTCTGACGCCTTCACGACGACGGCGACGCCGTTTCAGCTTACCGCGCCGTATTCTGTGACGATCCTCGTCGGCGGCGACCAGGTCTAGGCGATGGCCGAGTTCTTCTCCCTGGTCGCTGGCCGAGCCGGAATCGCGCTCGCTCTGTACCCGTTCCATCACGAGATGCCGATCGAGATCCAGCGCGCGCCGGACGACGGCGGCGGCGGTCCGGATACGGGTAGCGCGGAGACGATCGCGAAGGTTGCTCCTGGGGTCGTCCAGTATGTCGACCCGGTCGCGATGAATGGCGCGAACTGGCATTACCGGATCCGTCACGTCGGGGAGACGGAGACGGCCTCGGACTATACGTCCTGGGTAGCGGCGACGGCGATGGTCCTCCCGGCACAGCTTCCGCCGAATCCTCCGGAGCCGCTGATCGATCTCGATATGTTCGTCGATCCGGTAACGGGGGAGATCACGCTGATAATCAACGCCTCGGAGCGGTGTACGTATGTGCTCTGGGACTGTTCGATAAACGACGCCTTTCCGGATCCGACGGCGACGGGGACCCAAGAGGACACGGACGCCGACGGCGACGCGACGATCCTGGTACCGACCGGGACGTACGTCGCGACTCCTGGCGACGTGGTCCGCGCCGCGGTTGCCTACTACGACAAGGCGGACCGGCTGATCGGGATCCTCCGTCGCGCGGAAATGATGGGTCTGTTTTTGACCTGTTTCCCGGTCCTCGACGAAGACGACGGTAAACTCTACCTGTACCCGTACCGGGGGGCCTGGGCGCAGTCGGTTCATTGGCTCGTGAAGACGAACGGCGTCGACCCGGCGGACGCTGCGGAAGTGATCGCCGACGGCTCGGTCTCGACGGCCGACGAGATCGAGGTCCACACCTTCACGACGGACGGCGAGAGCGTGATCGTCGGCGTCGTCCCGGCACAGGAAGCGGACGGAAGCGGGGAGACGGGAGACCTCCGGATTCTCCGGTACACATACCACGATGCGAACAACCGGCCGATCGTAACCTGGGACTCGTTCCTCCCGGATACGGAAGGGTTCGAAGGCGTCCGGCTGATCGCTCGCGACGACTCGGCGACATGCCGGATCTACTACCGGACGTACACGGCTGGGAGCACGCCGGGAGCCTACACGGACACGGGTCTTCTCTCCGACCCGGTCGTCGTCGATATCGAGGTTTCTCGGCCGACGGAGGACTCCGACCCGACGATCGTCGAGTACTACGCCGAGGACTCCGACGGGAACAAAAGCTCGGACAACCCAATGCAGGTCCGCGTGGACGGCAACCTAAAGCCTTCAGGGACCTATTCCGCGGACCTGTCGCACAGTAACGACCCGAAGATCCGGATATCGACTCAGGACCCGGATACGGGATCGTGGCGGCTCACGATTAAGAAGACGTCCGACGGGTCGTTCCATACGATCGCGTACAACGATGCACTGGCCTACGAGTTCAGCGGAAACACGTTCAACGGCGAACTAGTGTCGGTCGGGTTGTCGTACGGGCTGGACGAACTAGGCGACGAAGCGAACTGCGAACTTCGGTTCTATCGGACGACGTCGACGACGGATTCCGATCAGTCCGGTTCTATGAAGTCGTCGCCGATCCGGTTCACGATCACGAAGCAAAAAGGGTTTACGATTCCCAGTGCGTTGATCGTGGCCGGGACCGGGACCGGGACCAACCATAAGCTTACGGCTACGTATCACGATCCCGACAACCTGATAACGGCGGTGTCCTGGGAAAGCCAGGCGGGCGGAACGCACTTCACGCCGAACGCGGATCCGGCAAGCTGGGCGGGATACGACAATTCGATCGCGGGCGGCTGGGACGACGAATACGAAGTCGCCAGCGTCGAAAAGCATAATTCCTATATCGCGCACGCGATCCGGTACAACCTACTAGACGGCGAAGGGAACATCTGGACCCAACCGACGACGATCACGTTCGACCAAAACGACACGCCGAAAATCGAGACGAGTAGCGCGGCGGTCGTCGTCGATTCTGGCGACTTCAAGGTCAAAATGACGGGCGGCGGCGATAGCGACTGGGCGTCGCTTCGTTATGCCTACAGCACTTCTTCCATGCCTTCCGACGCGACGGTCGATTCCGGGACGTATGTCGACGGAACGACCTGGAATTTCTTTATCGGCACGTCGCCGGGCGCAACGTTCAGCGAAGGCGACACGGTCTATATCAAGTATCGTGGATATGGAACGGCGGGCGGGACCGGCACGACGACGCCGGATTACCATACGTTCGAACTGACTGTTTCGACGGATACGATGATTCCGACGGTGTCGGCGGTTCGGTCCGTGACGACGACACAAGGAAAGGTCGATCTTGTCATTAACGATCCCGGCGGATTCCTGGAAGCGACCAGTTTCGATAGCGAAAGCGGGCCGGGCGCATTCGCGCCAGGGACGGACCCGACGTCCTGGACGGGATACGACGCAACCGCGACTGACGTCGACTACACGGTCAACCGTGCCGAAAAACACGTTTCGTCGATTATCTGGGGCGTCGGATACGACTTGGGACTGGGCGACGGCGTGAAATGGATCACGGGTTCGGAAGACTTCGCGGCGAAGCATACAGCGGAAGCGGCGATCCCGAACGCAAGCTTCGATATCGACGACAACCTGATAATTCTCGGGACCGGCGATCCGGACTGTTCGTACATCTACTTCACGTTCGCGGTCGGTACCGGGACGGCCGCGCCTACGCCTCCGTCGGATCCGGCCGGGACGGAGACGGAGAAGATCACCGGGGACAACGGATCGTACACGACGTCGACGACGGTTCTCCCTGGTCAGACGGTCATAATCAAAGCACGCGGAAAGAACTCCGAGGGGAACATGGGACCGACCCGGACGGCGACGATCGTCCGTCCGCCTCCCGCGCCTCGGATCACGTCGGTTGAACTTGCGGTCAACGACAACGGCGCGGGCTCTTACAACCGCTATACGGTGGACTGGGAGCGGAACTACGGAGTCAACGATACGGATCACGAGGTCGATATCCAGTTCTTCGAGAACGACCTGTACGTCGGCGAAAGTGTAGGAATCACGCCTTCGGACGATGGCGAAGTCTGGGACGACGCCGGAGCCGGAGACGCCGGGAGCGACGACCATTACTGCGTCGTAATGCTTATGGACGCCGTCTCTGGAGCCGTCCTCCAGACGGTGACGAGCCGGGTCGAGATGAGTACGACATAGGGGAGAGACACTGTGGCAAACGTGCCAGAGATACCGAAATATCGAGCGCTCCTGGAACGCTGGAAGCGGCAAGCGAAGCGGCTCCGCGACCAGGAGACGGAGAAGCATGAACGGCGAGCGCTGGTCGTCGAGAGAGTGACCGCGGTTGTCGAGAAGGAACTCGACGCGATCGAAAAGGAATTGGACTAACGGCCGACGCTCGTTCCCCCCCCTGGAGCCAGGCACAACACGAGAGAGGGAGAGATGAGAGGACTCTACACGGAGGACGTTTTCCGGCTGGCTCCGGAAGCGGCGATTTACGCGAAGAAAACCTTTACGGGAAGCCTCCAGGCAAAATGGCTTCCCGCGGGGCTTTGTGCTCTCTTCGTCGATATGGCGAGCGTCTTCGACGAACTGTTCTGGATCGTTGTACTCCTCTTGTTTTGCGACTTCGGAATCGGCGTGCTCCGTGCCTGGCACGACCCGACCCGATGCTTCGAGACGGCGAAGGCGTACGGGTCGATAATGAAACTCGTCGTGATCGGGATCGGGACGTACGCCGTCCACCTGATCGAGCGACTGATCTTCCAGGCGGGGATCGATACACAGGAGAAGCTTGTCGGCGCGACCCTGGTGATTATCGGCGTATCGGAGGCGTATTCAATTGTTGACAACCTCACGTACTTTTTTCCTGGCCTGGTGGAGATCGCTACAAAGGTCCGGTCTCTTCTCGGGAAGGGGAGAAACGGACACGACGCGGACCCTGGAGGCGGAGCCGATGGTCAACCTTGAACTGGAGCGGTTCGGGTACGGAAAGGACTCGACTCTCGGTCGGCTTTTTGTCGACGGAGAGTTCGAGTGTTTCACGCTGGAGGACGAGCGCCGAGAGGTGAAGGTCTATGGCGAGACCTGTATTCCGACTGGAACGTTCGAGATCCTTCTCCGCAAGGAAGGCGGGAAGCACAAGGATTACCTGGATCTCTTCCCGGAACTTCATAAGGGGATGCTCTGGCTCCAGGACGTCCCGGACTTCGAATGGGTCTACATCCATATCGGGAATTACGAGAGCCAGACACTCGGCTGTCCTCTCGTTGGCAACGTTCCGGCGATCCTCCCCGACGGCGAGTTCCAGGTCCTCCGGTCGTCGGACGCGTACAAAGCTCTTTACAGGAAGCTCGTCGGTCGGCTGGAAGCCGGAGAGCGGGTCGTCCTTCATATCCGGGAGGTCTAGGCAATGGAGAAAACCGGGAAGGGAACCGCAGCTCTGATCGTTGCTGTAGTCGTCGTGGTCATTGTGGCGGCGGTCGTGACGGTACGGACAATGCGGTCGCGGGACGCGGCGCTCCTCCGAGCGGAAACGATCAGGGTCGAGCGCGAGGAAGCGGGTCGGCGCGCCGATCTCCTGGAGGAGAGTCTCGAACTGGAGCGCGCTCGATCGGCGGTCGTCCTGGGAGACCTGGCGACTCAGCGGAGGCGGGCGGACTCGCTGGCGGACGTGGCGGCGGCTCGTGCGGACGCTGGGACCGTTCGAGCGGTCGAGACGGGGGAAACCCTCTCCGAGACGCTGGCGCTCGCGAGAGGGGCTTCTCGGCCTCCGGTGACGGAGCTGCTCGATACGGCCGTCGTTCAACTCGATCGCCACCTGGAGGCGGACCGCGAGGCGGTCGCCGGGTTTCGCGCTGAGATCGAGGCGCTATCGGATGCACGCGCGGCGGAGGCCGCGGCGGCGGTCGTCTGGGAGGAGCGCGCTCTCCTGGCGGAGGCGACGCTCGAAGCGAAAACCGTCGAGTGCAACCTGTGCGTCGAGGAAGTCCAGGCGCTCCACGATGCGCGGGATCCGGGGTTCTTCGCGAAGATCGCCGACCGGGTCGGGACGGTCGTCGTCTCAATGGCCGGAGGCGTACTCCTGGCGGTCATACTGATATGAGTTTTTCGGTTTCGCTGCCGCCATAGGTGCGGTAGTTTGTAGACGACCCGGATCCCTTGGTCGGGAGCGGTACGCGACGCGCGAGTTCCGGGTCATCCCTCCGACGCCTTCCGGTGTCTTCTGGGTTCTCCTCGCCGTCGCGCTCTCTCCCTCTGGGTTCATACCGGAGGGGGAGATTTTTTTCGGCCGTCGCCAGCGAAACCCGAAAAAACCCGAAGGGGACCCGAACCTTTTGTAAGACTTTCGTAAGAGGGAGCGAGATTGGCGAACAAAACCCTTGTTTCCGTTCCCGTAGGGAACGAGAATGGAGCACGACCAAGCGGGACGAACCCAGACCCAAGGAGAACACGATGCGACCGACCGAACTGAAGACCCTACTCGCCGAACTCTTCCAGGCGCGGATCCCTGTCCTGATCGAAGGACCTCCAGGCGTCGGGAAGTCGGAGATCGTAGCGCAAGCGACAAAGGACGCTGGCGCGGACCTGATCCTCTCCCATCCGGCCGTCGCCGACCCGACGGACGCGAAAGGACTCCCCTGGATCTCGAAGGACGGCGACTCGGCGACGTTCCTTCCTTTCGGCGAACTGGCGCGAGCGATGAAGGCCGAGAAGCCGACCGTCTGGTTCCTGGACGATCTCGGCCAGGCTCCTCCGGCGACCCAGGCGTCGTTCATGCAGCTTCTACTCGCGCGGCGGGTCAACGGACACTCCCTCCCGGACTGCGTAACCTTCGTCGCGGCGACGAATCGTCGGACGGACAAGGCGGGAGTCTCGGGGATTCTGGAGCCGGTCAAGAGCCGGTTCGGCGCGATCGTCGGTCTCGAGGCGGATCTCGACGACTGGTGTTCCTGGGCTTTCGACGCGGCGATGCCTCCGGAACTGATCGCGTTCCTCCGCTTCCGTCCGGAGCTTCTCTCGGCCTTCCAGCCTTCGGCCGACCTGACGAACTCTCCCCTCCCTCGGACCTGGTCGAACGTCGGCCGGTTGCTGGCTCTGGACCTCCCGGCCGGGATTATGGCGGAGGCGATGGCCGGAGCCGTCGGCGAGGCCGCGGCGACGGAGTTCGACGCCTTCCGTCGGCTGTACAAGGAACTCCCCTCGATCGACGGGATCCTTCTGGATCCGGACGCGGCGGACATCCCGGAGAAACCGGCGACCCTCTACGCGGTGACGACGGCTCTCGGGATGCGGTCCAACCCTCAGACGTTCGGCCGGATCGCTCGCTTCGCCGAGCGCCTGGCCGAGTCGGGACACGGCGAGTTCGGCGCGCTTCTCCTCCGGGACGCGGTTCGCCAGGACCAGTCGGTGACTCAGACGCCAGAGTTCGTGAAGGTGGCGACCGGCGAACTCGGACAGCTTATCGGGGGGAGGGTAGCCTAATGACGACCTCGACGATCCATTCCCGCGCGCTCCTGGTCTCGCTCTCGATCTCGACCTGGACGGCTCGCAAGTTCGACAAGAAGGTTACGGACCAGGTCAACCGCGAGCACGCCGCGAGCCGGGACGCTGGCCGCTATAACAAGATGCTCCTTCCTGGCGACGCCGCTCCCTACAAAACGCTCCTGAAGGTCGCGAACAAGGCGCGCCAGGATCACTACGCGAACACACTCCCGTGGGACAACGATGGCGCTCGCATCCTCCCGACGGCGAATTACATGGCGTACACGGAGACGATGAGGGGACACGCGTTGGCCTTCGACGCTGCGCTGGCCGAGTTCGTCGCTGCGTATCCGGGACTCCGCGAGCAAGCTCGGAAGCTTCTGAACGGAATGTACCGGGACGCCGACTATCCTTCTCCGCGGGAGATCGGCCGGAGGTTCCGGTATTCGATCGACTTCTCACCCCTCCCGAAAGAAGGCGACTTCCGGGTCGAGCTTCCGTCGGACGAGATCGCCGCGATCGAGCGCCAGGTTACCGACCGGGTCGAGCGCGCGACGGCCGACGCGATGCGCGACGCTTGGACCCGACTCGACGCCTGTGTCGGGAAGATGAACGAGAGGCTGTCGGATGAAGACGCCATCTTCCGGAACTCGCTGGTCGGGAACCTCCGCGACCTGGTCGACGTCCTCTCCCGGCTGAACGTGACGGGAGACGCCGACCTCGAAGCGATGCGGCGGCGGGTGGAGAAGGAACTCACGACGGTCGAGCCGGACACGCTCCGCGAGGACGCAAAGGTCCGCGCCGATATCGCACAGAAGGCCGCGGAGATCCAGAAGGACATGGCGGCTTTCTTCGGAGAGTCAAAGTGAAGGCCGCGGAGAAGGTCACGGCGGCGCGTACGGCGCTGATCCTAGATCAACCCTTTTTCGGCGCGCTCTCGCTCCGGCTCGCGATCCTGGAAGACCCGACCTGTCCGACGGCCTGGGTCGACGGGAAGACGCTGGGATACAACCCGCGGTTCGTCGAGGGTCTGACGCACGCGGAGATCCTCGGCCTGATCGCCCACGAGGTTATGCACTGTGCATGCGGCCATCCCTGGAGGCGCGACAACCGGGACCCGAAGAAATGGAACATCGCTGCCGATTACGCGATCAACGCGATCCTGGTCGACGCGGGGTTCCAGCTTCCCGAGGGAGGTCTTCTCGATTCGCAATGGGACGGGAAGTCGGCCGAGTGGATTTTCGACCGGCTCCCGAACCAGGGAAGCGGCTCGAAAGGGTCCCAGAGAGGCCAGAAAGGCGGCTCTGGCGACGATCAGGCGTCCGGACGTCCTGGCGACCAGGACGGCCAGGGAAGCGCCGGAGCCGGCCAGGGAGACGCTCCAGGCGCTCCCGGAGGTCCTGACAACGCACTGGGAGAAGTCCGGGACGCTCCGACCGACGCCGACGCTCGGAGCGCCGAGGCGACGGAAGCGGACTGGAAGCGTGCAACCCAGGAAGCGGCGCGCGCGGCACAGGTCCGGGGGACGGTGCCGGGAAGCCTGAAGCGGTTCGCCGACGAGCGGAAGCGCTCTCGGGTCGACTGGAAGTCGGTTCTCCGTCGGTTCGTCCAGAGTCACGCTAAGAACGACTATTCCTGGACGCGGCCGAACAAGAGGTTTATGGCGCGCGGCCTCTACCTTCCGGCGCTCCACTCGGAGGAGATGGGGCCGATTGTTGCGGCCGTCGATACGAGCGGCTCGATCGACAGCGTCCTTCTCTCTCAGTTCGCGTCGGAGATCCAGGGGATCGCCGACGAGATGCAACCCGAGAAGGTGGTCGTCATGTACTGTGACGCTCGGGTTCACAGGGTCGACGTCTTCGAGCGCGGCGAGGCGATCGAGATGGCTCCGTGTGGCGGAGGCGGGACGGACTTCCGGCCGGTTTTCCGGAAGCTCGCCGACCTGGACGAGGTCCCGGTCTGTGTCGTGTACCTGACCGACCTCTACGGGACGTTCCCAGACACAGAGCCGGAGACGCCGACGCTCTGGGTCTCCCCGACGCGGGGATACACGGTACCCTTTGGCGAGTACGTGGAGGTCGACCGATGAAATACAAACGATTGGCCTGGATCAGGGACCCGCAGGGAGGGAGGGAGGACTCTCCCTGCGGGCGGTTCGTTCTCTGGGGTCCGACGGACTTCGTTAGATGCTACACTCTCGAAGACACGGAGACCGAAAAGTCTTATGAGTGTCGGACTCTTCAGGACGTGCGGCGGACGGTTCTTGAGATCCTTTCCGACGACGTGAAGCGACCTCTATCCGCCGAAGACGAGGCCGAGATCCTGGAGTTCCTCCAGAAGTTCGACGAGAAGGGAGACGACTCGTGAAGCGCTGGGTCTGTCCGCGATGCGGGACGGGGCGACTGGCTCCGTCCCGGATGGCACAGGATGACGTACGGCGCTGGTGTCTGACGTGCTCGGCGGAGCTTCCTACCCTTCAACCGATGGTCTGTCCGTCGCTGGAGAAACAACGGAAGGACGCGAAGGCGAAGCGCGCGGAGAAGGCGAAGGCGAAGCGCGCGGCCGATCGAGCGAAGGCGGCGGCGAAGTTCACGACGTCCGACGGGTACGACGTCAGGACTCTTATGCACGCGATCCAGAACCTCAAAGCGTGGGAAGAGGAAGGCGGCGCGGTCGCGCGAGCGGTCGGCCGAGTGACGGTAGCGGAGCTTGAGGACTGGCACGTCTGGCCAAAGTATTCGAGGATCTTCGCCGAGGTCTCGCTTCTCTCGCATATGACGGATACGGCGTCGGCCGTCCTGAAACCGAGCGTCGCGGCTGATCCGTCGAACCGTGTCGCGATTGCGATCGCGGCAGCGGGCGAGTACTTCGATATTCCGCGGCACGAGATCCGCGAAGTCTGGAGAGTCGGGAAGCGTCTCGCTCTGCCTGGCGAGCGATTCAATCGCACTGTCTGGTGGGGGATCGAGCAAGCGGCCGAGGCGAAGAGAAAGGCGGAGAAATAATGCCGTACGCCATGTACGTCGAGCGAGAGTTCCGAGAGGAAACCCTTCATCGGATCCACCAAGCGAACGCGATAATCGCGGAGTATCAACGCCAGGGTTTCGACCTGACTCTCCGGCAGCTTTACTACCAGTTCGTCGCGCGCGGGTTGCTTGCCAACACGCAACGCAATTACCAGAACCTCGGGTCGATTGTGAATAACGGAAGGCTCGCCGGTCTGATCGACTGGGAGGCGATCGAGGACCGGACGCGCAACCTCCAGGAGCGGCCACACTACGCCGACCCTGGAGATTTGATCGAGGCGGCGGCGAACTGGTTCTTCGTCGACCGTTGGGTCGGCCAACAGTATCGGCCGGAGGTCTGGGTCGAGAAGGAAGCGCTTGAAGGCGTGTTCCTCTCGGTCTGCCGGAAGTGGGACGTCCCGGTCTTCTCGTGTCGCGGATATACGTCTCAGTCGGAAATGTGGCGCGCTTCCCAGCGCTTTATCGAGTATCGAGAGGACGGTCGCGAGCCTCTCATCTTCCATTTTGGCGACCACGATCCGAGCGGTATCGACATGACTCGCGACATCGAGGACCGGCTCGAACTTTTCGTCGGTCCGGACGGAATCTTCGTCGAACGACTCGCGCTGAATATCGACCAGGTCCGGAAACACAACCCCCCGCCGAACCCGGCGAAGAGTAGCGATTCCCGGTTCCGTGGCTATACCAAAAAGTTCGGGAAACAATCGTGGGAACTCGACGCGCTGGAGCCGAGGATCCTGGTCGACCTGGCCGAGCGTGAGATAAAGGCGGCGATCGACGATCAGGACGCCTGGAACGCGACCGGCGACACAATCGACCGCGGCCGGGAGGAACTCCGCCAGGTCGGCTCTCGATACCGGGAGGTCTGGAAGTTCCTGAAACGAAAGGGTACCGGAAAATGACGGACCGAGCGCAACTCCTGGAACGCGTCGCGGACGTCCTCCGCGGACCCGGCAACCGGCGCGGAGACCAGGCATGGTTTACAGAGCAAGTCGTCCGGCTTGCGGACTGGCGACCGGCGAAGGCCACAATCTCGAAGTATGTCCGCGGCCTCCCGATGGGAGCCTCGACGGCCGAGCTACTGGACGACGTCCTCGACAACCTTATGGACGAAGCGAAGGCGATCCTTCACGAACGGATTCAGGCTCTTCGCTGGTAACGATCACGAGAGGGCACGACCAAGGGAGAACAGACGATGGAAGGACGAAAAGAATGGAAGGTCTTCCGGTGGGTTCTGGGGGACTTCTATACGGGTCACAAGGACGAAGACGGAAGAGCGGCAAGAGCGGCGGTGCGCGCCGTAATGGACAGGGTACCCTACGACGATATGCACGTCGGCGTAACCGCGGAGGGGGGGGACGTCGGCTGGGTGGTCGAGATGCGCTATTCGACGACGGAGGAAGATTTCGACCCGACTGGCCTGGAAGGACTGGCGGAGAGGCGAAGCCGGTATGTCGAAGAGCGCGTTCGGTCCTGGAAGGACTTCGTTCGCAACATGAAAGCGTTCGGTTTGAAGCCCGTCCGGGACAGCCTCCGGAGGTTCGAGCCGGTCGTCTTCCCCCCCGTCACAGAAGGGGACGACGCCGATCAAAACCGTCTTGCGCTGGAGTGCGACGACGAGATGGCGAAACTCCTCAACGCGGCGAGAGACCTCGTGTTGATGGAGGTGGGGGACATGATGGAGTGGAAGCGCGCCTATACGAGGCTCCGCGGCGCGCTCGTTCCCTGGTTCCCTGAACTCGACGAGAGGTCGGAGCGATGAGGATCGAAGGCAAGAGACAGACGGATCCGGTCCGATGGTTCGCTCGCCTCTCGAACCGACTCCCCTACTCTCACGGATCTACCGCTGACGAGGCTCTGGAGGCCGCTCGGGAGCGCTGGGAAGCCTCCCAGGAGCCAGGGGCCGGAACCGAGGCCGAGAGGTCTCAGAAAGGAACCTCGCGATGATCGCGAACGACGACGTTCTCGCTCTCGCTCTGGAAGCGGCCGACCGTTTCGGACTCTTCGTACCGGAGCCGGTTACGGCGTCCTGGCTCGACCGGCCGTCCTGGCTCAAGGCTCGGAATGTCGGGATCGGAAGTTCCGAGTCCTGGAAGCTTTTCAGTCCGGACCCGGACGACCGGATGGACCTGTACCTCGAAAAGACAGGACAGAAAACCCGGTCAGATGAAGACAACGCGGACATGGAGAGGGGGAGGCTCTTCGAGCCGGTCGCGGCGATGAAGTACGCGGAGAAGACGGGTCGCGAACTCGTCGCTCTCCCCCTGATCCGGCTCGCGGCCGAGCCTCTACTCTTCACGGACGTCGACCGGCTGATCCTCCCGAACACAGGACAGGGAGCGTACAGGACACGACGGCCGGGATCCTGGGAGGGGAAGGTCCCTCGCTGGCACGTCCTTTCGAGCTACCGGCGACACGGCCTCCCTGACCGGATCATATGGCAGGTTCAGCACCATCTCGCTGTAACGGGTTTCGACTTCTGTTCGATTACGATCTTCAACGCCGACTCGCTGGTTCTGATCGAGTGGGATATCCCTCGGGACGAGACGATGGTCCGCCAGCTACGGGACGAGATCCCGCGCTTCTGGACGGAGCACGTCGAGCCATGTATCCCGCCCGAGACCGACGAGATTCCGGTCGACGGGATGGCGATCGCGCGGGTCCCTGGGTCGGTGAAAAAGCGGAAGGGGAAGCGCTGGCTCGAAGCGGCCGCTCTCTTCCGGGAGGCCGACCCTCTCTACCGCGAGGCCGAGAGTCTCCGTGACGAGGCGAAGGCGCGGCTCCGGAAGCTCGTCCGGGACTTCGGGTCGTACGAAGGCGGCGGGATCGCCGCGAGCCTGAACCCGACCGAGGGACGCCTCCAGGCGGAGGCGACGCTCAACGCGATCGCCGACCTTTGGCCGCTCGACTCGCGGGAGTTCAAGAAGCTTGCGAAGGCCGGGGAGCTGCGCGGACCTGACGGCGAGAAGCTCGGTCCAGGGAAGGTCGCGAAGCTCGTGTCGACAATGGGGCTCAACGTCTACGGCCTGAAGCGGTACGGGAAGCCGGGGGAACGGTTCGGCGTCCGGATCCTGAGAGAGGAGATCGAGAGATGAGCGACTCGAAAATCGAATGGACGAACAAGGTATGGAATCCGCTCCGGGGTTGCTCGAAGGTCTCCGAGGGTTGTCGAAACTGCTACGCGATGCGCCAGGCGCACAGGCAGAGCGGACCCGGCAAGGCGTACGAGGAACTTACGCGCAACGTACCGGGGAAGGGTCCACAATGGACGGGAAAGGTCCGGACGGTCCCGGAGCTTCTCGGCGCGCCTCTCCGATGGACGAAGCCGAGCCGGATCTTCGTAAACTCCATGTCCGACCTCTTTCACCCGGACGTCCCGTTTGAGTTCGTCGACATGGTTTTCTGTGTGATGGCGCTCGCGACCTGGCACGACTTCCAGATTCTCACGAAGCGGCCGGAAAGGATGCGGGAGTACATCACGCGGGAGGGGGCGCTCGACGGCGTGATCGACGCTCGGACGAACCCGGCCTTCCCGGCGGGACCCTGGCGAGATTGTGTCCTGAATCTGTCCTGGCCTCCGTCGAACGTCTGGCCTGGGACGAGTGTCGAAGACCAGGAGACGGCCGACGCGCGTATAAACGAGCTTATACAGATTCCAGCTTGGACGACCTGGCTCTCGATCGAGCCCATCCTCGGACCGATCGACCTCTCGGCCTGGCTCGGATTCCAGGCGTACGACGGCGTCGACGACGGCATCCCTTGGACGTGTTTCGAGTGGGTTGTCGTCGGCGGGGAGAGCGGGCCTGGTGCGCGGTCGACCGACGTCGCATGGATCCGGGACGTTGTCCGGCAGTGCAAGCGGTCTGAGACGCCCGTTTTCGTGAAGCAACTCGGCGCTGACGTGCGCGACCGAAACGACGTCGGCTTTTACGCCGACGAAGAGGTTTACACAGAAACCGGCGAGTGGACGAACCCGACCGGATGGCCGAGCCGCTCGTCGGAGAGGGTGGAGTTCAATCCGAACGGCTGGCGCGAAGACTATCAGGGAGCGCCGGTGCGGATCCATCTCGATAACCGAAAAGGCGGCGACCCGTCCGAGTGGCCGGAAGACCTCCGGGTCCGAGAATACCCTGAACCTTATCCAGGATTCGAACGATGATCGACCTAGCAAAGCTTGGCCGGAGAAAGGCCGGGTGGGAGGCGTTCCTTGAGCGCTTCACGGCCCGGCGAGAAGTGATTGAAGCGAAGATCGCAGCGAGGATCCGTCATTACGCCGAGAAGATCGAACTCGGACACGCCGACCTCGATCCAGAGAAGGTCGCGCTGGCCGAGACGATCATCGTCGTTTCAGACTACCACAAGGGCGGCGCGGAGTGGTACTCGTGCGTCCGGGATGCGATCAAACAGTTCAGCACAGGAGAGCGCGTCGGACCATATAAGGATCTTTGGAAAGAGTTCTTCGGGACGAAAGATTACGCCCGATGGATAGGCCAGCGCTGCGACTGTGCATACGGGTACGGACCTCGACACGGCTCGATCGTCTTCAGGATCGCGGTCCGGGACGAAGTCCGGAAGACGCGTAAGCAGTCCGACCTGACGCCAGAGGAAGTCGAGGCGGTCCTCCACTACCTGTACAACCTCAAAGAAATTCAGGACATCACGACGGCGGTCGCAACGCGGCTGTCTGCATAGAGCAGGAAACCACTAGACCAAGGGAGAAAGAACCATGGGGGAAGAAACCAGAGAGAAGCGAACCGACCGGCAACTTCGATGGTTGGCGGACGCCTACGAACAGGCACAGGCGAACAGGATCAGGACGGGCGAGCAGGTTCGCGCGGTTCTCCAGGGTAGGGACGATACCTGGGACGTCGGTCAGGAATGGTTCGACACGGAAGTCGATCCGGATCGAGTGTTGTCGGACATCGTATCGGAAGAGACCGTCGGTCCGGTGCCGATTCTCGGTCGAACGTATCGGCGTTTCGCGAAAGAGGAGCGAGAGCTACAAACGGAGATGCTGGCGGCGCTCCGAGTTCATCCAGCCTTTCCGTGGTTAGACAAGGTGAAGGGGATCGGCGGGACGCTCGGGTGTAAGCTGTTGGCGCGGCTGGACGTGCGGCGCGCGGACACTCCGTCCGCTTTCGCCGCCTATTGCGGTCTCGGGACTGTTCCTGGCGGACGCTGGAAGTGTCCGACCTGTGGAAAGGAGAGGGTGTGGCCGGAGGGTACGAACGTGACTGGATCGCATACGGCGCTCGGGTCCTCGAAAAAGTGTCCTGACAGCATGGCTCTTGTCGAGGATGGCGTCCGCGCCGCCATGCCGCGCGGTTATACGACGACCATCGTCGGGGAGGACGGAGAGAAAAAGAAGATCAGAGCGTACGACGCCTACGCTAAGAAGATCATGTACCTGATCGGGACGAGCTTTCTCAAGGCGCGGGGGGCGTACGCGGACTTTTACCATGAGGCGCGAGCGAAGCTCGAACGAGAGCGCCCGTTCTGGGCTGACGCGGGGAAACATCATACGGCTCTGAGAAAAACCGAAAAGCTGTTTCTCTGTCATCTCTGGCTCGTGTGGCGAGAGGCGCTCGGGTTGCCGACGACGGAACCGTACGCGCACGCGATCCTCGGACACGAGACGGAACCGATCCGGCCAGAGGAAATGGTCGGATAGTTATTGGTCGAGAGCAACCCAGGAAAAATGACCGAGCCATCGGTCGCGAGAAACCCAATTCGGTTGAACGAGCTGACTGTCGCGAGAAACCCACTGAAGGAGATCAAGCCATAGTCCGGGAAAAACCCATCGAAGCTGACCGAGCCGACTGTCATGAGAAACCCACACGCGCTGAACGAGCCAGGTCTGGCGAGCAACCCATGTATCGAGAACGAGCTATCCGGAGAGAGCAACCCATCAACCGCGAACGAGTCATGCATGCCGAGAAACCCAGAGCCGGGGAACGAGTCAGCTCTTCTGAGAAATTCACAAGGCGGGAACGAGCCTCTGAAACCGAGCAACCCTGTTCGCGAGAACGAGTCTGAGCAAAGGAAGAACCCATCTGTAGAGAACGAGCCACACTTGCCGAGCAACTTACATCCGCTGAGCGAGCCACGTCCGCCGAGCAACCCATGTACCGCGAACGAGCTATCAGAGGAGAGCAACCCAGGAACAAGGACCGAGCCATCGATCGAGAGAACCCCATCGAAGGAGATCAAGCCATAGTCCGGGAAAAACCCATCAGAGCTGACCGAGCCTTCAAAACCGAGCAACCCTGTTCGCGAGAACGAGTCTGAGTAAAGGAAGAACCCATCCGTAGAGACCGAGCCACACTTGCCGAGAAACCCACATCCGACGACCGAGCCAAGTTCGGCGAGCAACCCACTTATCGAGAACGAGCCAGGCGAGGAGAGAAACCCATCATTGCTGACCGAGCCAGTTTGTGAGAGCAGCCCAAACGGAAGGACCGAGCCACTACAGGCGAGTAACCCAGGTCAAAAGAACGCCACCTAACCAAGGGGGAAAGCATGGAATCGAAGGTGAAGGACGTCAACGGACCGGGTCCGGAGGTCCAGGAAGTTTCGGACAGTGTGGCGCTCGTCGATCGAGCGACGGCGGAACATCGTCAGGAGATCCGACTCGCGGCCGGACTGAACCCGGCCGTTTGGCCGGACGAACGTATTGCGGCGCTGGCTCGGACGGTTGTCCCGGAGGGAACGAGCGCTCCAGAATTTGCGATGTTCCTCGGAATCTGTGACCGCTACGGCCTCGACCCGGTCGCTCGCGAGATATGGCTCGCGAAGGACGACGACGGTAAGACAATGATCCTGACCGGCCGGGACTCGTATCTCTCGATCGCGGAGCGTGATGACCGATACAGGGGTTTCGACTCTGGCGTCGTATACGAGGGGGACGTCTTCGAGATCATCCGGGAGGGTGGGGTCGTCACGATCACTCACGGTATCGGCCAGAACCGCGGGAAGCGGGTCCGCGCGTACTGTGTCTGTTACCGGGAGGGACGACGGCCGGTCCTGGTCGTCCGGGAGTGGGATCAGTACAAGGCGCTTCATACCAAGCGGAACTGGAGCCGTAACCCGGACGACATGCTCGAAGCTCGGGTCATCACGGCGGCGCACAGGCTCCAGTATCGGATCAGCGGCGTCTACACGCCGGAGGAAGTGGAAGGCGGGACGCCGGAGGCCGAAGCGGAGGTTATGGCGGACGCGGCTTCCGGAGCGACGAAGCTCCGACTCGAAGAGCTGCGCTCACAGATAAACGGGCGCACAGGGGTTGCCGCGCCGGAGAAGGTGACGGTCGACCTCGACCGCGAGTACGTCCGGTTCGGGAAGTTTAGGAACCCTCCGCGGACCTGGATCGAGCTACTCGACGACCCGGTAGGGTTCGCGTACGTGAAGCATTTCGTTCTGGAACAACCGTACGAACATCCCTCGATTACGCCGGAGATCCGGGAAGCGCTCCAGGGGGAGATCGACGACCGGGAAGCTCTCCGGGCGACGGAACCGGCCGAGGACGAAGCTCCTGGAGCCTCTGAGAGCGACGAAAGCGATCCGGGACCCGAGAGCCAGGGAGAGGACCCGGAGGCCGGAGAACCGAACGTCGACGCTTTGGCGGAGGCGTTGGCCGTAGTCGACGAGCTGGTCGAGATCGGCCTCGCGACGCACGTCGAGCGGGACGAAGCGCTTCTCCTGGCCGAAGAGAAGGACGTCGACGGTATGACGGCGCTTGTCGCGAAGCTGAAGGAACGCACGGAGGGCGCGAAAGCGGAGGCCGCGAAGGACGACCTCCAGTCCTGACGAACCAAGCGGTTCGGTATCATCACAACGAAGGGACCAAGGGAAAGGACAGGAACGATGGCGAGACTTACGAAGGAACAAAGGGAGATGCGGGAAGCGTTCGAGCGTGCAGTCGCCGCGGAGGCTCTCTCGCCGCATGTCTTCGAGAAGTTCGTCGAGTACGAGCGGGACTCGAAGAGACTCGCGAAGATCGAGGGGGAGGAGAGCGAGACGATCAGTCGTCTTGTCAAAGAGCGCGATGGGTTGAAAAAAAAGGTCGAAGACCTCCAGGAGAACGAGGACGTTGTCCTCGCTCGGGAGATGGCCGTCGAGGGGAGGGAGAGCGCAGTCGAAAACCGAGAAGCTCGTCTCGCAATCAAAGAGGCGACCCTCGACGCGAGACAGGAGGCGCTCGACTGGATGCGGGAGTTTGCGACCGACGTCGTCCGCGCTCCGGTCGTCCGTCGGGTCGTCGACCGCGACGTTCCCTTCGTCCATTTCCAGGACGACGGGTATGGGATGCAAACCCATAGGGAGCTTGCACATGACACGGTCGAAGAAAAGACCGAGTAACATGATTCTTGCGCGACGGGAGGTCGGGACCGAGATTGCGGGTTCCAGCAAGGCGCAAGGCGGGCAACGATTCGCGATCGTTGGCCGCTCGACCCGCAACAGTCTGAGCCGGTTAGGTTCGGGATCCTGGTTTCCTGACCTCCCGCCGACGCCTTCTTTCTTCACGCTCTAACCAGGGAGCGACCTATGCGCGACTTTTTCTTCTCATCCGGGTTTCCGGTATGAGCGCCGCGACAGTCTTACACGTTCAAACCGACGATAAAGTCGTCGCTGCGATCACTTGCAACGCTTGTCACTTCGACAACCGTCTCTCCTGGAAGGCTGTCGGCATCCTCTGGTACCTACTTTCCCATCCCGACGGCTGGCGTTTCTACCGCGCCGACCTGATTTCCCGCCACACGGACGGGAAGGACGCCGTTCAAACGGGGCTTCGCGAGCTTCGCGACTACGGGTACCTGAAAACTGTCGCAAGCAAAGGAACGGCGGGGACATTCGACGGACAATCCTGGTATATCTCCGGCGTACCATTGACGGAGGAAGATTGGCAAACGGCGATCGGCCGTCTTACGGAAAATCCGGTAGACGGTAACGGAACGGAGAGGGTTGACAGGAAGGACGGCCGGTCGGCCGGACGGGAAACCCGGCCGACAATAGAAAAAAGCATAAATACTAGCTGTCTACAGGGAGACAAGAACGGAGAGCTTTTCCCGGAAGCGAGAGATCCGGACGAGTTCGTGATCGAGGTCGGGCAGTTCTGTATCCGGCTGGGGGTCGTCTGGAAGCTCAAGGCGGCGATCGAGGACTGGTGTCTCGGGATCCGGAGGGAGGCTCGATACGCTGGCGTCGACTTCGCGTACGAGACCCGGAAGTGTGGGGAATGGTACGAGGGGCGGCGAAAGAAGCCGAAGAGTCCCGACCGCGCTTTGCGGAAATGGTTCGAGAACGCGGCGCGGTTCGCGGCCGCGGATCAGGAGAAGCGGATCCGTGACCGGGAAGAGAGCACGAGCGCGCCGGACTGGGTCGACGAACTCGGGGACGAGTGGGATGGATAGCGACGGGATCGGCTGGGACCGTCAACCGCCGTACGCTCCGGAAGCGGAGGTCGCGGTCCTGGCGGCGATGCTGATCTCGCCGGATGCGATCGCGGAGGCACGAGCCAGTATCTCGGTCGGCGACTTCTACCGGGAGGCGCACAGGCGGATCTTCCGCGCGATCGTGGCTCTCGACGACCGTGGCTCGGCCGTCGATACGGTGACGCTGGTCGAGCAATTGAAAAGCACCGACGAACTCGAAGCGAGCGGGGGGATCCCGTACGTCGCTGAAATGCTCGACGTCGTCCCGACAGCGGAACACGTCGGCGATCATGCCGCGATTGTCCGGGAGAAGGCCAAGCTTCGGCGTCTGATCGAGGCGAGTTCAACGATCATCCGGGACGTGTATGAAGGGAACGGCCGACCTGCGGCGGAGATCCTGGAGGGGGCGGAGGAAAAGATCCTCGACGTTTTCCGCGCCGGCGAGGCCGGAGGTTTCGTCCGCCTGAAGGACCGTCTCTGGAGTGTTTTTGAAGAGATCGAGGCGGAAGGAAAGGCCGGTGGGGGAACCGTGGGAATCCCATCGGGGATCGGCTGGCTAGATCGGATGACCGGCGGGTTTCTGGCAGGCGATTTAACGGTCATTGCCGGACGGCCGAGCCAGGGAAAAACCGCTCTCATGCAGTCATTTCTGGCGCACGCGGCGATTGAGAACCATGTCGGCGCGATCGTGTCGTACGAGATGAGTGCTCGAAAACTGATCCGGCGCGACCTGGCTCGCGAGGGCTTGGTTGACATGAAAAGGGCGCGGACGAAGGACGGCTTCTCGACAGACGAATACCAGCGCCTCGCGGCCGCGGCCGGACATTTGAACACGCGGGAGATATGGATCGACGAGAACCCGCGCGGGACCCTGGCGGACGTCCGGATGAAGGTCCGGCGGTTGGTGGCCGCGGAGCGGCTGGAGATCGTCGCGATTGATTATCTCCAGCTTATGGACGCGGAGGCCGAGAACCGAACCCAGGAGGTAAGCAAGCTCTCGCGCGGCCTGAAGCGTCTCGCACAGGATCTCGATATCCACGTCGTCGCGCTTTCCCAACTATCGCGAGCGGTCGAAAGCCGGACGCCTCCGCGGCCGCGGCTGTCGGACCTGAAGGAATCCGGCTCGATCGAACAGGACGCGGACACAGTTCTTTTTATTTGGCGACCGGAGACGTACTTCGACGAGAAGACGAAAGAGGCGGAGCGGGAGAAGTTCCGGAACAAGGCGGAACTGATCGTCGGGAAGCAACGCGACGGCGATATCGGCCGGACCCGGCTTTACTACCAGAAAGAATACTTGCGCTTTTCCGAACTCACGGAAGAGCGATCCTGATCCCCCAAGGGAAAGGCGGTTGTATGAACATCCAGAAAGTACACGCGAAGGACGGGACGATCGAAGTCACGTTCTCACGGCCGAACGGCCACGAACACGAGGCGACGGTCTTCGCGTCGAAGGACGAACCGTTGCCTGAGTTCTCGAAGGCGCTCCAGGCGCTCCGAAAGGACCTGGCGTCGATCTGTGAGATCGAGGGAATCTCCGGCCTGGAGATCGTCGCGGTGACGGTCGGCCGGAAGAAAGACATCCGGAACTTCGTCCTGTCCGGCAAGCGGGTCGTCGAGGCCGGGACGTACGCGATCAGCGCTCCTCTCCTCCATGAGTACGAGGGGGAGGCCGCGGCAGCGTCGAACGCGGCTCCAACGACGACGGTCAAGAAGATCGACAAGCTCCTGGAGGAAGCGAAGCGCTTTGTCCAAGGCCAGCGCGTCCAGAAGGATCTTTTTGACGAAGGCGAGGACGAGGCCGCGGAGGGATGATCGTCCTCGGCCTGGACCTCGGTCAAACTGGAGGGTTCTCCCGGTACGATACCGTATCGGGAGACCTCCGGACCGGCCGCTTCCAGTTCGGAAAGCTGGAAGAGCCGGAACGAATCATTGCGTTCGGGCGCTGGTTCGAAGCGGTGCTCGGCGGGACCCTGGTCGATTTCGATGGCCAGGTACTCGCGTCCGGCCTCGATCCGGTCGACGTCGTCGGGTACGAACTCGTGACGTTCGGCCAGGGGCGGGCGGACTTTATCAAAATGCAAGAGGGTCTCGTACAGTATCTCGGCAGGCAAGTCGCCTGGCAGGGGGTCAACGTTCAGACGGTCAAGAAGTTTGGGCTCGGGCTCAAAGCGCCGCCGCCGCTTCGGTACAGGGGCATGACGAAACAGGAGAAGAACCGCGCGCGGTCCGAGCGCCGTAAGCTTGTCGCGGGGCTTCTCCAGGATGCGGCGCGGGAGTGGTTCCGGAAGCTCGGCTCGGAGCCTCCGGAGAAGCTTTCCGCGGACGAGGCGGTAGCGACGCTCGTTATGACTTGGATGCTCGTCAACCGGATCCCAGGATGGAGCTTGGAACAATGAAAGCCATCTTTTTTCTACTCTTCGCCGGAGTGGTTTTCGTGGTTGCTGGTGTGACTGTGTTTTCAGAAGTGGCCGAACTGTTCGCACCAACGCGCTGCCTGGAAGTACCGGCCCCTCCGGCCTCGGACCCCTGTCGGCCGTTCTTGGTCCTTCCGACGATCAACAGCGACTCGGTTGTCGTGCATATAAAGTGTCCGGCGGACGCGGGTCCGAGGCCGGACACGCTTGAGCCCGGAAGATGACGCACGCGATCCGGAGGGTCTCGCGGCGGGTCCTGACAGCGGCTCTTCCGCATCGTTGCAACCTATGCGGCGGGATGATCCTTCCGGGTCAGAAGTACGTACGCATCGTCTCCGTCGTCGACAGCCGTTTCGGCACAGAGCGTTATCACAGGCGGGAGAATGAGAACGACCCGGACCCTTGCAAACGGCCGATGAAGTCCTCGAAACATTTTGTCTTTTTAGACGACGAATAGCACTCGACCAGGGGAGAAAGACCCATGTCAGAAGGGACACGCGGGACACGGTTTATCGGTCTGGATATCGCGAACTTCTATCGCATCGAAGCGGCGGAGCTGGAGTTCAGCGGCGAAGGCGGCGTTATCGAGATCACGGGAAACAACATGCAGGGGAAGACGAGCGTCCTCCAGTCGGTAAAGGGGCTCGTCGGTGGGGCGAGCGAGGTCGACGAGGATCCGAGGAACGACGAGCACGAGGGAGAGCCGAGTCGGCTCGTCGGTCGGCTCTCGAATATGTTTCAGATTCGCCGACGGCCGACGGACGGTAACCCGAAAGGGAACCTGGTGATCGTCGGTCCTGACGGGGAGAAAGCGAGCGACGACGGCGAGAAATACGGCCAGCGCTTCCTCGATCAATGGATCAGCCGTAGCGCGTTCGACCTGCACGCTCCGAAAGAGTTCGCATCGAAGCCGGAGAAGCTGACGCCGATCCTTCTCGCAATCGCTCCGGATCCGGATCTCCCCGAGAAATGGAAGGCGCTGAAGCGCCGGGTCCAGGAACTCGAAAACGACCGCTCTCCCCATGTCTCGGACAAACAGAAGGCCGAGCGTACGAAGCGACCGGAGGGTGAGCGGCCGGAGAAGATCGAGGTCTCGGCGGAGGCGACGCGCCTCTCCGAACTCCAGGCGGACGCCGACGCACGCGCCAACCTCCGGTCGGAGATCAGCAAGGCCGAGGGGTCGGTGAAGAACCTCGACGAGCGTATCGGAAAGGGAGAGGAGCTGGTCGCACGCCTCCGGCGCGAATTGGAGGAAGCGGAGAACCTTCTTTCGGAACTCGGCGGCGAGCGGGAGGCCAAGCTCGAAGAGATCGCCGTCTTCGAGAGCGATCTCGCGAAGATCCTGGATCCGGAGGCGGAGATTGCCGTTGTCAACGAAAAACTCCGCGCGGCCGACGCCAGGAGCGAGGAGCTGGAACCGTGGCATGAGTGGGACCGGGCACAGGACGAGATCGAACGTTGCCGGGACGAGATCGAAGGGTACAACAAAAAGATCGAAGCGGTCCGGAGGGAGGAGCGCGATCTCCTGGCGAACGCGGGTCTGAACATTCCCGGCCTGTCGTTCGACGAAAACGGCATTCCTCTCCTGTGGGATCGCGGCCTGGAGAAGGCGAGCGGAAGGCAATGGGTCGAGTTCTCCGCGGCGATGGCTTTCCAGACGGATCCGGAACTCCGCGTCGCACTGATCGACGAAGCGGAGGGGATCGACCTGGAGGGGATGAAGCGGATCCACGAACTCGCGAAGCGCGAGGACTTTCAGGTCTTCATGTGCCGGATCTCGGCGACTGGCGTCGGCGAAGTCGTGGTATGCGAAGATGGCCGGGCCTGGATGAAGGAAAGGGACGTCGCATAGCTCGACCTGTGGCGAGCAAATAAAAACCGACTGACAGGAAAAGCGGGGTACGGTATGAAGATGATTCTGGAGAAGACGAAGCGAGCCGGACAGACGGAGATTCACGCGAAGGGAGAGTTCGAGTCGGCGAGCGCGGCCGGATTCACGGCCGGGGAGATCGAGGTCGCGATCGCGGTCGTCGACAGGATGCTCGCCGGACCGCGGCATCCCCAGAAACCGGCCGACGGCGATGAGGACCCGCCTCGACGTACGGTCTCCGGCCGAGCGGGTCCCGAGGGACTGAAGCTCGGGGAAGGTGGACTTCCGGATGAATCGGCCGAATAGTCTCCCCTGTCCCGACTGCGGCTCTCCTCTCCGGCCTTGCAAGTGTGAGAGGGAGCGCGGCTCGACGAAGGTACGGCGGAGGGGGTCGACCCTCCGCCAGGACCCGTCGAAAAAGCTCCGGAGCCGGACGCTGTCGGAGCGGTTCAAGGACGACCCTCTCCGCTACGGGATCCTGTTCGAGTTCGTCCGGCGGAAGCCTTGTGCGGGAGCCGTCTACGTTCCGGGCCATATGTGCGGAGCCGGGTACGCTCCGGCATCGGCGCACCACCTGGGAAAGGACGATCTCGGGGGCCTGGTGCCAGCGTGCGGCTCGTTCCACGATGACATGGAGGAGAGGGAGGCCGACGTCGAAAGAGCGCTTAGAGAGGCAAATCAACCGACGCTGGAAAAAATCGGCCGGAGCTACGTCGCCGAGGCGCTTTTCCATTTTCACAGGAAAAAGAAACTCTCCCCGGAGATCGTGGCGGCGGCTCTCCGGCGAGGCTATACGGAAAGTCTGTTGCAATGAACATTCAACCGAACGAACGGAAAAACGCGGTCGATACGCTCCGGATCCTGTTGACTCCGGCCGAAAAAGCGCAGCTCCGCCGAGCGATCCCTCGTCGCATTGCTGGCGGCTGGGAGAACCAGGAAGACGCGCGGCTCGGGATGCGAGCGAAGGCGCTCCTCCGCCGACACGGTTATACGGAGCACACGCTTCGCGTGCCGAACCTGGCGGACGTCTATGTCGATCTTTTGATGGAGGCGGTCGGATGCGACCCTCGGCAGCAGTAACGGCGCTTTACTGGGTCGTCCTAGTCGTCGGCCTGGCGGGGCTCGCGTTCTTGGTTTTGGCCTGTCTCAACGTCAGCGCTACGGATGAGAGGCGGGACCGCGAAGTCGAGGACTGGCGGAACCGGCATCGATAGAACGCTGGACGCGAGCGGGAAGCTCGTGAAACACTACGAAGGGAGGGTATACGGATGAACGCGTTTCTGGCATTGCTCGTTCTCCAGGATACGACGGCGGTCTCCCCGGACGTTCCGGAGGCGTCGGTTGTGGGGACACTGCTCTCGGCGCTGGTCTATGTGCTCGGGTACCTGGAGCCTCTGATCGCTGGATGGATCACGGTCCCGATCGTGAACAAGATCAAAGCGCTTTCGACGCTTTTCGACAAAGCTCCGGCGCAAGTGAAGCAAGGCGTCGCGGCCGCGATTGCCGGGGGGCTCTCCTGGTGCGCTGTTCAACTCGACGCGCAGCTCCCTGTCGACCTTTTCCAGTTCGAGAGTCCGGAGGTGACGGCCTGGGTCTCGGCGGCGATCGCATACGCTATCTATCGCCGGGAAAAGAAGGGTTAACCCCACAACAGGGAGGGGCCAGGCGTTTTTCTCAGGGATTGCACGCCGGGTCCCTCCCGGAAAGGGAAAGACCGATGGGAAAGGGTAAGAGGGTGAAGCTCCATAGGGACGAGATCGGCGACGGGCCTCCGGAGGAGATGAAGGTCGAGGTCTTCGTTCCGGACCCAAACCGACAACGGGTCGCCGTGCGGGTCGAGTTCGCCGACGGAGTGATTGCACTCGAAGAACCGGCCGACGACGACCCAGACGGCGCGGAGAAAATGATGGACCTCGGGTCGGTGATCGGCTGGTTGACGTTCATGGGTCAGAATCCGTGTACCGAGACAGTCCTTTCGCTCCGGCACGCTATGGAGGCGTACCGGGACAAGTGGGGGCTTTCAAAGATCATGCTCCCAAAGGCCGGCGGGATCATTCTACCGAACTGACGCATGAACCACGTTACGACCGACGACTTAGACGCTGCACGCGTCGCTCTTGTGAAGCGACGCCTGGAGGGAGGGACCGTCCGGCGTCCAGAGGTTGTTGTCGTCTCATCAAGCTTGGCGGATGATGACTGCTGGAGTTTCCATATTTCGGTTACCTGTCCCGATCCGATTCCAGCCCGCCTTTACTGGCGCGCGCGAACGTTGGACGAGTTTGACAAAGGCTTCGACCCTGCCTTCTTGTCGACGGCGATTCTCCCCACGCCGTTTGACGAGGACGTGCGCGTATGTATGAAGGCTGGAGCGGTTGTTTTCGAGACGTACGCGCTGGGTTATTACGGCCATGATTCCGGAATAGTCTGGATTCGGACCCAGAGGGAATGATGTTTGACCAGGTCTCGAACATACTCGTCGATCGCGTGAAGCGTCGTCTCGCCGGGGGAAAGGACCTCTCCCCGATCGTAGCGTTCGACGTCGAGTACAGGGAGCGGACCGCGAAGGTCGTGATCGAAGCCGGGGGCCATGAAAGCTCGGGGCTCCGGCTGTTCGCTCGGTTCTTCGCCTCGAACCTGGCGGACGGACCCTGGGCCGCTACCGCGTGGCACGGTTATCTGTTACGAGCGGAGGTCGAGGTCGACCCGGTATACGACGGGATCGAGTTCTTCGTCGAGGACTCACACGCTGGCGCATCGGCGACGCACGTCGTTCATGTCTGGAGGCTCTGAGATGGCGGATCCGGACAAGTTCGCCGAGGAGCTGTCGGTTCATATCGACGACCAGGTCGCCAGGGTCCGGGACCGTCTTCTCGGCCTCCCGGATGCTGGTTCCCTCTCCTGGGGACCTCTCCACAACGTCCCGGTCCGACAAGTGGTGATGGATCACAGGAGAGAAGCTATCGACGTCTCGACAATGGGAGGTCCCGAGGCGTCGATCCTTGAGGGCGAAATCATCGAAACGACTCTGGTTGTCCTCATCCCTGGCGACTTCTACGACTTGCTCGCCGACGCGGCCGGATGCTTGGATCGCCTGGTCTTCCGCGACTATCCGGGAAGCGTCTACACTGGCGACGCCGTACTTGTAAAATGGTCGATGGACGTCGCGCGTATCTCTGGAGAGATGGAGGCGTTGTTCGTCTCGGCCGGATTGTTGTCGGTTCGCCACACGGAAGGATAAAGATCGATGCGTTTACAGGTTACGACAAACGTTCCGGAGATACAGGAGTTTTTCCGTCGCATGTTCAAGGATCAGGTTCCTTTTGCGACGAGCAAGGCGCTTAACCGGATGGCGCTCCGCTTTCAGGAAGACCAGCGCGACCACCAGCGCCGGATCTTCACGATCCGGAGGCCGCGCTTCGTCGACCGAGCGGTCAAGGTGAAGCCGTTTTCGACGAAGCGTACACTCTTCGCCGACGTCTCGATCGATCCTCCGGGAGGCCAGGCGCGGGCCGACGTCCTAACGAAGTTCGAGGATCAGACGTCGAAGTCTCCTCTCCGCGGCCGCTCAATCGCGGTTCCAACGGACGCGGTCCCTCGGACCGGCGCGGGGATCATCCGAAAGGGCTGGAGGCCGGGTGAACTCTTCGAGGGGGCGAAGCAACACGGCCGCGGCCGAGCGATCGGCTCGAAGGGAGACGTCTACCATGGGAAGAAGAAAACGATCCTGATCCGGAAGCCTGGCGGAAAGGGGTTCATCTTCCAGTATCAGGGAGCCGGGAGCGTCGGTACGAAGACGGGGCACAATTCCGGGCTCGTCTGTCTGTATGTGCTCGTTCCTCGTGTCGAGATCCGACCGGAACTCGACTTCGAGCGAAACGCCTCTCTAACGTTCGAGAGACACTGGGTCGAGTACTACGTCGAGGCGTTCGATCAGGCGATCCGTACGGCCAGATAGGGGGATTCATGGGGCGATACGCGAGACGGTTCAGAAAGGCCGCGCGGGAGGCGCGGACCGGGGAGACCGACAAGCCGAGCGAGGCGGACCGGACGGGTTGGGCGATCGAGAGGTTCCTCGTCGACGTCGACCGCGCTCTGAAGCATGTTCGAACCTCGACGAACGCCGACCGGCTCGACGTAGCTCGGCGCTGGATCGGACACGCGAAGAAAGAGCTTCTCGGCGAACTCGGCGGTTACGAGTGTGTGGGCGCGGTTCATCCGAGGGACTTCGAGGACCTGGTTCAGGAGGGGGAGACGGTCGCGCTATCGCCGATCGAGAACGCCGCCGAGGACTGGACGGCCATCTATGTACACAGGGAGGGGACGTCGTGAACTGTCGACATGAATGGCGATACTACGGCAAGGAGTGGAACGGCGATCTCGGCGGGATCGTGGAGGTCTACGTCTGTTCGTTCTGTGACGAGCGCCGGACTCCACTCGACAAGGAAGGCGAGCCGGTCGTCGAGCGCGGCCGCTACCGACCAAAAGGCTAGGGAGAGATGCGAACGCTTACGCCAGCAACAGGACTGCGGCCATTCGTCGGCGACCCGAAGGTCCCGGCGGATATCCGGTCGTATAAGTGCATGGTCGTTGACCCGGACTGTCAGGGTGTCAAACTCCCGACGCTTTTCGACATGGTCTTCGGTTCTGTTCGGGAGATCGTTCCCGAGCTTTGGCGCTCCTGGTCGGAGGCGCTGGATATCGGCCTCGGCTGGGACGAAGAGATGGAGATCGCGTGCATCTTCCAGCGACCGGCGGAGCCGGGTACGGAAGTGTCGACTGGCGTCTCTCCGATCGACGACGAGCTTCTGGCAAAGGAGATCGAACTCGGCGCGAAACTGCTCGCGTTCGACCGCTACCTAGAGGAGCGCGACCGATGACGTTTTTTCAATGGCTAGCCGGGGTCGGTTGCGGCTTTCTTCTGGGCTTTCTTTTCGCCGTCAAGGTCAGTTTATCGATCGCTCGCGAGGTCGTAATCGAGACCGTCGACGAAAACGCTCGAAAATCGCCTCTAACGGCCGCGAAGGACTCGGACGGTCGGGAAGACCTGGGAGGAAACGTAGTCCGTTGTGCTGTCTGTCTGGCACGCTGCCGGACGGATCCAGGGCAAGCGCTCCCTGTCGGATGGCGCTTGACGGAAAAAAACGGGATTGAGTGTCCGGAATGTTGGTCCGACGACGTCGAAGATGGCGTCGCGTATGGCGTCGATTTTTTCGACGTCCTGGGAAAGGATTGAACGATGGAAGACCAAGGGAGAGGGCGGGTAGCGAAGAGCGCTCTCGTGCTCGTATTCGCCTGGCTGTGTGCATGTGGCGGAGACGGAGGAACGAAGAGCATTGTCGAGCCGGACCCTCCGGCCGGTCCGACGGTGAAAGTCGTCAGTGCGGACGTGAAGACGACGAAGAGCCACACAAGCTCTCTGACCGTCGTCGAGAACACGGGGACGCTGGGGAAGTACACGCTTCTTTTCTTCGTGAAGACGGACGCCGGAGACTCGCTATCGAGGTCGACGCCGGTCCGGTTGATCCAGGAAGCAAAGCGGGACACGGCGAACTGGCTCGTCGCGAACTCGCGTAAAGAGATTGCTCGCGTCGAGGTCTGGCAGGAAGACGCCTGGACGCCTGGCGAGTCGTGGGAGTTGTCGGAGACCTGGATACCGACGGCCGGGGGAATCTGACGCGGCCGAGACCAAGGGGGGACAAGTGAAGGACGAAGAGAAAAAGGCGCTGGCGATATACGACCGGGGGCTCCTGGACTCGACCGAAGTACAGCCGGTGAAGATCGTCGACGGTTATGTAATCACGGTGAACACGCGCGGGACGTTCGCGGCAAAGGTTGGCGAGGTCGACGTCGCGACGGATACCCTCGAAAAGGCGGAGGAGAAGGTCCACGCCGCCTACATGCGCCAGCAACAGAAGAAACGAGCGAGGGTCGGTAAGAACTGTTTCGCTGTCGGCGGTACGGCCTACCAGCGGAAGCGAGGCGAGGCACTCCTCGGTGTCTGTTTCTTTCGTGGCGTCCATGCCGGGAACGGCGACCTCCAGTTCCGGAAGCTGGACGGGAGCAAGGTTCGTGTTGGGGACGCGGCCGTCTTTCCCCTTGACCATAAGGACGTGGGGGAAATCGAGCGGTTAGTCAAACGGGAAGCCGATCTCGAAGCGAACCTCGCGGCTGTCCGGAAAGGGCTCGACGAACTCGTCGACGCTCAAAAGGACATCATGCTTGCTGGTATGGAAGATCACGGCCTCCGGGCTCCCAGCTATGGTCGTTTTCCGAAGATACAGAACGACGCCGATAGGGCTTTAGTCCTAACCGAACTGATCGTCGAGAACGTTTTCGGTGGGCCTGAGAAATGAAAAACGACCAGGGAGAAGGATCCATCGATACGCGACTCTGTCGCTCGTGCAAACATCGTCCGAATGTGCTGGTTCGGTTGCTCTTCCCGTTCGATTACTGGACATGCCACAACCGGCCGACCCAACCCGGCCGAACGGGACAACCAGGACCGGCGCTTTGCTGGGAGATCCTGGATATATGGGGCTGGTCCTGTCCGAACTTTCGGAAGCTGGACACACGGAGGGAGAGATGACGACCGAGGAGAAGGCCGTCGAGGCGGTCCGAGAATACGAGTGGTGGGCTTCTGAGGTAGCGAGGCTGACGAATGCGATCAAGGGCGAAGTGTGCCCGGAAGAGTCGCCCCCCGAGGCGGAGACGCATTGGTTTGGAGTGGGTTCCTGTTTCTCCGATGCGGCCCAAGAAGAGATCGTGACAGCCCCGGCCGACATCTACGGGCCGGAAGAGAGGCGGAAGCTTTCCCTCGAAGAGATCGAAGCCGAAGTCAAAGACTGCCCTTCCTGTACCCGCCTCTGTGAATTGATCCGCGCCCGTCGCCATGCCAGGAAGCGATACGGCGTAGCGAAGCGAGGGGTGCGCCATGTCGGGAAGCTGATTCTTGAGGCCACACGGAGGGAGAAATGAGAGAGACGATCGAACGGGTGGACGAGTGGCAGGAACATTTTGCGACCGAGGGAGGCGACTTGCCGTCTCTGTGCGAACGGGCCTCAAGCCTATTTGCCGAACTCCTTTCCCTGCTCACCGATGCCGGGCCGGTGGAGCCGTTGGTGTGGATATCCCAGAGGAAACTACGGCTGTTGTCTGGTGATCGTGGCCTGAACCGGAAATGGGTCCACGTAAGTCCGTTCAAACACGGTGAACACGATCAACCGCTCTACCTCCAGCCCCCCGTCCAGCCCGAGGTGCGGGAAGATGAGGTCAACGACGGCGACGGCGTCAAATGTCGGTGCGAGTGGCAGGACCCTATGACGGGCGATTTGATGGAGGACTACCCGGCCATTCTGGACCCGTCGTGCAATGTTCCGCACAAAGAGCCAGCCGTCCAGCCCGAGGTGGTGGCGTGGGTGCCCGTGGAGGAGCGTATGCCAGAAGAATACCAAGACGTCTTGGTGTGCGTTCGGTATCACGAGTCCTTTGATTGGGAGGTTACCGAATCGTCGTGGGACCAACACAACGGCTGGTTGATGGGTAGTGCTGAGAACTACGAACTCACGCACTGGATGCCGCTTCCGGCTTTACCGTCCACCCACTCGGCAGGATAGAGGGGAGGGAGTGAGATGGCCACCGTCTACCTGAGTTCCCATACGAATAGCCAGCTCTTCACCACCTGCTGCCGGTCGGCGATATGCCAGGAGGAGAAGTGCTGTCCAAGCTGCGGGGGAGAGGTCTGGCCGGAGACCTATCGTGCCCGGTGGGACAAGGCCATGAAGGACTTTTACGGACCAGAGGCGGTCGAACGGATGCGCGCCGAGTCGAGAAGAAAGTGGAGGCGATATGAGCAAGCCGTGAAGGCCGACCATGCGAATGCAGTAGGAGAGGCGGTTCTTGCGTTGGAATCGGGTAGCCTCGCAACCCAGACAGAGGAGCCAGACAAATGAAGACCGGAGTCGAATTGATCGCCGAAGAGCGAAAGAGGCATCCCGAAAAGGGGTGGACACCGGAGCATGATGCGGGGCACACCAACGGGAGCCTGGCCGTCCACGCCGCCACTCTGGCCGTTGATGGGACGGACGCCAAGGTCATCGATCCACTGTGCCGTGGCACGCCTCACATTGACGAACACGGCGAGTTCCGGGATGGGGACTGCTGGGGGTTGTTGGGGAAGCATGGATACCGTGGAAGCGACCCGGATCATATCCACTGCCTGGTCGTTGCCGGGGCTCTGATTGCCGCTGAGATAGACCGTCTCACCCCCCAGCAACAGGAGCCAGAGAGCCAGAAGGGAAAGTGAGCAAATGCTAGCAAGAGTGAAGAAAGACGACCCCCGCTTTGGGCTGATGGCCGGGGATATCCTGGAAATCACCTACTGCGATTGGGACCCTGGAGAGAAGTGGACGGTCATACGTCGGGTGTCGGATGGATTCGACCCTCAGTGCAATATCTACAAAAGCGAGGTGGAAATTCTGGAGGAGCCAGAGAGCCATGAGTGAGTTGAGGCCAGAAGAAAACGTGGTGTGGGTAACACGATGCCCGGATTGCGGGAACCGCATCGGTCATTTTGAAGACCCGGCAGGAATGAAGTGTGGATGTCCCCTTGGGTCTGTACTCATCGTTTGCAAGATGGTCCCTGAACGCACCCCACCGGAGGCCGAACCCCAGGAAGATAGAGTGGGAACCTGCGAGCGGTGCGGGTGGAAAGGTCGGAAAGAGGATTGCCTGACTGACGCCAACATGGGACACGCCATTTGTCCGAAATGTTGGAAGGCTGGCTACCTCTGTATTCCGGTCATCTTCAAGCCCGAACCCCAGGAAGGGGAGGTACACCCTGTGGCGGTCGGATTCCTAACCGTCGAAGAGGGCGAGGACGGAGAGATTCTGACGCGGATTCGGGGATCTGCTTCGGTTAAAGCAGAAGACGTTGTGGGTGCCCTACCTATTGGGGTTCATCCTGTTTATCTCTCAGCCCACCCCACCACCGTGGACAGGGACCGGCTGGGGGTCATTCAAGAACTCATCAACGAGGAAGTTCTAGCGAGGACGAACTTCCCCGAGGATGGCGTTTCTCCGGAGGGTCACGCCCTAACACTGGTTCACGAGTTGGGGTTGGCAGACCTAAATGTTCTCACCGAGGACCACCGGGCCATGGAGCGGTTGAGGGCCAAAAAGGTGGTTAGGGTCAGTTTCGGAGATGTCCGGTGGCGGGAAGATCCCGAATCTACTTCAACACTTTGTTGGAGGGCTTACCCGCCGGGATACAATAGCTCTAGACAAACCAAGGGGTTTGCGGCCACCGACCCCACCGACGCCATCCTGGGAGAGGGCGACACATGAGTCTATTTCCATACAAATTCGACGCAAAGTTCGAAACCGATCTCCGGATCACTGTCGGCTATGAGGTTCGGGCGATCCTCCAGTCCCGACCCGAGGCGGTTCTACTGGACGCAACGCAGGAAGCGGAACTCCATGTTTTGTTGAAAGCGATTCTCTGGGAGCTTCAACGGGCGAGGGAAGACCGCGAAATGACAGAGCTTCACGATGGCGGCAGCCGATGAAGGCGATTGTTAGGCGATGCCGAGAAGTTCTTCGTCAACTAAGCCTCCGGGAAGCCTGGAGAATGCTAAGGTTGCGACCATGACAACGGCTCTCGCGAAACAGGAACACGATCCTCGACTTAACCGGGTATGGATGGCGGACGTTGTTCGGGAAAGGCTTACCCTGTCGCCTCTCATGCGAAGGCTTATGGCTAGGGTCCGGAGGATGGACCTGGGATTCAACGCGGCGGTTTCAGGGTACGGCGTATTCCGGTTGGCGACGGAACAGACGATCGAATCTTTCGTCCGCTTCGAACAGGCGGCAATTCGGGAAACGGTGGCGACGCATGAATAGAAGACGGTTCGTATCGCGGATGATCTTCGCGGCTCTCGGTTGTGGGATGCTCGGTGCCGAGCTGCTCGCTCGAAAGGGAGGGGTCGTCGGCCACGGGGGGCAGACCGTCCGGGTAATGAACTTAGTAATGCGGGATGCCAGGACGGGAGAGATTCTCTGGAAGGCGGACAAGACCATTATCTCGGAGCGGGACGGCGTATACGAAGGGGAGGTCGAGGGCTTGCCGGGTGTCCAGGAGTCTATCGAGATAAGGTTTGACCCCTCACAAAACATGGAGATCGACGGCTCTGAAACCTATTGGATCCACACCGGCAACGAATGAACACGCGAACAACGGATCCGGAGAACGTTCGCGGACGGAAGGGTTCGAACAGATGACAGAAAGAAGGGAATACGCGGAGGCGAGGCTCGCGATCACTAGGCTCCTGATTGAGAAGGGGCTGTCGAACTCGGAAGAGATCATGTTGCTTACGGAGATGGCGTACAGACGCGCGGTACGGTACGTACGGCCACCAAAGGACAAGGGGTCGGAGAGATGAAACCTTGCGCCTGTTGCGGGATGCTCGTCGAGGACGGAGCCTATCATCCATACGGGGCCTGTCTAATGATGATGGCAGCGAAGGACAGCGCGGTCGTACAGACGAACCTCGACGCGATCGTCCGGTACGGCGAGGACCATGTTCGGGGAGAGCGGAAAAGTCTCGCGATTCTGGAGGCCGACCTCGTCGAGAAGCGGAAGGCTGTCCGAAAAAAGATCCGCGAACGAGAGGAAGACACGCGCGCGGCGGTCGAACGCGCCATCCTCGCGACCGTACGGGTCTGCGACGCCTCACTCCTGACGCCGGAGTTCGTGGAGAAGGAAGTCGAAGAGATCGTCGAGGAAGTGATGGAGACCGCGGGTCCTTTCTGGGAGACGCCATTCGG
>Ga0180438_10000761_pt1 | contig 59103 bp, 66 predicted proteins | sample SS_ome_12_FD_132455 | JGI IMG/M metagenome (GOLD analysis project Ga0180438, IMG submission 132455) | Hypersaline lake sediment archaeal communities from the Salton Sea, California, USA - SS_3_D_2 metaG | ecosystem: Environmental > Aquatic > Non-marine Saline and Alkaline > Hypersaline >... | reverse complement strand
TGTCGCCCATCGCAGCATCGCCACCGAGATCCGGGTCGATGAGACCCAGATCCCCGAAAACGTCCACCACGTGGATCCCGCGAGAGTCCGGCTCGTTGTAGTCATCGGCGTTCGGATCGAGGACCACGGCCGGAGCCGGGGTGACTCCGTCCAGATCTCCGGTCACCCGAAACTCGACGGTGAGCTGCTGGAAGGGAACGCGCTTTTCGATAGAAGGCATCGGTAGCTCCTCTCACGCGGCCATGTACGGCGCAAAGGCGCTTTCGAGACAGCAGAAGGCCTGCTTGAGCATGGCCCATTGTAGCGTGTTGGCGGGAGGCGCCAGACCGATCCTCAGCCGAATCGGTCGGCCCCCTGCTGGGACCTCCCAGGTTCCGAGCTTGAGCGCTGCTCCCTGCGGAACCACGACGCCGGCCCGAAACATCTCCGATCCTGATGTGCTTCCGAACACTTCCCTCATGACCCTGAGCGTCTGGGCGTCGACGATCTCACATGCGCCAGCAGCGGGCGCCGCCGGAGCGTTCAGCCAGATCCATGGCACGAACCTGGCTCCGATGGTGGTCGAGCCCGGCACCAGGCTCAGGTCGACGACGCCGAGCTCGTCCACCGTGAAATGGCGGATGTTGTGGTCGTCCGGTGGCGCATAGTCGTCGTCCTCCTCGTCGATGGAGAACAGAGTGTTGCGTTGCGTCCCGCCGAGACGGCCCGTGATCGTGAACTCCAGCGCGTTGGTCTGATAGACGGACATCGTCTGTCATGCTACCACCGCTGCTCTTCCTTGGGCAGATCCACCCTGCTAGGATCTCCCCATGGGCAAGAAAGTAGGGCTCGGCACCGCCATCCGCCACGTAACTAAGGCTCTTCGCCTCCCGCACTGCAGGGCGTGCGCGCGACGGCAGAGCCGCCTCGACGCCGCGGTTCCCAGGGTCTGGCCCCCGCCGGATCTCAAGCGCTGGCTCAAGGCAAGAAAGAGGAAAGAAGCCCGGCGCAAGGCCCAGGCGCAACGCAACGCCAGGGGTCTGTGACGGCCAGCCGCGGTGTGGCACACTCTGATTCATGCCCAAGCGGGCAGCACTCCCGCTCAGAATGACCAAGGAGCAAACGGAGGCGTGGCGCCGCGCCGGCGAACGCTACCGTGCGCGCCGGCGGGCCAAGAAGGACAAGAGGGGAAAGAAGACGCAGCCTGGTACCAGCCCCCGGGCCACGTTTCGTCGTCGGATCGGACGCCCCCCCCCCGGACAGCCCAAGTCCATACGCGTCGTCATCTTCACCTATGAGCGACCGGACTCCCTCCTGGCCCTGCTTCGCGATGTCTACGCTTGGCGGGGCCCATACCGACTTTCCGTAGCGGTCTACGACGATGCCTCGAAGGCGGACTATGCAGCGCCACGTGCGATGATGAAGGCCCTAGGCTGGGATTTCGTTCGTGCCCGCCGGCATCACGGCAAGGAACACTTTTGGCGTTGGGTGAAGAGCGTACACGGGATGCAGCGTAACCGGAAGGAGGAGTTTTTTGTGTTTCTTCCGGACGATGTCAGGCTCTGTGTCGATTTCTTTTCGCGACTCTGCGTCGAGTGGCTGCACATCTCCGACCCGAACAAAATCTCTCTTTCTCCACTCATCGATAGTGGTGGCAACCGCGGGTGGACGCAACGCAACTCAAGGTCGGTCGGAAATGCCCTCTTGACGGGCTGCGTCGACCTGGCGGCCGGAACTACTCGTGCCTATCTCGAGGCACTGGACCATTCCTGTCCATCCGTACCATCCGAGCGCTGGGCTGCCGATCCATCTCTCGGCTCCGGGGTCGGCGCAGCAATCTCGTCCCGTCTTCACTCTCTCGGACTCTCGATGTACTCAGTCAAGCGATCACTGATCGCGCACACCGGCCTTGACAACTCACAGATGAACCCGACGGCTCGCAAGCACAATCCGCTACGTTCGCTCAACTTCGTCGACGGCGACCACGCACATTCCGGCCTCCTCGATGGCGACCCGTGCATCGTGTCCATTGCCAGCATGGGGTACCGGAACCAGATGCTTTCCAAGGTCATCGATTCGCTGTACTGGCAGGCCGAGCGGATCAATGTCTACCTGAACGAGTACGACTCGATTCCGCGCTTTCTCCAGCGCCCCAACATCCGCGTCGCCATGAGCCAGCAGCACGGCGACCGCGGAGATGCCGGCAAGTTTTTTTGGTCTGACCAACTTCCGACCTCCTGCTATCACTTTACCTGTGACGACGACATCATCTATCCGTCGGACTACGTTGCAAGAATGCGTTACTACGTCGACGCCTACAAGCGCCGCGCCCTCATCAGTCTTCACGGCGCAATCCTGCATCGCTTTCCTCCCAGCTCCTGCTACTACAACAAACGAGCTTCTCTACTACGCTGTACGCGCGCGCTGTCGGATGACACGCCGGCTCATATCCCTGGCACCGGAGTTCTCGCGTATCATGTATCCACCATGGATGTCGCTCCAAGCATGTTCAAGCGTCCCAACATGGCCGACATCTGGCTGGGACTTGCGGCCAAAAAGGCCGGCGTTCCGATAGTGGTCGTTCATCACGAACGAAACTGGATCTCAACCCTGTCGGATCCGATGCCCAATCTCTCCATTTTTGCCCGTTTCCGCGACTGTGATGCCGCACAGGCCGCGTTGGTGCACAGCGCGGCTCCCTGGAGCGCGCCGACCATGCCGGAGTTGGCGACGTGAGATTCGCACTTACTGGTGCCGCTGGCTTCGTGGCACCGCGTCATCTTCGCGCCATTTCCGATGTCGCCGGCCAACTGGTCGGAGCTCTCGATCCACATGACTCGGTGGGTATTCTGGATCGCTACAACCGCGAGGCGCGATTTTTCACCGAGCCCGAGCGCTTCGACCGTTTTCTGTGGAAGAGTCGCGGCACCATCGACATCGTGTCGATCTGCTCTCCTAACCACCTGCACGATGCGCACTGCCGCATGGCTCTCAGGAGCGGAGCAAACGCAATCTGTGAGAAGCCACTGACCCTCCGGCCATGGAATGTCGACCAGCTCGTTGAGCTGGAGCACGAAACCGAGCACCGCATTTTCGTCGTTCTCCAGATGCGTTTCCATGCGGCTTTCGCCGGTCTTCGTGACGCCCTGCGTGCCCAACATGGCAATCACGCGCGGATCCGCTACGTCACGCCGCGTGGCAGCTGGTACGGCGCTTCCTGGAAGGGGGACCTTGAAAAGAGCGGGGGCATCTGCATGAACGTGGGCATTCACCTGTTCGACATGGCGACGTGGCTCTTCGGAGACGCGGTCGACGTGGAGGTCGAGCATCTTTCCGCGACGCGCGGGGCCGGTCTCGTCCGCTGCGAGCGCGGAACGTTCGACTGGTTTCTTTCCATCGATGCTTCGGACCTCCCCGACGGACACACCGGATCCCTGCGCATCTTCACGGTGAACAACATCGCGATTGACGCCTCTTCTGGGTTCGACTCCCTACATACGGAGCTCTACAAGGCAGTGCTGAGCGGGACGGCGCCCAGGGCTGTCGACGCCCGTGCTGGGGTGGATCTCGTGCACTCGATCAATAAAACTGGAGGCCTCTTGTGATTCATCCGACATCATGTGTCGACGATGGTGCCAGCATCGGCGAAGGAACCGTTGTGTGGCACTTTTGTCACGTGCGCGAGGGCGCGCGCATCGGGTGCGATTGCGTGCTCGGCCAGGGTGTGTACATCGACACCGGCGTCACCATCGGCCACCGCGTCAGAATCCAGAACAACGTCTCGGTCTATAGAGGCGTGATCATAGAGGACGATGCCTTTCTGGGGCCGAGTTGCGTATTCACAAACGTGTCCCGTCCGCGCTCTGCATACCCCCAGGATCCATCCGCGTATTCCACCACCCACGTCGGCCGCGGTGTTTCCGTGGGCGCAAATGCCACAATCCGCTGTGGCGTCCGGCTCGGTGAATGGGCGTTCGTCGGTGCTGGCGCGGTGGTCACCCGCGACGTTCCTCCTCATGCGTTGGTACTCGGAGTTCCTGCGAAGCGCGTATCATGGGTGTGCAGGTGCGGGCGTCCGCTCGTCGTCGGGGGCGACGCGGTTCCGCTTCCTTGTGAATGCGGCGCTCGTGTCGCCATCGACCTCGACCATCGGTGACTGGATGAAAGCGTCCATCATCATCCCCGCCTACGGACGACCGCGGCTATTGAGAGAGGCTCTTGCCTCCGCCGCCGCGGTTCAAGCGCCGGACGGCGGATACGAGGTTATCGTCGTCAACGACGGCAGCCCGAGCGTCAATCATCGACTCGTACGACGATGGTGGAAAGGGGACCGGCACCACCTGACATACGCACGCATCGAGCATGCTGGCCTTTCCGCCGCCGTCAACAAGGGACTGGAGCTTTCAACCGGCGAGTACTGCACCATTCTCCCCGACGACGATACCGTTCGGCCGAACAAGCTCGTCGTCCTTTCGCGTGCCCTGGATCTGCACCCGACCGCAGCTGCCGTCTATTCCCTGCCCCACTACTTCGACCGTCGTGGCAACGACATACCCACGCCGCTCGTCCTTCGACGCTTTCTGCTCGAGAATCCTGTTCTGACCTGGGAGCACGTTGCGCCGGACCGCCGCATCATGATCCATGGCACCTCTCTGGTGTACAGGCGCAAGATCTGCATCGACGCAGGCGGCTGGGACACCAATCTCGATACCGGTGAGGAACTCGAGTTTCACCTCAGACTTCTGAAACTTGGGCACGCTTTCCGCGCCGTCGATGTCGTGACCACGGGATACAGGGTTCACCACGGCTGCAAGAGCCTCGTCTACAGGCGCGACCGTACGGCAATGAGGCACTATATCTCTAGCAAGCTGGCTGCGCTGGACTCATGAGAGTAAGTCGCTTGGTACCACAGAGAATCGCGGCCGAGATCGGGTCCGCGCTGCCTGAGGCGATCCAGCGAGTGTTAGACAGCGGTTGCTACATCGGAGGGTACGAGGTCGAGGCATTCGAGAGCGAGTGCTGCCAATACCTGGGCTGCCGCGCCGCAGTCTCCTGCGCATCCGGAACGGATGCCCTAGAGTTGGCTCTCCGCTCTCTGCATTTGCGTCCGGATTCGCGTGTGGCGACCACTGCCTTCACTTTTGCAGCCACGGCGTCGGCCATCGTAGCCGCGGGATTGCGGCCGTTTTTTCTCGATATCGACCCTGACACCATGCAGATCTGTCCGGACGCGCTCAGAGACGCATCGGCCGACGGGATCGAGGCGGTAGTCCCGGTCTCCCTTTATGGGCGCCCACTCGACTCGTGCATTTTCGATGTCGCGAGCGACGCCGGAATTCCTGTTGTCGAGGATGCGTGCCAGGCGTTCGGATCCGGACCGCCGTCCGGCCGTACCGGCGTCAGAGCGACGCTCACCGCGTTCAGCTTTTTCCCGAGCAAGCCCCTGGGGTGCATTGGTGACGGCGGCATGGTCGTCACTTCCGATACCGCCCTCGCGGAACGTGTCCGCTCGCTGGCAAGACACGGCGTCCGTGACCAAAAGCACCTCCCCGAGGTGCTGGGACGTAATTCGCGCTTGGACGCCTTGCAGGCGGCCATCCTGCGTGCCAAGCTGCCGTATGTCGACCACTGGCGGCATCGAAGGGAGAGGCAATCCCTGCGCTACAGGGATGCCCTGTCGTCAACTGTGCGCGTCCCGTCGTACTCCGCACATCATGCTTGGGCTCTTTACACGATCAGGACACAGCAACGCGACGAGTTGGCGATGGAGCTTCGCTCCAGGGGCGTGGACGCGGCCGTCTTCTATCCAACCGGCCTGCACATGACACCAGCCTTCCGCTCCGCCGTTCGCCTTCCGAACACGGAACGTGCTGCAAGCGAAGTGCTCTCGCTCCCGATTTCTGCCAGCATGAGGGAGGTGGAACAGTCCCGAGTCGTTTCGCTCGTCCTCGACTTGGCACACAAACACGGAGGCAATCAAGGCTAACCGGCCCGGTGTCGACGGGGCGCGGGGTCAATCTCTTCTTCCTCTTCATCCGGCAGGATTTCTCGACATGGGCGACATCACCAAGACAATCATCGTGGCCGGCAACTACCGTACTGGCACGACCTGGCTAGCCGAGATGCTCTGCCGTGGGCTGGGGTACGAACTCGTGTTTGAGCCGCTGCGGATCTACTTTCCAACCGTCGCCAATGCCGGCCTGCTCCAGTGGCGTCCATACCTAACCTCGGCCACCGCCACTGCGGAGCAAACGCGCGTTTTTCGCATGTTTCTCGACGGCTCGATCTGCACAAAGGAAAAGCTCGTTCGGACGGATCGCGAACGCGTCCTCGCAAGCGACCAATTGGTGGTCAAATTCGTGCGGGGCCTCATGTCTCTGCGCTGGATGTGCGACACGTTCCCCATCCGTCATGCGTTCGTCATCGTCAGGAACCCCCTTCACGCCGTGGCCTCGCAGGTCCGGCGTCGGGCAATCAGAGATACCCCCATGAACAACGCAGAGCTGCAGCGCTTCAAGGCCGAGCATCCCGAGATCGATCTCCCCAGAGTCCCGCGCAAAACAGGTGTTCAGTGGCTTGCCCTCTGGTGGGCAACCAGCTATCACGCGGCCCTGTCGACACCGCAGCCTCATCCATGGACCCTCGTTCGTTACGAAGACCTGTACCGTAATACCGCAAACTGCGACGCTCTCTTCAATGTCTTGGGCGAGACGCCCTCGCCATACCATCCAGACCAGCCATCTCTCACCATGTTCGACGACCGCATCCACAACGAGTGGGAGCGCACGCTCACGCCCGCGCAGGCCGAGGAGGTACGCGAGGTGATAGCGTGCTTTCCGATGCTCCATCAGCGTTTCATGTGCTAAGCGGAGACCACAACCGAAACATCTCAACGCCGCGGACAGATCGCGCAATATGGGAACGAGGCGCGTCCACCCGGTCTTCCGAGCCGAAGGAGGATTGCCACATGCTGCGGCGAAAACCAGAGATCCTCAACGGAGCGCGCACGAACGTTTCCGAGCGCCCACTCCCCAGCAATATCCTCGCAACAAAGGCGCATATCCCCCGTGTAGGCGATAATGCAGCGCATACGCGCGCGTGTCCGACACGGCAGACCACGGACGAGCGTCACGGCCTGCTCGAGGCTCGGACACGGCGAAAAATGGGTGACGGAGTGCTGGCCACTCGTGAACCTCACTTTGGTCTCACGAAAGAGATCACGGATCCTATCCTTACGCTCGGCCGCATGCTCTCCGTACACGGCGACGTTCAGATGATCGAAAGCGCCGTCCAGATCCCGCACGTTGACCTCACCGAGCAGATCCCCGTTGGTGTTGGCGTACACCTCAGAAAACACGCCAGTGCCGCGAGCACGCCGGCCGAAATCGGCAAGGCGCGCGTCCAGAAGCGGCTCGTTGAAAAAGCTAAGGCACACCTGTCCACAAAATCCCATCCTCACCGCGTCGTCGATGACCTTGTACACGAGTTCGGTGGGCATCGGTCGCAACGCAGCTCTCTCCGCAATGCGCTCTTTGTCTGGATAGGTGGTACGCAGGCACGTAGCACACGCCCTGTTGCAGTTCGACTGCGTCTCGATGACGAGCCTGGAGAACATCGGAATCCGACTCTCTTTGCATCGGAGCAGGAGGCGATCTCTTCGCGCAATGTGGTCAGGCTCTGTTTTGGACGGATCGCTTGTTTTGTCCCTGGGCCACGTCGCACCCATGATGACATCCCACTCTGGATGGATGGGTGCGCCGGCCATGTGGAATATCCCGGCCTCGCCAAAGACCGGCTCCCCGTCCTTGACATAGAGATCCACGACCATTGCGGGAACCTGCCACGCCCGCGCAAACTTCTCGGCAAATGAGATCATTGCATCGAGACATGGTGGTTTCTCGAAGCCGGGATGTCCCGGACAGAAACACTCCTTCCGGCTCCAGTACGGAGTCCTTTCCCACCGTGGCGTATAAACCACCTGCTTGCGCTCCGTGAAGCGATCAAAGTCGACCTGGATGAAACGGACCCTACCGCCAATTACGAACAATCGGTGCTCGTTCGGGGAGATGTTCCCCGATGGCATGATGTACTCCTCGGCGAAGAACCTGCATCCTCGTTTTCTCCTGGGACTGCGGGTCCGTACGGCGGTGATGTACTCTCGCAGACCATCGGTGGTGCATGGTCGCGACTTGTGGTCAACACCATCGCGCACGAGTAGGACCGCCGCACGATGTTTTTCCCGCTTGAGTACGAAGGTACCAGGCAGGGCATCAAGGTCGAGATCTTCCGGACCCGCAAATACGCCAAATACCTCGGGAACCGCCATGCCGAGAGCTCGCGCCATCGCCTTGCTTACGAGCTTGTTGGAGATTGGCCAGTCGTACCATGGGTTTTTGGCCGCGAGCGCGCGAAGCCTCTCGCTGTACTTTTCGCCGTACATCGTCCGCAGTTTTCCTCCTGGCGAACCACATTCTGAGGCGCACCACGCCGCAGCGCCGCCGTGACCCAGTTCGGTTTCCTCGGCCGTTTCTGGGTTCAGGCAAACGCTCACGCGCCGCCAGCGTATCACAGCCGTACCTTCCCCGAACAGAGGCCATCTGCTAAAGTCCACCCACGGCGAGCGAGGACAGCCTGGGCGCCGCAATCCCGAGAACCACGCGGGCCTTTCGTCTCACACACCGCGCCCGTCGCCATCATCACAGACATCGAGTAGACTTGTGTGATTGACTGCATCTCCGGCTGGAGATTTGACCATGACCGCGCCGGGTAACCAGCAGCAGGTAGCCATTGCCATCGCCACATGCGCTTGGCGTCGTCCTCATCTCACATCTGCCATGCTTCGCTATTATATGCGCGCCGCGGATGCCCTTTTGCCCGACGGGATCATGCTGACCGGCGCCATCGCCGGATCGGAGGGGGAGCTTTCGCGTCAACTCTGTAACGGTACCGGGTTTCTGTACGTGGAATCGCCAAATCGCCCCCTCAGTCGTAAGTGGAACTCAGCCGTCAAGCTTTTGCGAGAGTGCCAACCCGACGCCATCCTCATCGTGGGCTCCGATGACTGGCTCTCGCACGGTCTTCTGCGTGCATACGCTCGGTTTCTTCGCGATGGATGTGACTACGTCGCCCTGAAGGATGTCTACCTCATCCACGCCAACACCAAGCGATGCCTGCTCTTCACTGGCACAACGGGAGTTGCGCGCATGATCAGGCGCGATATTCTGGACCGTCTCCAGTGGCAGCTGTGGCCGGATACACTGAACCGCAGCCTTGACCGCGTGATGGGGTACCGACTCGATGCAGATGGTGTCACTCCGTCGCAACCATGGAACGGATCGATGGCCCAGGTGGCACAAGATGCTGTTGCCGTCGACATCAAGACCACCACCAACCTATGGTCGTTTCGCCTTCTTGCCCGCCTAACAGACAAGGTCAGCAGTTGCCCGTATCCCGAAGTGATGCGGCACTTCAACGACATCGACCGCGCCGAGATGGAAGCCGCCATGCAGCTTGAGTGTGGCGCAAAACACTAAGCCGAACGTGCGGCTCTGGGTGACTCAAGTCTTCGTACCGCGGCCGAGGAAAATCCGGCGTGAGCTTGTCACCTTCAGTGTTACCCACCTGTCGGCTTGAACGGCCTTTCCATAGCGTGTCTTGGCCTCTCCGATGGTACGAAAATGGCGCACATGAGACTCGCTTGGATAACTCGGAACCGACAACACTACTAGACGCCCTTTGGGAATCCTGCTCAGGAGTTTGAGATCGCGCTCGACGTGCTCAAGCACCTCCAGTAGCACGAAGACATCGGCGTTCCACGTTCTCGATGGCACCATGTCGCTGAACAAATCGGCTTGAATGAACTCGAACTGCGGCACATACCTACGAGACTCGGCTATCCGCACACCAGAGAAGTCTATGCCGATGTATCCGGCATGACCGAGGTCGTGTAAATGTCGTGCAAATCTCCCAGTTCCACAGCCTAGATCAGCAATCGTTTTTCTGCAGGAGGGCAACGGGAGCAGTTTCGCCGTCTCTCGGTACAGCTCAAGCCATGGACTTGCAACTAACTCCTTCCCGACCAGGGTCATGTGAGTGTCGTAGTATCTCGGCCCGCGTTCAGGCATGGCTTCACTCCCCCCGGTGTGCCGTTCGTTCGCGCAGGCTCTGCTCGCCTCCAATATGCCCGAAAGCGCCCGGTAGCCACTGCGCCACCTCGAGTCCGGTGCCATGGAACCTTCGAGCGCAGTCGAGCTCGCTCTCGCAAGGCGTCACCACACTGACGAGATCTGCCCTAATCAGAGCTGGATTGAAGGTCAGGTGAGCTCGCGACCGCCGGTAGCGCATTCCCTCGAGGCTCTTTTCCTCCCATTTCAGCGGCTTCCCCGTGACCATGTGGTAACGCATGACGGCGTGCCCGACGGCCGACTGGGGAACGTCCCGCCTCAGCCGCACCTGTCCGATGCGACCGTCCCTTTCCAGAATTGTGCGGGCCGGCTCGAACCATGGTCTCGAGCATTCCCAGTCGTCCTCGAGGTGCATCAGATAGGTCGCGCCCGATACGTCCGAGGCTTCCCAAAGTCTACTGACGGCGGCACCAATGGGGATGAGCTCCGGCCCGACCTCCAACAGTTCGTCGACCCAGCTGCGCTTCTTCACCAGCCTTGCCGACTCTCCATCACCACCGTTGATGAGCGCCACTACGCAAGCTTTCTCCAACAGTGACCGGCTGTGCCGTTCCACGGAGCAAAGCGTCCTTTCGAGCAACCTCGGACGCCTGCCCCCGAGGATCGTGATGATGAGCTCACCCATTAGGATCCTATGGTAACGCGAAGGAGCCCCTCGTCGCTCGCCACATTCCTGGCCGGGAGTTCCGCCTGTTGCTCTGCCAAGCGTCGCTCCGGAAGCCACACCTCGGTGCCCGGGACCAGGGGCCCAACCGTGGCCAGTGGTGGCCCATCTCCGAGCATGACCAAGACGCCCGGGTCGGCCGAAACATCGGCCCTCTGCTCAATCACAGCATGGCCAAGTCCGACCTCAGCAAGGGCTTTTGCGGAAGCCGAGAGAAGTCTGCTGTCCGGCTCCCGGCAGCAAGCGTCCGCAGCGAACCTGTGCCCGTACACCACGACGGGCGTCACGCCCACCGCTCCGAGGACGGTCACCTTCGGCGGCCTCACGGCCTCCAGGAGGCGGTAGGCCTTCTTCACCAGCAATTGTTCCCTCTTCTCGCGATGACACGCGTTGACGAGCCTCTCGAGGTGCTCGCGTCCAAGCGGCGGACGGACGAGCTCCACAGCATCCAGCTTCTTCCTGAGCTCGGCAACCAGGTCGTCCCGGAGCTTCCGGCTTCCGTGTTTTGCCGCTCGTGTCACGGCGAAAGAGCGGATCTCTTCGACCGCGGCTCTCCGAGAGGTGCGGTAGGCCTTCGCGGCCATCCCCCACATCTTCTTGAGATCCACCTTCGCGTCTTCTCTTTCCTTGCTTCCGTATCCCCTTTTGCTGTCTGACGTCAGAGAACCGTGGTGACGGTGACGCGTGTACAACGGCTGCTTTGTGACCGTGGTCTTGGCCAGCAGGTTGATGAAGGCCGTCAGGTTGGTGTCGTATCCCATGCGAAACCCGGCATGGTAGCCACCGAGCGCAAGCAAAACGGCGCGCGCATACACCCCGAAGTGGTCGGCTCGGTGTCCCCAGTGATCCGGCGGCGCCGCGTTACACCGTGCGACCCTCTTCCTCCCGCGCTGATCACACTCGTAGATCGGGCTGTGCACTGCCTCGGCCCTCATCGTATGCAACGTCTCGAGTTGCTTCGCGAGGCGGGTGTGGTGGCTGACGTCGTCGCTGTCCTGCACCGCGAAGAAAGGCGCTGACGTGGCTCTGAGGACCACATCGTGATTGAAGTACGGCCCATGGTTCTCGGGGGAAGAAAGCTCGACCAATCTCGGGTCGTCCGCAATTTCCTTGCTCATCTTCTCCCGATAAGAGCGCCCGTCACCGTCACTCGTCACGACGACTCTCACGTTGCGATGGCTTCCGTTCAGGATGCTGCCTACCGCCCGCTCGATCAGCCTCACCTGCGTCTTGAAGACCGACACGCTGACCGCGACCATGTCGTCGCTGAGGTCCAGAGGACAAAGGAGATCCCGTGACTCCGGCACCGTCGCGGCGTACGTCGTGTAGCCGGGGGAATACTTCTGCCGCCGCTTCTCCCTTTTTTCCTCCTGTCTGCGCTTGTGCGACGCAATCCAGTCTTTGCCGCTCACTTGTCCTTCACCTTTCCACCGAAACGGGTCCTTCGCTTTGCACGCCTGGCCGTGTCCCCTTTCACCTTGCGTCCCATCGACGGTGACCACGGTGCAGATTGAGTCCAGGAGCACCGGTGTGTCCTGAGGTTCGAGGAGCCCTCCTGGAAATGCCTGGTGGGCTTTCCGTGCAGCAGAGGATCCATCGCAGCACCCACATCGAGGATTGTCTGGCGACTGTCTGCGGGTGCCCTCTTCCAGTACTCGTGAGCGATGATGCACGCCGAGGGTCCGGCCGCGAGCAGGATAGGCCTTTCTTCGTCGAGCAGTCTCCCAACCAGTCCATCGAGATCCCAAGGGCTCGCCACACCATTCGCCGGGATCCGGTAGTCGCAACGCGCCGTGCAGCCCACCGTGGCGCAGCGTCCCGCATTCACTCTCTCGTACAGCGTCTTCCGCGTGCGTGAGAAGTTGGCAAACCAGAACACCGTGGCGTAGGTCAATAGGTGCGTGTTGACCTGGGATCGGAAGTACGCGGTCGCCTGTGGAAAGCAACACGGCGGCGAGATCCCTACCCAGTACCCCTCCAGGTCGGCCTCGAGTGCCGCGAGCAACCGATCCCTCAGCCAGCTCGGCTCGTAGACCGACCAGTTGCTCTTTGCCTTGTAGGGCTCGCCGCGCAGAATGTGGTACTCGCCGTCGTGGAACCGCGCCAAAGCAAGGGGCGCCTTCGGGTGAAGAAAGCGCTCCAGATCCGACGCGAAGTCACCACGGTGGGTGCGAGCCACCGCCTACTTTTTCCCCGTGTCGCTCTGTGGAGGTTGCGACGGCTCGGGGATGACCTCGGTCTTGGCGCTCTCCGGGGGAGGCGAGGGCTGATCCATCACCGTCTCCGTCGACGCGCTCTGTGGTGGCGGAGTCTGCTCCTCCGGAGACAGAATCTTCTCGTTTTTGCTGCTCGGGGCAGGAGTCTGTTGCTCGGGGATGAACTCGCGGGTGGTGATGCCCATCCCGTGCCGTTCTATGACCTTCCCCGGTTGTAGGCCGGACGGCAGACTTGCCCTCGTTGGCGCGTCGGACTGAGGATCCTGTTTCGGCTGAGCGAGGCCGGCCCCGTGATAGGCGGGCTCCCACCCCATCGCCAGGTACGCCTGGAACGCCTCAGCGGCATCGTACGGATCGACACCCTGGGTGGCGGCACCAAGAGCCCCCCAGTTCTCCTTGTCCACCCCGTAGTCCAGGACCACGGTGGGAATGCCGGCGTCCTGAGCTGCAGCCGCCAGAAGGATCCCGAGGCTGTCCGAAGAGTCTCCTTCGTACGGCAACCCCTGAGCTTTTCGTACGAAATCCGCGGCAAAGAGCCATCCCTGACGACCAAAGTCAACCTCCATGGACTGCTCGCCACGGGGGAGCTGAGGACCGACGATGTGTGCGTCCGCCGGGTTGGGGCTCCCTTGGAGAACACCGGAACAGGCGATCACGGCGGGCCCGTATGGGTATTCCTCGGAATCCGCGTCCGTCATCGCCTGCATGGCCCGCTCCAGCCAGCGCGCACCGGGCATCGTGTCCTCCTCGAGGATTGCGACGTACGACGTCTCGACCTCACGGGCGATGGCCAGCCTGTGTTGTCTCCCGACTCTGGTGGGCGTCCTGAATGGATGGAGCTTGGCGAGCGTCGGCTCGTCGTGCCCCGACGCCCCGTCGGCGTGCACGTACACGGTCCTCGGCTGCACCGTCTGACGCCTCAGCGCCTGTAGCTGAGCGGTGAGAAGAACCGCGGCCTCTCCGGACGAGTACAGGATCACCGTCACGTCGGCTTGCTGGTGAGCTGAAACATCGGGCTGCCGTGGCTGGATGATCTTCTCCTCGTGTGGCAGATGTGCGGGCACGGGGATCCGTTGACCCGACTGGGGAGCGTAGGTCCCCTCGTGGAGCTCGGGCTGTGTGCCAGGAAGACCGCTGCGCCTTACCACCTGGTGAGGCTGGACCTGTGCCTGCGGGATCGTGCCTACTTGCCCAGGTCGCGTCTCCATCACAGATGCTGGCTGCTGTTGTGCAGGCTGTTGCGGTGCCTGCGGCGCTGCATCCCGGCGGGACGCCTGCTGATGGAAGCGCTTCCTGCGCGCCTCTTTTCGTCTCTTGCGTGTGCTTCCTTGTCCTACCATGGTTACGGTCACCCTTCTTCTCGGGCCGCGAGGTACGCGGCGTCCTTGGTTGTTCCCTTCTTGATCACTCTTTTGCCCCCGCGCAACTTGTCGAGGGCCAATCTCAGCCGACCACGCGTCTCTCCAGTGAGCTTGATCAGCTCCGCGATGCCTAGGCCGTCCATGGAGTGCGCGCAAAGCCGCAAGACGAAATCCTCGAGCCTCTCGTTGGAATACCGCGTCAAAGACGCAGGAGGCGCCCCGGTAAACGGAAGCTTCGTCTGTCGTGGATCCGCCGGTGGGAGAGTCCTGGCCAGACGACGCTCGAACCAGTGCGTACCTGGCCGTGTCGAGCAGATGAGCGCGGACGCGAGCTCGTACGCGGATAGCCCTCGCAACGCGTGAAGCAGGGCGCTGTCTCCGCAGTCCATGATCTGGCCGAGCGTGGTGTCGCCAAGAGCCACGAGCGCCGCCCCGAGCACGTCGTGCCGGCTCTGCAACAGAAGCTCATCGGCGATGTCGAGTCCTGTCAGGGCGTCCCCAGAGCCTCCCCCGTCGCCCAGCATGGCCCGAGTCAGCCGCAGGTCGTACTGGGGATACCAGGGATGACAGTGACGGATCGCGTGCCGGACGAACGTCGTCAGGTGCGGGCCCCAGTACACGAGCACGCTGGCGAAGGCCGCGTTGAACTTCGTGCCGATGAAGTGCACCCTGCGACCGCCCTCACCAGGTCCCCAGAAGAAGGCCGCCTGCGAGGTGGCGACTATGGTATCGAACCACTCGCTGGACACGTTGGCCGGAAACAGGCCGATGATTTCAGCCCCATTCAATCGGTACGACACCACGCATTTCGCTATCCATTTCTCGATCTCGGGGACGCCGTACGGAGGATTGCAAAACACGGTGCCGTGCCAATCGATGGCGAGGCCGTCCTCGGGAAGCGATACTGCACGGCGAGCGCGGACGATGCTGTTTTCGTTGCTGCACGGATCAAGATCGACCGGATCACCGAGCACCGGGTACACCACACCATCGAGAACAGCGGGCGGCGTGCAGTGATCCGTGCTCTGGCTGGGAAGGATGGTCGGCCGGCCGACTGTCTCCGGCGCGGGCGTAGTTTCAGCGTCCGCCGCAGCGGGCTCTGGCTCGGGCATGGCCACTTCTACCATGTCCGACCGGATACGCGCCAGATCCGGAGTTTTCAGCTTTGGATTACAGAGCTGGCAATACGCGCGAATGACGCTTGCCAGGGAGCGCGTTTGACCTCTCCCCAGTTGGCACTCGGCCACGCATGCTCGGCCATGGTGCGCACTGCCTGGCCCACATCAGCGCCCTGCCGGCGTGCCCTCATGCCCACTTCTCTGGTGAGGACCGCCCTGGCATGCATCTCGGTCGGTCCGAGGGCCTGCGTGAGATCTGCTCTCGCTCGTTTTCTGGCCGCTTTCTTCCAGGCGCCAGTTCCGGAACCAATCATGAAAGTCCCCGCGTCGGGGAAGATTCTCTCCAACAGTGAGATCACACACTGGTCGAACGAGACGATACGCTCGTCGCCCCGACACGCCTGGAGTGCCGCGTCGAAGCGTTGCTGGTATGCGACTTCCCAGTTCTCGTCCGGCTCGAGCTCCTCCTCGAAGCGTTCCGGGTTTTGCCGTCGTCGCGGACGCCACGAGGTGGCCTCGTCTTCCAGGGACGGCCAGCTCTCGGGGTTCGCGTCGACTCCATTCGAGCCTTGGCCGCGTCGCATGAGCATTCTGGTCGCACCGGCACCGAGGGCCGCTCCAGCGAGCACCCCTGTCGCCAAAAGGACGTAGTCGGTGACGGCCCAGTTTCTTGGTGCTCTCTGGCTCATCATCCGCGGGCGAAGTCGAGGAGGTCTTCCTCGTCATCACGAAGCTGCTTGAGTGACTTGTCGAGGATTCCACCTGGCGCAGCGACTCTTTCACGGATCTCCTCGTCGGTAGCACCGTTCATGATGCCATCGACAATCTCCGTGGCCACGTCCATCGCGATGGGCACCGCTCTTTCGAGTAGCTTTTTCCAGTTCACGGCTTGATCTCCTTCGTGTAGCGGATCAGGTCCTGATACGCGGTTGTGACCGCCCCCGCCTTGGACGCGAGCATCGCGAAATCGCGGGCGTCGAGCTTCTCGCCGTGTTCGATCTTGGCCTCTAGCACCGGGTACAGGACCCAGAACGAAACGAGCGCTGCCTTTACCGCCTGAACAGCCACCTTACTGCCGCGAACGAGCTCGAGCGCCCCCTCGATGCACTTCATGCGCTCGGCCTCTGTCTGCAGCTTTCCTGCCGCCTCCTGTTGTTCGCAATCGCTCTTGATCAGCTCCTTCGTCTGGTGCACCCCCCGGACGACCCCCTCGGTCGCGCGCTCCACCCGGATCATGCGGTCGCCGTAGCGCTCCAACTTGGCGCCGGCACAGCCAGAACAGGTGATGGCGAGGATCAGTGAGATGGTCCGCATCGCTCTAGCCTACCACGGAGCGGCTGCGCGTAGGGCAGAGGGGATGGTGGTGCCCCGGCGGCCGTGGCCCGGGCCAATCCCTGCACTCGCAGTGGGTATGGAGTGGATGGTAGCGCCCCCAGACCACCATCTCGGGATGGTCGTCGATCCACACGTCCACGTCGTAGCCACGCTCGCTGGCGGCTCTGCGCTTCGGCTTGGCGCCTGCGAAGATGACTTCCTTGACGGCGCGCGTACCAACGGCCCTGCGCACGAGATCGGAGAACCCGGGGATGTCGTCGCGATTGGTCGTCACGATGATCGTGTGCCCACGACCACGAAAGAGACGAGCGAACGTCCTCCAGGCCTCCGGATCTTTTGTCCAGGTCTCGTCGAAATCTACGGAGATCACCATCAAAGCACCGAGCCACGGTAGTCGACGCGCCCATCTTCATCCCACTCCCTGCAGATCTCGCGCCCCACCCCGTCCATGAAATGCACCATTCTCTTGAGCCTGAGCTCGGTTGCCATGGGAATGCCGACCTCTTTCCACCAGCCCTCGCCGGGATCGCCGATCCTCCCGTTCGAGTACTGCCTGTGCGCGTACAGTCTCCCCACGGGCGCCCCTGCTTCGCGCCCTTTGTGCACCGCGAGCCTGAGAGCAGCGCGATTCGTCTCGATGAAGTGCTCGTCCAGGCCGTGGTGCTTCTTCTTCCGGTTCTTCTCGAGCCCGGGCATGTTGCCTTCGGCGGCCACACCGATCAGCGGACCGTTGCCGTGATCGCCGTGGTAGGTGTAGCGGGTGATGTCGTTGTTGCGCAGGACGTCCCCGTTCAGAAGGCCGACCCAGTGATAGGGTACCTTCCAGAACCGTTCGTGCAGCGCGAGTCTCTCCGCCACGGCTCCGGCCGTCTCTGGCTCCGAATCCGCGAGACCGTACTTTCGCAGCAGGTCGACCGGCAGCTTTCCCTCGGCGATCCGCTTTCTCCAGCGTGCCCTCGCTTTTCGCGTGGTACCGAAGGCCACGGCCGTGATGTGGGCCTCGATGCCGATCTTCTGCTCGGGGGGCACGAATGCGGCCCTTCCCTTGTAGGGCAGAAGAACACCGCTTCGCCTGTCCCGGTAGAAGGCCGGCCTTCGGATCGCGCCGATCCCCTCTGTGTTGTCGAAGTAGTCGGGCCACCTCGTTGCCCTCGGCGGAAGACTCTCGACGGTCCTTTGGGCGACCGATGCCAGCAGTTGGCGAAGAAAGATGCTCTGCGACCAGAAGAACACGATGTAGAGTCTAGCCTGGAATCGACCGCCGCAGGTAGTCCACGTAGGCAGTGGATGTGGGACGGTAGTGCGTCTTTGGGCAATACCCGAGCTCTCTGCAGGCTGAAATGCTCGCATCGAAGAGCTCGGGGTCGGCCTCCGTCTGGCTCGCCGCGTCCAAAACCATAGCCATGTGATGACCGCTCAGGGCCAGGTAGATCTCGTCGTAGCCGTCCCCGAAGCGGTCGAGCCACGCCGCTATCCGCTCGACGAGGATCCGTCTCGCCTCTCCCTTCACGTGCTTCGGCGCAAAATCGTAGCTGTCGTTGGGGTACTCGTCACTCCACTCGTAGGGGATCACTCCCATCGGCTCGCTTACGACCCACACGTCGACATTCTTGTCCTCGAGCGCGGGGAGGTAGCCGTCTGCGTGGCTTCGACTCTCGCGATAGGGCTTTTCCTGCGCGCATGGGATCAGCACGGCCACGGCATTGCGTCGTCGTCGTCGCAAGGAACGCTTGCGCTGATCCACGACCGCGCGATGCCGCAAGGCCCTCAGGGCCGATCTCGACCCGGTGACTTTCAGCGACTTCGCGACGGCCATCAGGCGCGCAGTCGCTTGTAGGCGTAGGCACCCCCCGCACCGAGAGCCAGGGCTACAGACGCGCCCAGCATGATCTTGCTGGCGAGCGGCATACCGGCCGGAACTGGGAGACCTCCGCGCGTAGGCGTGGGGACGTTCTCTGGAATGACTTCACCGGCACCCTCGGTCGTTGGCGCCCCCTCGCCCTCCGGCGTCGGAGGTGGCTCCTCCCACGGCTCGGGCTCATACCCGGTCTTCAGGGGGGGCAGAAACTCGCCAGGCTCGACGGGCGGAGGGGCCGTCGGGCCGGCCGCGAGACCTATGCCGGTCTTCTTGTAGCGCTGGTCGTAGATCTTCTTGTTCTCTTTCCACGACTCGGACTGCGCCTTGCCGTAGAGAGCACACCACAGAAGCCGGATCGCCTTGTGAAAGCGCAGACGGATCTGCTCCCGCGCAGCCTTGCGGTAGTCCTTCCAGTGCGGAGCCGCATCCGTTGCAATCGCAGCCGCTACCTCGTCATCCGGAACCGAAAGCGGGAACGATTTGTAGACCGGCTCCCGCATCCCTTCGTCTTTCAGACGATACACGATGCCGCCCTCATGGAAATCCTCGTACTTGGCGGGAATGCCGGCGAGCAGGTCTTTCGCCTTGGACGCGAGACCCACGATGCTCTCGAGTGCATCGGGGTGGTACTTGGCCGTGTCGCTGGCCGTGGCCCTGGCAATCGCCTTCAGCTTGTTGCGGGCGGCTGTCTCTTCCGAGCTCTCGTAGCCGAGACCCCCATTGGGGTAGCTGAGCGTCGCCCCGGGTTTGACGTCCGTGAAGTAGGCCGACTCCGGCGACATGAACGCGTGCGCGGGCCAATCGCTGCTCACGACCGGCGCGAGCTGGACAACGTGATCATTCACGGGACCGTAGGGCACGAGGACAGCGACGGGAGAGTAGCCCCACGGGGCCGTGGTCGTGCAGCCCTTCGGCATTCCTTCGAGCTCTGCGTAGTCGATTGATGACATCTCTTCCTCCGCTGTTACAGCTTGAGTGCCGCCAGCCTTACCTTCGGTGGTAGCCCGAGCGCCTCTCTCACACGTTCGTCGAGCACCCTCCACGTCTCTCGCTGCCACGCCGACGCGTTGTCCGGCGGGGGCCAGGAGGCCTCGGGGTAGAGCTCGGCCGCGACGCAGCGCAACACATCGTCGACGGTCTCCTGGCTGCGACACCCTTGAAGGGCAACGTCGAACCCATCACTTCTGACGCGTCCGAGCGCCCGAACGAGCATCTCTTCCTCTTTCGGCCACAGCGCCCAAGCAGCGATCCCGGCACCGACGGCCGCAAGGGCGCCTGCGACGAGGAGCACTCTGTGAGCGGCCATGGAGAACAGCCTATCACACCCCGCGCGCCGTGCGTACGGCCATGATAGTCTGTCTACATGCCAGTCCTAGAAGCCAACGCCGCAGCGCTGCGCGGAGTGCCGTCGCCGGGAGAGTTCAAGAGTCCTTTTCCGAGCGACGACTCCGAGAAGCAGATGGCCAAGTTCGACGCCCTCGGAGGCGGGGAGAAGAATCTGGCTGCTTCGCAGGCCCGTGCCTGGCAGACCGCGGTTCGGATCTGCATGAAAGCCCTGGTGACGAGCCGTGAGGCCGGGGGTATGCGAGAGCAGTGGCTCGAGAAGATCATCATCCCCGCCGAGGACAGCTTCGGCAATCCGGTCTGGGACGGCCTCTTCGCCGAGGTGACATTCAGCCCCTCGACCGACGAGAGCGACTTCTTGCAGGACATGCGCGGCGTCGCCTTCAACAAGGCCATCGACTTCCTCGGCGAGCGTACCGGCGTCTGGGGCCTGATCCTGCAGGCGGCCGTCACCATCGGCCGCCTCTTCTACGCCCTCCTCACGTCCGACGAGGAGGACCGGCTCATGGTCGTACCATGGCGCGAATACTCCCGCGACGTCGATGAGGACCTCATCAACCTCCCCGGAATGGTCACGGACATGATGGCCTCGGTGAACTGGACGCCGCTTTTCGCCCCCGCGCTGGACCCGGATGTCGGCTTCTTCCTCGCACACACCGACAAGGGGAAGATGACGCGAGCATTCGGGGCCTTCCGTCGGCTGTCCGCCGACCGCGGCGAGCCCGAATTTGCGGATGGCTATGGTTTCATGCCCGGCACCCAGCAGATCACCGAGGTGATTCAGCTCTGGGCAGCCCAGCGCGACGGCTACAAGAAGCTCGGCCCGGACGCGATCACCAACATCGGGACCTTCTATCCGTCGGTCTCGCAGTTCGCAACGGCGGCCGAAAACTTCGTCAACCGCACCGGATCCGCGGACATGTACAAGATCCAGCCGGCATGGCTCGAGCGGAAGTGGAACGCGTACTTCGACGCCTACTTCGCGGACGGCTTTGCTCACTTGCAGTGGCTGAGATCCCAAGAGCATCACAAGAAGGAGACCCTCGAGGGCAACCAGCGCTCGGAGCGGCTGCTGGCCAAGGCAATCTGGCAGGGCATTTTCCGCACCGACCCACAGCCGCTACCCTACGAGCACTTCCCGGCCTATCCACCCGACAGCCCGATCCTGAGCGAGAACATCGCAGCGTTCACGACACCCGAGCTCTTCGAAAACCCGGGCGGCATGGGCTTCCATCCTGGAATCCGCTTCCAGAAGGTGAGCGACGCCGTCATCTCGCCGACGCTGCAGAATCTGCGAAAGCGCCAGATGGCGTGCCTCGCTCACAGTCTGGCCTGTGCCTACGTGCGCCCGCGAAAGGTCGGAAACCTGGAGGCGTTTGCCGCTTTTCGGGATTCAGGACCGCCGGATCCGAGCCTTCCGCACTACAAGGACTCGGGCGTGAAATCATGGGGCGATCAACTTCGCGCTCGATGTGACGCCATGCGAGCCAGATTCCTCGAGCACATGGACCGCTACAAGACCAGAGACGCCGACGTTCGCGCGGTAGACCCCCCGTACGCGGACAAGCTCAAGGCCTCCAAGCGCCTGGCGCCGGAGTTTCCACTGAAAACCGCCACGGAGTTTGCTCCTCTGGATCCCGAAGCGGCACCACCTCCCGAGAGCTCGGATCCAAAGGGAGGTCCACCAGGCCTTTTGGTTGCCACCATGGCCGACGTCCCGTGGTATCGAGCGCGGGAGAACCAGATCGCGGCAGGAATGCTTCTGGGGGCCGGGACGCTCGGCTACGCCGGTTATCGTGCCCACCTGGCCGAGAGATAGCTACACGAGCTATCATCGAGGCCGTGGGCGCGCTCGACAGACTCGCAACCAAACTCTCCGACGAGGAATGGCGTTACGTCGCCGCCGGGGGCATGGCCTTTTTGGGCCTCGTCACATGGGCGCTGGGCTTTCGCACCATGCGTGTGCGGTTCCCCTATGGGGATCGCGCCTGCCCGGTCGAGATCTACGAGCAGGTGCTCGTGGCCGAGCACGACGGCAAAGCCAAGGTCGCGAGAAGGGCCTGGGAGTACGAGCCGATCCTCGTCAACGCCGCGCTCCACTTCGGCGCACCGCCCGAGCTCTTGATGGGCATGGCCCACACCGAGAGCACATTCCAGCCGCACGCCGAGAGCTCGGCAGGAGCCGTCGGGCTCGTGCAGATCATGCCCAATACCGCGAAGTCCCTGCATAACAAGCTCGTCGACGCCGGAGAGTGGCCCTTCTTGGAGCTCGACCGGAAAGACCCCGAGCAGTCGGCATGGATGGCGGCCTATCACATGGCCGACATGCTCAAGCGGCGCGAGGTCGAAAATGCCCTCGCAGCCTACAACGCCGGCGGCTCTCGTGTCCGCCCGGATACCCCCAAGTCGGACTGGCCCTCGCAGACGCGGAGCTACGTCAAGGGCGTCCTGCGCCGTGCTGGCTACTACAGGGAGATCTGGAACCGCTGCGGCGGGGTGCCGTTCTAGGCGTGCTCCAGCAGGGTGCGGATCGCCTGGAGCACCTCGACCATCCGTGCCGACTCGCGGCGTCGACGCGGGCCGTTCCCCTCGGCGTGACGCACGAGGCGGTCGGCGAGCTCGGCGAGCACGGACACGAGACGTGGGCCACCGTCGCGCGCGGGGGGGATCTCTCCAGACGGCCACACGAGACGCGCGGCCTCGCCGTCCATCTTGCTGGTGATCACCAGGCCGAGCTCGTGGTGATCCGCGGCGAGCCACCTCCCGCGTCGGCCTCCCTCGCGGAAAGAGTCCAGGCTCACCTGGCGGAGATCTCTCCGACCTCCAGCCAGGCCGATGACCGGCCCCGTGTGATCCGCCAACACGCGGAACGCGGGTCGCACCTTTTCGAGCAGCTCGAGCAAAAGCTCTCGCTCCTGACGCCTCTGCTCGCCGAATGTGGTCTCCAGGCCGTCCTGGATGGCGTGCACCTCGCGCGCCAGCAGGCCGATCTCGTCGAATATGGCCTCGATCCTGTCCGGGCTCACGGTGCGCCCCCCAGACGGCGGGGGAGCCCGCTCACGTAGTCGCGACCGCGCGAGACGGCCCACTCCGGCCAGCTCGCCACGTGACCCGTTCCACCGTCGCGCAGATCCAGCTCCGCCATGATCTCCTTGGCGTCGATCCCGCGCCAGTCGGCTGCCCCAACGGACAAGAGGCAGTCGAGCACCTCGCACAGCTCGTCACTCTTGCTGATCCGGAGCGCCAGACTGCGCCCGACCAACGTCGGCCTCACGCGCCAAGCGTAGGTGCCCTCGGTGCTCGGCTGCTCCTCGAGGGGGGAGGCCAAAAGCAGGCCGGCGTGCTCGGCGTGCAGGATCTCGTCCTTCAGCGGCCCGACGACCTTGGCCTCGCCCACCAGAAGCACAATCAGAATCTGCCGCGTGGGCGACTGGTCCCACTGCGTGGCGTCTATGACCTCGATTTCCATCTCTTCGCTCCAGAATAGCAGACTCCTGCTCATGATCTTCTCCTCTCCAGCTCGAACGCTGCCCAAAGGGCGAGTAGCTCCCCGTCCTCGGTGACACAGTCCCCCCAGTAGTCGGAGGGGACCACCAGACCGGCGCTCCGCAGCTGTGACAGGACCGCCTGCGAGGCCTTGATCTCTCCGGCCGCCAGGCGCCCGTCCTGGGACGCGAGCCAGACGAGCGTCGCCTTCCTGGCCTTGCGCAGCCAAGGCTCCCAGCGGACGAGGCAGCTCACGTGCCTGAAGATCCACTCGTCCGCCGCGTTGCCGGTCTCCACCTCCACGTCGCCCCGGATATACGTCTCGCCCTCGGCGCCGAACCGGACGACAATCTCGCCCGTGGCGCCGTATAAAGGCCGAAGAGGCTCTCCCCATGCGATTCTCTTCTTATCGAGCTCCATGTCTTCTCCTTGCCTTGCGCTGTCAGTCGCACTCACGACCGCTGCCCATCGTGAGATGGACCGTCGGTCCGTCGACGCCGACCTGTCGCCAGAGGAGGCCACCTCCCTCACGCACGAATATGGCAGCCTCGTCCCCCTCGCCGAATAGGATCGCGACGGACCGTCGCTTGACGTCGACCACCCGTACCCGCTCGTCGTGATCCGGATAGTGGACGATGGCCCACCCCGCCGCGAGGTGACGAGCAGCTCGACGGCGACACTCTGCACACCTCGTGCCTCCAGGCAGGTTGTGGGTGTTGCGGCAGCCGGGGGCCCCGCAGGTCAGGCGGAGACTCCGCCCGCTTGCCGAGGCACTCAACACTGCGAAAGCTCCGGCTCGTCGTCCGCGACCCGGAAGATCGCGCTCTCGAGGGCACCCTCGAGCTCGCAGAGAAAAGGAGGCCCCGCAGCCGTCGTGAGGTAGAAGACCGGACGCCTGGCCCCTCGTCGGTAGGCGAGCTCGAAGCGCAAACCGAGCCACGTCCCATCCGCAAGCAGTGTCTCCAGCATGTCTCCACAGTGCAGCGACCGCCCCTCGACGACCCACATCAGACCGTCCTCGGTGTACTGCTGCCGCAATCCGTGAGTGGTGAGGATCTCGTAGAGCTTTGTCTGGCCTCGGGGGGTCTGTCGCCAGGCAGCGAGGCCGGCGTCCCAGACCAAGAGCCCCAGCTCCTCGAGGCGCTTGCCCGCGCGACGTCCGTGGTCGGACGGCCACGCGAGCACGGCAATGTCGGTGGTGCGGATTCCGCAGATCTCGTCTGTCACTCTCCTCCTCCTCTCGTGGCCCGGCAGGGGCGATACGAGCACGATGGCCATGTGTGGGTGTCACCTTGTGGCGATAGTGTGAGCTCTGCCGCGCCGGCGCTTGCGCGCCAGCCACTCGGGGCCGTCCTTCGCCACGAGCGCCCATTCTTTCAGCGACGGAGCGCCCTCGCGCCGGATCCGCCGCCGGCTGACCACGCGCTGGCCGTCCTTCTGCTCGATCACCTCGGTGCAGAGGTGCCTGTATCGACTCTTCAGTGCCTTCGTGGATGAGATCATGATCGTGGCTCCTGTTCTCCGTGAGGGTGTGTTTCCTTCTCAAAGCGAGGGGGTATCTTGGTCTGCCAGCTCGCGATCTCTCTCATCGTTGCGCCGCCTACGAGCTTTCTCAGCGCTCGGTTGGCCGCCGCGCGATGGGACGTCGAGCAGTATGGCTCATTGAGCACGTTCCAGAATGGCCGCGGCGTGTTGCACACAGCTCCGCACCACTGACACTCAATCTCCTCTAAGCGCGTGTCGGTGGGAGTCATGGCTTGAACCTCGTAGCGGTGACAGCGTAGTCATACTCTAGCTCGGCGACAGACAGTCTCACGCTGGAACCGTCTGTGAACACAACCTCGGCGAGGTGGGTCGAGGTGCGGCCCTGCGGATCCTCCATCCGCACAACCTCGACCCGTGCGATAGTGCGGCCGACTAGGTAGCGATCAGCCAGCGTCTGTGTGGTGATGCCGATCATGGCTCAGTCCACGAACCAGGGAACGGGGATCGACGATGGGTGCTGATTCGGCCCGGTCGGCGAACCGATCTCGGCGTCGAGGGCCGCGGCCCATGTCAGCCAAGCCTTACCCATGACCACCGTTCGCCGCGTGGGGTTGCGGGGGCTATCGTTGTGCTTCTCCGTCACTCTCGTCCGTGCCATTGTCTCTGTCTCCGTGGTAGCGGCGGGGGTCATGGCTGCCTCGCGTACGCACACGCCTCGGGCAGCGTGTCGAACCATCCGAGCACGTAGCCGTCGCGATTACTCACGCCGTAGGTGGTCTCGCGGCCGAGGCCGTACGCGAACACGTCCAGGCCGTTGACGCGCTTGAGTTGTCGGGTGCGGGGGTCGGGGGTCTCGCTCGTCCGTGCCATTGTCTCTGTCTCCTATCCGACAGGTGTCACCGCGCCGCCGCCCATCCCCATGCCGGCTTCGGGCCAGCAAAACCAGCCAACGATCCGCCTGCCGGGCTCGGGCTCGAAAGAACCCTCGCCGCTGGCCAGCACAGCGCGCACAGCGTCAAACTCGCCCGCGGTGACGCCCATCTCGGTGCCGAGGCCGTGGAGCAGGTTGGCGTTGCGCATCTTGCCGCGCAGGTTAGAGATCGCGATTTGCAGCGCGTCGGCGGGGAGGGTGTCGGTGGTCCGTGCCATTGTCTCGGTCTCCTAGTCTTGCGGAACGGCGCTGACGTACTCACCGCTCCAGTTTGTGGACGCGAGCACCACCGGGACCTCGCCGTCCTCGATGTCGAACTTGCCAGGGATCCAAGGGACCGTGTCGCCCTTTGGCCCCATCAGGTCGAGTGGCAAGCGGCGCTCGAAAGTGTGGCTCCCGCCAGCAACGGCCTTGCCGCGCGGGAACGGGAAGCCAGCGGCCTTCATCTGTGCGGCAAGCTTCTTGGGGTCGAACTCCCGGCGAATGCCACCGCGCCGCAGCGTGGTCGCGTGCGTCGGGTATACCGACGAGTCGTTCACGCGGTAGCTCAGGCCGTCCTCGCTGATGGTGACGCGGAGGCGGGCAAGGCCGGCCTGCTGGTCTGGGTGCGGCACATCACCGAACCCCATGCGCGCGGCGCGAATCTGCGACTCGCGGGTGTGGCCGTCGAGCACGCCGACCGGGCGAGCGTCGAGCGCGTCGGTGGTCTCTCTCGTCCGTGCCATGTCTCGTCTCCTTGCGCCCTCATCGGGCAGGCCCCGCGCCCGGACTCGCACCGTGCCGCGCCACTGGGGCGGGGTGTCAGTCGGCGTTGTACCGTTCCGCTTCGTCCCCCAGCGCTCTTGCGGTCGCCTCGCGCTCTGCAGTCACCTCCTCCACCCAAGCGCGGCAGGCCTCCGCCGCGGCCTCTGGCGATGGATGGCCGGGGGAGTACACGCCGTGATCCTCGCCGTCAGCGGGCGTGTAGTACCAGGGACCACCAGGATCGTCGTGCGCCTCCGGGCAGCCGGCCTCGTCACGGTGGTAGACGCGCCACCCGTCGAGTGGATAGCGCTGGCTGTTGGTGATCGTCTCTCTCGTCCGTGCCATTGTCTCGGTCTCCTAGTCTTGGCGAGGTTACGCTTTCTGCGCGATCCGTGTCGTAGGCCCCGCACCCGGTATCGAGCCGGGCTCCCCCTACCTGGGACGGGGCGGTCCTCCTAGTAGTCCTCGTCCTCCTCGTCGTCGATCTCGTCCTCGTGGACGGCGCCGACCATCACTATCCTGAGTGGCCGGGTCTCCCCCGGCACACGCACCCGGGCCGCTGCGCAGTAGCCCCACTCGTGGCCGTTGCGCCAGTATCCAAGCTCAGCCTCCGGCAGCTGCTCGCGTGCGCGGTCGGCCAGAGCGAAGACCTCGTCCCGCGGATTGCGCGGATCGTCGTACAACCAGTCCACGTTTTGGTACCACTGCCAGCCCGGGTAGGTGTGAATCAGCCACTCATCGCGCAGGATCGCGTGGTGCTCGATCTCCTCGGCAGCGCAGCGTCGGAGCCGCGGCGACCCGTGCTCCGAGATCCACGCGGCACGCTCCTCCTCGAGCTCGGTGGCACGCACGCTCACCAGTGACTCGGCGGCCTCGAGTAGCTCCGGTGGCCAGGTCTGCCGCTGGCAGCGCAGAGTGATCTGCTCACCTGCCTGCTCGACGGTCACGGTGTGCCACTCGCCGAGTCGGTTCCTGGCCGGGTCGACGACATCTTCGGGAGACAGCCTCCCGAGCGCCTCGACGCGCAGCCTATCGAGCTCGACATTGCGCGCGGCCGCCAGCTCAGCCGCGTCTGGCCTCACCTCCTGTGCCTCGCTCGTAGGCGCCCAGCGCGGCTGCCCCGTCCAGCCCCGGTACTCGACCAGGCTCTCGACCGACGCACCTAGCACTGCGCTCCTCCTCTCCTCCTCCTCCCTGTCGTGCTGCGCCTTGCGCTCTGCCTCCAGGCGTCGCTTGGCGGCCACGGCCGCCGCCGTCTCCCGCACCAGCTCGTGTAGACGCTCGACCGTGGGGGGCTCTACGACGAGGACAGATTTGCGCGTGCCCGGTACCTCCCCCGAGTGCCTGCCGGGGATCCAGCTGACCGTGAGGCGGTCGTCCACGCGCGTCACGTATCGCGCTAGCACCTCCCTCTCGTCGTCGGTCCACAGAGAGAGGTCGAGGGCGAGCCTCGTCCAGCCGTGGCTACGCGAGCAGCGGATCGCCACCTCCGGAGACACGTAGAGATACAGGCTAAAGGTCTCGGCTGGTGGGGTTGTGGTTGTGGTTGCTGTGTCGGTTGTCATGGCTACCCTTCGCCAGCACCTCGCTGGCGGGACAATGTCTGCTCGGACCACCCGAGCGGAGCGGGGATGTCCAGGGTCCCGCGACCCCGCGAGAGTGCGGGGTTTCGGCCCGGCCTGGCACCGGGCCTCGTCAGGCGGGTAGAGCAGAAGAGAAGAGGATCCGTCACCTCCTGTCCAGATATCGGCACCAGCCGGCGTCAGATAGGGCCAGATACCCTGGCCGCACCGACTCGGCGAGATCGTGCTCCAGCAGGTAGCAGATGACACTGCGGCCCACACCGCCCTCTAGCTCGTCCTCCCACCGCTCTCCAGCCGCTAGCTCGGCCAGGGCACGCTGGACGTCCCGGTGGATCTCTTCTGCCTCGTGGGTCAGCTCCTCGATCCTGGCGGCCAGATCCTCGGCTGTCGTGGCTTCGCGCGGTACGCGTATCTCGTATCCTCATTTCCGCCGGGACGACCGGCCTCGTGGCGGCTCCTCGCCGCCTGGCTATCCTCGCATATTCTGGCGCCGATTGCCAGAAATTCTTGGTCTCACGTGCGCCTATCGCGCAGATACCATCCCGTCGCCAGTGGCTCTCAGAGGCCTTCTGTGGGCCATTAGCGCAACATGCGCTTTTGACCCAGCCCACTCAGTACAGCCAGATCCCGTGTGAGGGACCAGATCGAGCTGCCAGTGAGGTGCCGCACCGCGCCGGAGAGATCTCTCCCGCACTTGCGAGCGGGGCGCCTGACCAGGCAGACTCGTACCGCCCAGGCAAGGAGACCCATATGCTCGACGCATTCATCGGCCGACTGCGCGCGCCCCACTACGCCCAGATCACCCTCGATTCCCGCACCGGAAAGCTCGTGATGTCCTTCCGGGGACAGTCGGAATCCGGCGCGCAGGTCGAATACAAGCGAGAGTACGATAGTCCGCTGATCACCGGGCAGGCTGTGAGCGACCTGCTCTCCTGGCTACGGCAGACGGCCAGGAAGTTCTGGGGTAGCGATAGCGGCGGGCTCTGAAGGCTCTGCTCTGGTATGCGCCGCGGCCCTCTGTGCCGCAGCCAGGCTCTCATGCGTGCTGACGTAGCCCTTCGTGCCGCGAGCAAAGAGTAGATAATCGCGTCCGTAGAGCAGTACCCAGTGCGTCTCACACGCCCAGTGCGGACGCCCGTATGGCTGCGATTGCACGTGTCGCCAGATCACCTGCCACCTCCGATCAACTTCTCCGCTGCGCGCTGAGCCTTCTCGAGCGTGGGCTCCAGCGCGTGGATCTTGGAGCCGGTGTCACCACGCAACACGCAGTAGCCGTGAGCACGGCGCAGCACGAAGACATGGTAGGTGCACACCACTCGGCTTTGCTCTTCGTACGCCGCAGCCGTCTTCTCGACCGCGGCCTCGAGCTCCGCGACCTCCTCCTTCGGCCGCTTGCTCCGCCTAGCGGTAGCTAGCCTGCGCTGCACAACCCCAGCGCTGTCTCCGAGTGTGGAGAGATCTGCGCTCGCCTCGTCATAGGGGACTGCCACCCATTTGGGACAGAGTCTGGTCGGATCCGTCGTTCTTCTCCAGTCCATGGCTCCTCCTACGAGTAGGTCTCCCAGTCGTTCGGCGGCCCAAATGGTGGCGAAACCCACCCAATGAAGGTCTTCCCGGCCGTGCCGATCCCGACAAGCGGCGCGGCGGCGGTGTCAATGGTCTCGCCTCCGCTGGTGTTGACGTTGAGGCTACCGCCGGACCCTGCGAGTTGCTTGAGCCGTATAGGACCGCGTCTCGCGAGCGCGGGCGGCAGTACCACCACCGCTACCTCGTCGTTCGGGTCGACCACCACGTTCGTCTCCGAGCCGTCGAGTTGATGAGGTCCCGCCCCCGTGTAGTAGTTGACGCCGCCACCCTGGGGTACGGACGATTTCTGGGTGATCGTGAGGTTCGTGTCAAACCCGCCCACCGGAGAGGCAGACCCCGTGGGAATCGAGTCGAAGAGAAAAGTCCCGGTGCCGGTCGGCCCAGCCGGCATGTCGCATCGCGTGATCTCGACCAGACTCCCATCACTTTGGACAATCTCACTGATCGTGCTGTCGAACGCATCAAGCTCGCCGGCGACCGTCACGCCGTTGGTAAGCTTCGTGTCCTGCATGGAAACGAGCGCACCTGCGGAGATCGTGTTTTTGACCGCGCCACGCGTGACACAATCGTTCAACAGGAGCGTGCCATCCAAACAGTCGAAGCCAGCTGCCGAAGCAACACTCGGATTCACAACGCCACAGCGAATGACGTCGAGCGCGCTGTCTCCCAACACACCGGATGAGCCGGAGTTGTCCTGCTTGATCGCCGGAGCGTTGGCGGCCGCCTGCAGATAGCAATCGGTGATGAAACCGAGCTGGAAGTGGGTGCCGGTGAACAGCACCGCGCTCTGGGACGGGGCTGGCGCGCTCTGTGCGATGATGTCGATTCCCCGCCAGGCACACGTCTTGCGGTAGTCGTCCGGCGCGGCTACGGTCAGGTCGATGGTGAGGGTTCCCTCGAGCCTGGTGATACCCAGCCCCCCCTGCCGGAGCTCGTTGTAGTCGTCCGGCGCCACACCCACGATGTCGACGCCTGGCGTCGACATCGCTACGTCCTCGGTGTAGACGCCAGGACATACGAGCACTTTGCCAGGTGACGCCGCGCCAGCGCCAGCAGCGACCAGAGAGTCGTACGCGTCCTGGATCGATTGGAACGGAGCTCGAGCCGTATCAGGAGCGACGAGCGCCACGTCCAGACACGTCGTCATGCAGCCAGCCCACGCTTCCCAGAGCGAGTTTGGGGGGTCGGCGACCATGAATAGACCCTCCGGCGTCAGGGTCACCGACGCCACCGCGGTCTCTCCTCCGACCCGTATGTTGTCAACTCCCTGTGCCGCTACCGTGACCGCCCCTCCGGAGGAGGACGATTCCTTGAGCCTGATAACGCCGGGCCTCACGATTGTCGGAGGCACCGTCAACGTCCCAGGACCGATCACGGAGACGTTCGTTTCAGTCGTGATCTCGTATCCCCCTGCGCTCACATCGATCTCGACGATGTCGCTCTCCTGGCACACCCCCTGGCTCGTACGCGCCCTCAGGCTTGTGTCCCATGCCGGTACCGTCCCGCGATAGAAGGCCATCGCGTCGTGGTAGAACATGCCCGCCCCAGTGATGAACGGAGCCGTGTCAAGGCTGAACTTGCAGTCGAGGATGTCCACGACCGAACCGGCCGGCACATCGGCAAAGATCCCGTCCGTCGAGAACAGCGAGTCGCTGGCGTATACGATTGCGCCATCGAGAGAAAAACAGTCGTCGGTAGAGCTCGCGCGTAGCGAGTCCATGGATAGGTATCCATTGCTGACGAACGCCGCGTGCCCGGTCGCGCGTAGATGGGTTTCCGAGCAGTTCACCCGCGTCGGCAACTGGCCCGCGCTCGCGATCTCGATGCAATTCGTGTCAGCCTCCTCGACGGCAGAGATCCTACATCGTTGAATGTCGAGGATGCTCGTCTGGTCGTCCTCGGCCCCCTCGTTCGTGTCCCTTATCGCGACCGTGTCCGAAGAGATCTGGCAATCAGTCAGGTAAAAGTACTGAGCTTCCTCCCCAGAAAAGACCACCGCCGCCGTGCCCTCGGCGATGATGTCGACTCCCTGCCACCTCGCCGAGGTCGACTCGAGGGAGCCTGCGTCCGCCATGTCGATCTCTAGGTCGCCGAGCATGACCGTCTGGCCCTCACCGTGGGACCCGGCCACAATGCGCGCCTGAGAGTCGCTGGCTACCGCGATGACGTCGATACCGGGAGTATCCATGAGGACGTCGTCCTCGTACGTGCCCGGGCACACCAGGACCTGCGCGGGGTTGGCTGCGTTGTGGCCGTCTACCTTGGCGGCGCCATACGCATCGGAAATCTTCTGATACGCGGCTCCCTCCTCCGATGGAGACACCAGATACTGGGTGAGGCAGTTGTCGGCACCCGCGCCGGTCGCCCCGGTGGGACCCGTGGCTCCGGTTGCGCCCTCGCAGGCACACCGAAACGCGGCCACGTCGGCGCAATCCTCTGGCACCAGCAGAGTGATTCGGACGCGAATCTCTCCACCTGGCTCAGCCGTGAACCCGCGCAAACGTAGGTCCGATCCCTGGGGCACATTGAAGCCTTCGTCGAGGAACACGGGGCCGGTCGTCCCGGCGAGATCGCGCACCTGCTTCTGAAAGAACACGTCCGCCGGGCTCCCTCGAACACCGACGACGTCCAGTGAGGCGTTCGCAGCTCCGGTCTGCTCGGTATCGAGAGACAGGAACGCGACGCACCTCGTGCCAATGGACCCCCCCACCAGGAGATCCGGATCTATCAACCCGAGATTCTCGACGGCCGACGGCCGGAAGATCTGGGCCTGCTCGTCGAACGGGGTGGCGTCGCTCGCGTTCTGATCAATCTGCACCTGAGGCGCTGGCGTCGTCCCGTCGAGGCTGCCTGTGACGACGTACTCCACCGTCAAGGACTGAGGCGTCGTTGGTCGCGTGGTGCCCATGGCCTACAAGGCTACCAGAGGAACCTATGGAATGGTGACCCTAAGAGCAAAGCCGGTGGAGCATCCGCATGGATTCGTCAGCCGAACCCAGTACACGCCATCCGGATCGCCGCTGAAGTCGAACTCGAGCTCGAGGAGATCCGGCGACCCGTCCACACCAGCGGTCACGTTGGTTACCTGCGCAGTGGGCGGATCCGAGACCAGGGGCCAGAGTGGATCACGCACAACCTCCACGCTGGGGGGCCGGTTCACATCGATGTCGTCGATGGAAAGCAGCAGGGGAACCGTGGAATCCGGGTCTCCCTCGTAGATCAGGCCCCGGATGGGCGAGTCTCCGCCGTCCGCTTGCCATACGCCCCAACCCGGCGCCACCTGAACCCCCGTGTCGACAAATGGAAGGAGGCCCAGGCTCGGGGCGCAGCACCCCTCCGCCCCCTCACACCCGCACCGGAAGGCAGCCAGATCCTGACAGGTCGTCGGGACCATGATCGTCAGCCTTACCCTGATCGGCGACCCGGCCGGCGCAGCGAATCCTGACAGACGGAGGTCGGATCCCTGGGGCACGTTGAAGCCGTCCTCCACGAATAGCGGCCCGGGGAGCCCCGAAAAGTCTGCAACTTGTCGCTGCAAGAAGACATCTGGCTCGCCAGCTTCGCGAACGCCGACAATGTCTGCGGACGCTTCGGCGTCACCAGTCGCCGTGGTGTCTATGCTCAGGAACGGAACACACCTCGCGCCTATGGAGCCGCCCACGAGGAGGTCCGGGTCGATAAGACCCAACCTAGGGACGGCCGGCGGCTGAAAAATCTGAGTGTTTGGATCGAAGGCCGTGCGATCCGGATCGGTCGAGTCGATGATGACCTCCGGCGCAAGGGTCTCCCCGTCGAGCTCCTCCATGACGAGGAAGTCCACGGTGATCGACTGAGCCACGGTCTGCCGGATGGTACCCATGCGCGTATCCTATCAGTTCACGCGGCGTAACGCTGTGTGAGCTTCAAGAAGTCGTCTAGTTTGGACCCTAGCAGCGATTTCAGCTCGCTGTACTGACGCCAGGCTGCCAGTGGCTCGTTGGCTGCCAGGTCGTCAGCATCCTTCCTCAGCCGACGAACAGCCTTCACGGTGCCCTCGTCGTCGCCGTTTTGTGCAGCCTCCACGATGGGATCGTAGTGGTTTGCCCCAATGATCCTCCGCAGTCCATTCCGTTGCTCCGCGGTGAGACTTTGCAACCATCCGCGCATCTCGGCTGCGGGGCCGGTGTCTGCGAGTCCCTCCGCTGGCTCGGGGCTCGAAATTCGAGGAGCGGGCAATCTGGCTGCAATCTCGTCTCTCAATTGCAGCCACAACCGAATGCAGTCAGCATGTGACGGATCGCCTGGGTCGAGCGTCCTTGGGCAAGCGGGAAAGCCTCTATGGTAGGCTGTGTCGGTCAGGGACATGAGATCCCTGTCAACCCCCAGATCGGTTATGACCTCGTTGGCGAGATGGCCGAGCTCGGCCGCGGTCCTTTTTCTCTCCGCGGCCCCCATCGCGGCGCGTGCCAGCGAGGCTCCAGCCACCGCCGACAGGACCGCTGTTGCCACGACGACTGCCCATCGGGTGCCTCGAGGAGGGTTCTCGACCAATGACGGTGTGCAGGGTGTGCCAAGCACGCGGTGATTATACAGCAGGGATTGTGGTAGCCTCCAGAGGGCCCAAGCTGGAGGCACACCATGACCGAAGCGCAAGACGAACGCCGGCATCGCTGGCGAGCCCAAATCGACATCTCCGCAGGCAAAAGCCGTGTTCTACCCGTACACACGGATCCCCGAATGGACGCCGCAGCGAGTCGCTTGCTGGACACCTTGAGGCGCCCATCCCACGCCACCCCCCCACCACATCGCGACAACGATCCTCCCCGCGCAGTCACTCCCCTGAGTCCGTGGCGCACGAAGGAGGGGCACCTTGCGGGGGGCTCAGACCACGTGACTTCCGGGCTCACCCACCCGGAGGCGTCTCCGCCCTCCCCTCGTCTTGCGCCCGCACAGATGGACGAAATCTGTGATCGCATCACATCGACTCTCTTCGGGCGCTTCTGCGACGTGCTCGGCCTTCCGCCAAACGATCCGGAGATTCCACCCCTGTCCCGCGAGCAGGGAAAGTACGCGGCCCTCAACCCGGCCGGCTCATTTGTGACCGTGAATCCAGAGGAGTCGCACAAGGTCGCCGACATCCCGAACCCAGCCGGGTCGTTTGCGGGAGATGGCTAGGCCGCCATCTCGCCCCAAGTCGCCCCAACCTCAGCGCGAACGAGCTCCATCCACCTGCGGCTCATCGGCTTCGTCACAGCGTGTCCCACACTGTCGTAGGGCTCGAATGCGAGGTGCGCTCCACGGGCTATCATCTCCTGGGCGTAGCTCTTGGCCCAAGCGTATGGCACCGTCGTGTCTCCGGTTCCATGGATCATCACGGTCGGCGCCATGCGGCTCGACCAGAAGGGACCGAGCAGGTACGAGGAGACCGCGACGCCAGCACGTACGCGCCGCGGATGTGTGCTCGCCATGAGGAGGCTCATCTCGCCGCCCTGGCTGGAGCCGGTCACGATTGGCTCGCCGATGGTGGGGCGACATTGGACGATCTGCCGGAGAAATTCGCCAATCCTGTCGGCGGTCCCCTCCCACTGGGCGGCGGCCCCTTCGGGGTCGTCCTCCACCGCCGCCTTTACACCGAGCTCCCACCACTTGTGACCACCTCCGGCACCTGGATACGGACCCTCAGGGAGGATCAGGCGCGCACGACCGATGTTGGAGAGCGCCTTCTCGTAGCCCTTCGGCGTCGCTCCCAACGAGTGGAACAGCACCACCATAGGAACCGCCTCTTGGGGCTGAGCGCCACCTCTCATGCGCTCGAGATATGGAACGCCCGCAACCACTCCGCCGGAGTTTCCCGCTTGGCTGCAGTCTGCCGGGGGACCCTTCACCAAACGATGTAGCGCGGCGACCACCGCAGCTCCGGTCACGACGCCGGCTACACCGACACCGGTCGCCAGAACCATGTCACTGCGATCAGCCATCACCCCACCTGCTCGCAACATAGGGAGGATACGCGAACCTGGCGTCGAGCTCGTCGCTGTCCGGGCAACCCTCGCTCTCAATGGAGAAGACCCTGAGCTTGGCGCCCTTGCGACCCGGGGGTTGCGTGATCACCTCCCTCTGGGTTGCTGCGTTCCAGATGAACTGGCCCTCATCTATGTCCGGATGCAATGCGGCCGCCATCGCGAGGGGGAGCACGCCGGCACCGGGCACCTCTACCTGCATCCAGTCGTGATGCCACAAAACCTTACTCGTTGGAACGCGACCCTTTATGAGGTAGCCCTGCGAGGCCGGATACTTCTCGACGACGGTCTCGCTGATAATCGACGCCGGATCCGCAAACCAGCAAGCCACCGACTTGTCCTCGCTGTAAGACAGAAACCTGCGCTCTTCTTCGTGTTCCAACCAGCCACGGTCGAGCTTTCCTGGCTCGATTAGAACGCCGCGGTAGAGCACCCCAATCGCGACTGGTCTTTGCCCCATCATCCACCTGGACACTCGCAGCACGTCACCACCATGCTGCGCCACGAGTGCATCGGCCTGGGCGAGGTGTCCCGTGACCGCATACAGCACGAAGTTGACCCAGTAGTTGAACGCCCCTGACGCAGGGGGCGTGGCGCGAGTCCTCTCTCGCTTCGGGCTCTTTTTCTGTTTGGCCCCCATTGCCGATAGAACATCAGTAGTAACGGAGAGCCTCGCGCCAGGCCTCATTGTGATCGTAGCAGCAGCCGCCCACAGTGGTACTTCCGTTCCTGGTGACCGCGAAGTACTCCGGCTCCTCGTAGTCCCAAAAAGCCATCCCTGACTTTCCCTCCATGGGGCGTAGGTTCGGGGCCACCATCGCCCAATGATCCACTCGGTCACCCTCCCACACAATCGGACCGGGAGCCACGGTGCTGGGGGGAACCTGCGACGGGATCCCATGTTGCTTCGCGAATGGGACCAATCTGTTCTCGACCCAGTTCGTGGCATCCATGTATGCCTGCTCGGCAGTCGGAAGGTGTGAAAGTACAATCACCGTGTCCTCGTCCGGATCGTCAGCCAGGTACGCGGCAATCTCACCGGACGCGCGATCAGGACGCCAGCTGTAGCCGAAGTTCCATGCGCCCTTGGCGTCTCGGAACAGTCTCACCGCGAGACCCTCCATGGTGGCCTGGGTCGAGGCCTGCATTCCCGTACCCCAATCGTCCTCCGCCGGCGGGGTCGACGGCGCGCGAGGAGGCTTTTCGGGTGTTGGTGCGGCTATACACCTCTGCGCGCTGTCGCTCCAGACGCTTCCCTTTCCGCATGCTGGCATCGCTGGCAGTTGCAAGTTTTTTCGCGACCTGAGAAACGCTCGCATCAGAGTCGCGCCAACGGCGACGCCTCCCCCCACCACTACCACTCCTGCTGCAATCGACCAGGCTGGGTTCGCGGCCGCGTACGCGCTTCGCATACCGCGAGTGTATCTCGCGCTCCCCGCCGCCCGCAAGCTCACGGGACGGATGCCTTTGTCTTCTCTGTGGCCGGCGCTAGATCGTCTTCGATGTCGACGAATGGGTCGTCCGGCGCGTCTTTGTCGAAGGCGAAGAGCTTGTCTATGTTCCGTTTTTCCTTGATCGCTTCCACCTTCTCGCGAGCTCTCTGTACGGTGGGAGGCTCCGGAATCTGACGCGCCTTCGTCGAAGAACTCGCGTCCAGTTTGTCGACCAGGTAACTCACCGAATCGGCCACCTGCACCTGCGTCTCGATCAAGACGGACCCCACGCGTTTGAACTTTTCATCCGTGACGTCTGCGCGCCCTTTCAGATCCGTCAGGGCACCATCAACCTCGTTTTTTCGCTCCTTGACCTCGTGCGCGCGCTCGAAGTTGTCCTCGAGCTTGTCTACGGTCCACGCCAGAGCTGCGCCGACCACCGACGCCGCAATGGCTCCGGCGGCGAGCCATGTACGCCAGGTGCCCGCCTTCTTCTCGGCAACCGTTGCAGAGAGCGCCGCCTCCTCGAGCTCGCTTCTCCGCTGTTCGTGCTTGTCCAGAACCTGCTGAACCCGGGACTCGACGGCCTCGTTCTCCACCAAGCGGCCTACCCCGTAGACGTCTGTCTCGTGCCGACAGAAGCGCCAGATCACACGCACGATGCCTTCTGCGCCGACCATGGCCACAGACAACTCCTTGACGTCACCGTTGCCGCCCGCCGACTGAATGGTCCCGTGCACGATAGACCTGTCCTCGGGGGCGACGAACTTCGAAAGGGGAAAGCCTACTATCTCCTCTTCCTTCCAGCCCAAAGCCTTCGTCCACGCCCCGTTCGCGTCGATAATCCGTAACTCGTTGCCCGCGGTGGACAGAATCAGATCGTCGGTGATCGCGGCTACTCGGGTTGCTGTTGCTGGTCCCATCATGGTTGATACGGCGGGTACAGGCCGGTCGGTGGCGTCCGTTTGGTCCTCCTCCTGATTGCGGCGTAAGTCACCAATCCCCCCACGAGGCCGCCAACCCCCGCAACCGCAGCCGCTTTTACAACCTGCCAGATCGCCTGCGCCCCGGTAAGTGCCACCTTCTTCAAGCTGGCCTTGAGGTCCCCCCACAGTTTGTCCCATCGTTCGCGCTGGTGGTTGCGGTATTCCACAACCTGGTTACCAAGTGAAAATGGAGTGTACACCCCAGGTGGCTTCCAGTTGCTGCCACCCCCCTCTGAAATCCGCTGCTTCTCCTCCTCGTTGAGCACGATGCCTGGAAGAACCTCGTAGTAGACACCATCGAGAAGTGGAGCGGTCACCTCGAAGTAGATCAGATCCGCACCCTTCGTAGTACCGGCCTCCGAAGAGGGTACCGTGCGCAGTACCTCGTAGTAGTGGCCGAGCCTGTACTGCCAGTTCGACATGTCTGCCGACCACTGCTGGACGTTCGCATCCGTCGTAAGTCCCTCTTCGTCTGCGGCCTCTTGGACCGCCTTCGTGTACACGTCCAGTTGATCCAGAAGCGTGCGCATGTTCTCAGGTGTGGCGTTTGTAGGCAGATTCTCGCTGGCCGGATCGCCTGGAATTCTCGCACCATGCGGTTGATAGAGCTCCGACTTCTCTCGAACGATGGAGCCTACTTCTTTGGGGCTTACCGGTAGGGTGCTCATGCGCGCCTCATCACAGGTATTTCAACACGCAGTCCCACGTGATGTCGAACTCATCGCCGGCGCGCACGTGATGGCCGGTCTCGGGGCCCTCGGCTGCCGGCTCTCTGCCCACGGCAATCACCCGCACCGTGGCGATCTGTTTCGTGTCGCTGACGGAGATGATCTCGGCTGTGAGTGGGAGTTGCCACGCGGTACCCTTCCCCGCTTGGCTCACTAGCAGGAGCTCTACCTGACGTCCCACCAGAGAGGAGACCGGCCCCGGTGGCCAAGCAAACGCGTAGCCGTCGGGGGCCGCATCTGGATCCGACCCATCGAACGTGAGCAACTCCGCACCACAAAGAAGACGCCCGTATGGGTCCTTCAGCCAGCGCAGCACATCCCATACACAATCCTTCGTGATCCAGATTTTCTGGCCCACCCGAAAACCGTGGCGGTCGGTTTCGAGCGCCAACTGTCCGGTCTGTGATGCCTGTCCGACCAGGACTGCCTGGATACGGTTGGGGTCTTGCTCACCTTCCCCTAGTACCTTCGCCCACGCGAGCTCGACCGGGTAGCCCGTCGGCGAGCCCAATGCCAAGACCACCACGGACCCCGAAGAGATCTCCTTCCCAGTTGGCGCGAGCCCCGCTCCCTGTGGGCACAACACATACCCGAGCTCGGGAAACTTCCAACCACGGTCGTCGCGTCTGGCTGTATCGAGATCGGTCTCCTTGCGACTTACCGCGAAGTGACACGCGGCGAACGCTGCGGTTGCGAGAAGTGTCGCGCCCATGAACGCCGCTGGCAGTTGGAACCGCCTGTCCGCCCACCATGGTCCATCGTGAACCAAGGACAACGCGGGAGCGAGTGCTGTCGCGGCCACGTCTGACAGGATAGCGCTTTCTCGCGCCCCCCCCTAGTCCTCGTGCTCGGAGCTCGCCTGCCACGGGGGGGGCAGCACCTGCTCGAGCCTCGCCAAGATCCTCTGCGCCACCTCGTTTTGTGTTTCGCGGGGAAGAGGATCACCCAACATGTCGAGCGTCACCGGCTCGTCGGGATTCAGCCCTTCGCGTCTTGCACGTACGCGAAAAGCCTCCCCTTTTCCGGGATGTGGGCACCATTTTCCTCCGGAGGCGACCCTGTGCACATCCACCCACGACGGGCGCTCGAGGAACTCACCAGTGGCTGGGTCGACCGCCCTCCCACGGAACGGGGCACCGGAGCAGGTCGGGGGCCTGGATCCACTGTACACCCGGACAGCGCGACGACCGTCTCTGAGATAGGCCTCGGTGCCCGGCACCTCGAGACAAAGGATCTCCGGAGGCGCGAAACGGTCCCAGTCCTGCGCTCCGTACGCAGCGTTCTTTCCATAGCCTCCGAGCCCGTATCTCCAGCGCCATCTGTCCTCGAAGTGGGGGTTGTAGCGGTCGGCCTCCGGATCCGGATAGAAGCGTTTCACGATCTTGCTCGAGTTTTTGCATCTCTTTCGGCCGTTTGGGCAGGCGAGCTCGACCTTCCATCCATAGGCCTCGGCTTCATGGATCCACGCCTCTCGGTTTGGCTCTACGTCCAGTCGGTGCCTCTTCCACGGACGCTTGCTCGTTTCCCGGCCGTAGACCACGTTGAGAAACTTCGTGAGCTTCTCGGCTCTTCCTTGTACGCGCGTGCACTTCCAGAACTGACGGTGGAGCGGCTTTCCATTGTCGAAGACGCGCTCGTACTTCCTGACGTTGCCCCTCTTGCTGCGCACCGGCGTCCACTCCCAAGCTTCACACACCTCCGCTTCGCCGAAGTAGGCCTGCGCCACGATTTCTCGCAGTCTCGCGCGGCGCCACAGTCTTTCCTGCCGCTTGCTGTAGCCCGGCGCACAGATCTTGTACTCCGGTGCGCCCTTCGCCCACCAAGGGTGGACGCAACGAAGGGCCCTTCGCGATACGTGCTCGATGTGCGCGCAATCGGTGTGTTTTTGGCAGGGCACATCGTAATCCAAAGGCTCACACCAGTCGGCCCAGCCCGCGTACGGATCTGTTTGGACGATACGGGTCTTGGTCTGCGGCAAGATCACCGCTGCTGACATCTCCATGGGAGCGACTTCGCGCGGCGCCAGTGAATGTTCCCTGTGCTGCACAACCGAACCAGTCGTGCTGGTCTCCTCGACGGACCACCCGCCAGCCTCCCCGTCGACCATGAACAGTGGCATCGCCAACATCAACTTCTTCAGCCTCATGGGCTCGGAAGGATAGCGTGTATGTTCACCTCGCGGCTCGCGCACGTGTGTGCACTTGCGCACTCCTAAAAAAGAGATCTCTTTGCAAAATTCTTGACGCCTACCATGGGGGCGCCGTACGGTGGCCTTCCATGCCGAGCCGGAGCCGATCTTTCGGCGGTCGTCGACCCGCCGATGCGTGCTGAGTCCCGCGGGGGGCTCAGGTCACACGCTTTTCGGGGACCCGGGCTGGTGGCATGGGCCTGGGTCCCCGGCCCCCCGCATCGCGAGCCCGTCGTCATGCCCTGCTACCCGATCCACCCACACCCACCGAATGACCATCAGCGTCCTCACCGTCGTGAACGAGTCCTTGTGTTAGGGCTTGTGATCCACCCACGCGACGTCGGGACGACTGATGGCTGACGACTCCTTTCGGCCGGATCACGCCGAGCGTTTCTTGCACGCGCTCGACCCAGCCGCGACTGGTTTCTCGTTTCAGACGTTCGATGATCGCGAGGAGTCTCCTTACCTGGCCCGCGTCTACAACGGGTCGTTTGAAGAAATCGCCCCGCGGCTCTTCGAGCTCAACAAGAAGGGTGCCGGTGTTTACGTCACCATCTCACGCACGGACCTTGCCGGCCGAAAGAAGAAGAACGTAGAGGCCGCACGTGCCGTGTTCGTGGACTTCGACGGAGTGGAACCTCCGCCCGGCGCCGGTGCGCTTCCTCCCTCGATGATCGTGCAGTCGAGAAATGGTAAGCATGTTTACTGGTTGATTGACCCGGAGACCGGCTCGGATCTCTCGCGTTGGTCGGCCGCGCAGGAAGCCTTGGCCACCAAACTAGGCGGTGACCTGGCTTGCACGGACTGGTCTCGCACGATGCGGCTACCTGGCACGCATCACTGCAAGGAGGATCCTTTTCTGGTCGAGCTCGTCGAGTGCCATCCAGACAGGCGCTATCCACTCGATCAGATCGTCAACAGTTACGGCCTATCCCTCGCACCACCCCCGCCACCAAAACCTCCACCACGCCCCCCCGATCCCGACAGCACGTTCGACGACTTCAACCAGCGCGGCGACTGGTCATTTCTCGAACGTCATGGCTGGACACCTATTCGAGGGGACGGAGACGAGGGGCGGTGGTCTCGTCCTGGTCGCGAGCACCCGGGTCTTTCAGCTACCACCGATCACGACGGACACGTCGGTATCTTCTACGTGTTTTCTTCCAACGCCGCGCCATTCGAGCCCACCCAGGGCTACAGCCGTTTTCAGGCCTACTCCATCCTCGAGCACGGGGGCGACCATGCGGCTGCCGCCAGAGATCTCTCTGCTCAAGGATTTGGACGAGACCCAAAGGAATGGGCGAAGGACAAGGCCCGTGAGCGCGAGCAGAAACTCCTCGAGCAAGCTGTCCAGGACGGCCCTCCACCCGATCTGGTACGACCGCGGCCGCGCCTGGTGTCCAATCCTCCTCCACAGGACGATTGGGTGCCGAACGACGACGATGTCCCAGCCGATATCGCCGACGAGCAGTCGGGTTCCTCGGGCTCCAAGAAGCAAAGGAAACGCAAGAAAAAAAGCGCCAGTGGGAAGTCGGGCCCCGACCTCAAGGTCTATGTCGGCGGCGGTGGGTCCGACGACCCGCAAGATGGCGCTGTCGACTTCCGTGTCAGCGCGGTGAAGATCCTGAACTCGGACCCACCCTCTTACCAGTTCGAGATCGACGGCACACACATCCTCCGTCTCACCACAGAACAACTCGACAGCCCCAGGAGTTTTCGCCGCCGGTACCTGGAGGTGATCTACAAACGATGCTCTGTGCCCACTGGGAAGGGCTCGGATTTCGTCTGGACTACGCTCGTCAATCATTGGCTCTCGATGGCTGCCGTTGTCGAACAACCAGAAGAGGCATCAGAGCTCGGAGAGATCCGTGTCATCCTGCGCGGCATTCTGCGCGACGCCTCGCGTGGCGAGACCGCTGCCGACCTGAAGAGGGGGCGTGTGTTGGCTCACCCCACAAAGGACGGCAGGTTCGTGGTCTACGGTGCCAAGCTCAACAAGCTCGTGCGCGAATTCCACGGGGAGAAGATCCCTGCCAATCGGATCGCCGAGGCCCTCCGGGACTTGGGCTGCAAGTCCGAACGCGTGAGACTTGACTCACAGCAGTTCCGGGTGTGGTCGTTCAAACGACGACTCGACGAGGGAGATTGGTGCGAAGAGGGGGCGTCTCCACAGGGGGAGATCGACCTTGATTAGGGGTGCGCGATGGGCGTGTTTCGTAGCTCTCCTTGTTAATTAAGGGAAAACACAGTTGAATGTAGTCTTAATTACATCCAACTCGGTTTTGGACCAAAATGTGTCACAGCTCAAGTTTAGGTCTCTGTTTCTCTAATTAATAGGGGGCTATTATCCCAGACTGCTGTGACAGAGGGCGTGACACGATATTTCGTAATGTCACAGGTTGAGAGATCTTGCGGAGTTACGCGTGACACCACACCCCGACAATGCGTCACAAATCGGACCTAACTTCATGCCTTGCGGTAGATGGGAGCTCGTTGTTGGGCCACCTGGGACAGGTAAGACGAGCACCCTTTTGTCACACCTGGAGGAAGAGCTCATCTCCGGTGTGGCAGCCGAGGAGATCGCCTATGTGTCCTTCACGCGAGCAGCGCGCATCGAGGCGGCCTCGAGGGCGTCCGAGACGCTCGGATGCGGGCCCGACCGGTTTGTGTGGTGTCGCACAATCCACTCGACGGCGTACCGACTGCTGGGTCTTAGGCCCGAGGAGGTTCTGAACAGCAAGGATCTCCGGGAGTTCGGGCAGGCCTACGGCTACGACTTCCGTGGAGCGAGGGTCTTGGACGATGAGGAGGATGAGATAGCTGGCTCTAGGATCATGACGGACGACGACAAGCTCTTCGCGGTGCTCGAGTGGGCTCGATCCAGGATGCTTCCGGCGGCGGAGGCGCTACGGCGCGGACCGTATGACGTTGCATCTGACGAGTACAGCCTGTTTCTCGCGCGCTACGCGAAGTTCAAGGAGGAGAAAGCCCGCCTCGATTTCTACGACATGCTCGAGGAGTGTTTGGCGCTGCATCTCAGACCGCCTGTGATCCGCGCGATTGTGGACGAGGCACAAGATCTCTCACCTCTCCAGGTGCAGCTCGTGCAGCGGTGGTTTATGGATTGCGAGCGCGTCTACATCGCCGGCGACGACGACCAGGCGATCTATGGGTTTAGTGGGGCAGACTCTCGGTGGGTTTTGGCGCTCGCGGACAGGTTTCCTACACGTGTGCTCACACAGTCTTACCGTGTGCCACGGCTCCCGTACGAGCTCGCCAAGAAGATCATCATTCAAAACAGAGCACGTGTGAAGAAGAGCTATCTGCCCAAACCGACCGAGGGGTCTGTCGACGTCCTTGAAAGAAGAGACATCATCGGGGAGATCGATGAAAACCAAAGCACCTTCATTCTTGGTCGGCACTGGCGTGGGGTGAGGGAGTTTGCGAGGTTGTTGCGCGACAAGGGCATTGCCTTCACGGTCGAGAAACACCCCACACTCAGCCCGCTCGGGGCGACCGCGGCGCTGCAGGCATACCGGGCAGCGCGTGCCTTGCAAGAGGGGAGGAGCATCGCGGGGACGGCATTTCTGGCGCTGCTCAAGCAGATCCCCAGCGGCAAGCATGGTGGAAGACTGCTTCCCAGGGGCGCGAAGAAGGAGGCAAAGGAACGCCGAGCGGATGTTGTCACGCTGGACAGCCTGAGACTTCAAGGGTTGCAGTTGTTGGTGGATGCCCTTTTGAGCTACGGACCACGCGTGCTCAGCCGTGTCCCCATGGATCTTCTTGCCGCGTTCGAAGCCCTGGAAAAACGATATGGCAAGGTGCCGCTCAAGCCGCACGTACGAGCCATGTCGATGCACGCCAGCAAGGGTCGCGAGGCCGACACCGTGGTGATTCTCCCGGAGCTCTCGCGAGCTGCGTATCGCGACTACACCACAGGGGGGCAAGCCGCGTTCGAGGCCGAAAATCGCGTTGCGTACGTGGCGACGACCAGGACGAAGAATCGCCTTCTGATCGCGCGCAGCGAAGAGGAGAGAACGTACCCGTACAGCGGGTACGCCTCCGAGGTCGTGCCGAAGTCGGTCGACGAGAAAGACGAGAACGACTGGTGGTTCGGCTAGCGCTTTGCCTTGGTCTTCTTCGAGCGCTTACTGGCCTTCTTCTTTGGGGATTTCTTCTTGGTGGTCTTGCGTCGCTTGGGCGCGGGCTTGGGACTCTCGGGCAACGGGGCACCGATGTCCTCGTTTGGAAGCTTGGGATCCAGATCGTCGTCGAGGAAGGGGAGCTCGTCGTCTGGATTGCTCCCTGGGACAGGCTCCAACGGTGTCTGTGAGGTAAGGAGGTGCTGTGCGAGATGCTGGGAGATGCCGATGTCGATGTCGGAGATCAGCGAGCGGCATTCGCCGCCGAGATGCTGCATCACTGTCTCCATCACCCCGGGCTGAGACAACTCGTCGTGAAGGGACTGGAAGATCGGTGTGGCGTCCGCGTCCCGGGTAGCACGCCCACACTGTTCGATGAGCCCTATGATGCGAGCTCCAGCCGGAGACGAGGCCTGAATGGTAGCGCGTGCGCCTTGGGCCAGAGACAGCCATGTGTGACACATGGATGCGAGGGGGGCGGCGGCAAACTGGGCCTCAGCTGACTGAGCGACGGGTTGTGCAGTCGTGTCTATGGGTGCCCCCCGAGGTGGGGACGCTGGTGTAGTTGGCACAGGGGGGCTCGTTGTGAACGGATCTCGCGTGAGAGAGGGGTCGAGTTGGGCGGGATGGAAGGGATCCGGGAAAGGGAGATTCGACCCGGCCACAGGTGGCGCGGTGGAGGGTTGGAGAGGAATGGGTCCGTCGTGAGCACCGGGCGCTTGTGGAGGCGTCTCTACCGGAGCTCCAGGCAAGGGGGGACCCACCGACGGAGCGGTCCCCTCGGGTGTGGGAGCAGGGGCGGGTGTGGGCGCCTCGAAGCCAGGGGGGGGAGGATGGCCGCCCGGTGGATCGAAGCCAGGAGGGGGCTCAGGGGTCGGCGTCGGGGGTGGGGGAGCCCCCCCACCAACGGGAGACCCCGGGACGTTGAAGCCTGGTGGGGGCGGCATGGCGGCGCCAGGGGGCATGCCGGGAGGTCCGCCGAAGGGGCCCGGTGCCTCAGGGAGCATGGGCGGCGGTCCGCCTCCGCCCTTGTAGGCGTGCATCACCTGAGCGAGCCCACCCAGCAGAAGCGGGAGCAGACCGGCCAGGGCGTTTACCCAGGCGCCTGGAGGCTGGGAGGTTTCAGCCTGCACCACGCGCCTCTCCCACTGGATCGAGTTTTGGAGGGCGTTTAGCTGCATGTTCATGCCCTGCTGCAGCGCGTTCCACCCGGTTTGACTCGCGCGGTGCATGTTCTCGTAGTGAGCGGTCGACATTCTCGAGGAGCGCAATAGCTCCCGCATCGCCAGGCGCGCGTCGTTGCGAGCTTCGCGCGCGTCGAGTTGCATCTGGGCCATCGTCGCGCGGGTCTCGGCGAAGACGCCACCGAGGTGGTAGAGGAAGATGGATCCGGGATCCACAGGGGCGCCACCGCCACCCTGGGGAGCAAACCCCGGACCCATCATCGGACCGCCGGCAGATGGCGCACCGAGCTGCGGCGTGCCGGGAGGACGGTAGCCCGCTCCGGGATACCCAGACGACGGCTGCGTGCCGTACCCGGGCAACTGAGGCCACTGGATCGTCGACCCTAGGACCTCACAACCCGGAATCTGGCTCGCGGCCTCTCGGTATCGAGCCATGTTCTCGTAGGCGGCCAGCGTGGTCCCCGCCGCCCCTTCGGGGTACGTGCCCTCCCCCTCTTCGCCCTCCTCTTCGCTTTCCTCCTCTTCCTCGGCATCGGCGTCGCCCAGGTCCTCGTCCTCATCCTCGTCCTCCTCCTCCTCCTCCTCCTCCTCGTCCTCCTCATCCTCCTCATCCTCCGCGTCCCCTCCGTCCTCTTCAGCCGAGTCTTCTCCCTGATCGTCCTCGCCATCGTCGGCCACGACGTCCTCGTCATCCTCGTCCCCTGGCACGTAGCCCGGAGCCTCGGCCGTGAACTGTGCTGTCTTGCGCGGGGTGACACCATTCACCTCGCAGCCGTAGAGCTTGGCGTTGTACACGGCCTCGATCTTGCGCTTGGTGGCGTGGCGTATCGCCATGGCCACCACGATCTTGGCGAGACGGTCGGCGGGCACGGATGGTGCCTTGTTCGGGGAGGGTCTTTTGATGGTCAGGCGGTAGATCACCTTCGGGCGCGGTGGTCGTCCCTTGGGCCCGTAGAGAGCAACGTAGCGTAGGCCGGTATGGGCGGCCTTCATGGCCTCCTGGACGTTGTCCGGAACGTGGACCTCGTTGAGATCGGCAGGAATCTCGAAGGCCGGACGGATAACGAAGGGCTCTGGCTTGGACATGCCAGCCAACATAACGCATCCGCAGTCACAGTCACCCCCCAAAGCCACGCGAAATCGTAGAGCAGAGGGGTGAAAATAAAATGGCTGACAGCCAGACAGCGGTTTTACAACAGGGGGGACCTGACAAACGGGTGGCTGGCAAGAGAAAAGCCGACAATCTGTGGAAACGGCGCCGAGGGGAGGGCTCGGCCCGGTTCTGTTTCACGTGAAACGTGTGGCGCGCGAACCTTGACTGCAAAACAGGTGACACGAGCACCGCCAGAGCGACGACGAGGCGCGTGCGCGGATAGCGATAGCCAGCGAGTCGGCGCGGTTGACAATCCCGAAAAAGTTTGGTGAGCCCGAAGTGTAGGCCAAGAGCCAAAAGCCCAAGCCAAAGAGAGAAAGGACCTCCTGATGGGCAGACCACGCCAGCTAAATCCCGAAGAGACCGCGCGATACGCAGCCGACAACGCCACGATGCCGCCCGAGCACCAGGCCGACGTCGGCCTCAAGTGGCGTGAGCGGTGCATCGCGATCATACGACAGTCCATGAGCCCGGCCGCGGACTTCGCCGCGCTGGCGCTCGGTGGCGTCTATACGGGCGCCATCGGTTGGTGGGACGGAGCCAACGAGGGCAAGCGCGACGACCTCGTCACTCAGTGGCGTCAGGTCACCGCCCGTGGGCTCGGCATCGATCCCAACACCGTGACGGAGCCGTTCCAGGACGTGTACAACGCGCAGGGCGAGCTCGTTCACAAAGCCGTCAAGGATCCGCGGAAGATCTCATTCTTGCCCAAGGCCGCGTACCCCACTGCCGCCCTCGCGTTGGTGGGGGGCTTCGGCGCTGCCTATGGGTGGGTCGGATCCCGCTACTTCATGGCCCCGGCCGTTGCCGGCGTCGGCTACCTGGCCGGCTCGGCCTTCCGGGACATGGCATACAGGCGCCACCTGCAGCAGCAGGGAGTGCTGGCGGCTCCGACGGAGCCCACAGCTGAAGGAGGTGAGGAGAACCCATTCATGGGCTATCCGAAATCCGCATAGGTTTCGGGGAGGGCGCTCATCCCCGGGGTTTCAGAAGGCCTGGGCGCGCGTGACCGGAGTCCGGCACGGTGTGTTCCAGATAGGCGCGACCAGCGCAAGTTGGCGTGCTGAACAGACGAGCCCGAAAAGAAGAGCGCAAGGACAGAACACTCGAAAGAGGACAACATGCAAGGAAACAGGCTATCTCGACAGGCTCTGCTGGGGAATCCCCGAGGAGCTCACGTGATGCCAGCTCACGCAGTGCCCGAAGGGGCCCGCCGGGCGGTCATGGGGCAGCAGGACTGGGCGTCAACGCGGACTGGGCCCGGAGGAGGGAACTACAGCGCGCCGATGTTCAGCCCGAACGCCAGCGCGTTCCCGATGCTCAACAACCTGGCGCCACTCGGACCACCGGATGCCTTCGTAGGGCCCGCTTCCGTGGTGCGGCAGGCCCTGGTGCCGATCAGCTGCATCAGTCAGGCCGAGGCAGGTGGGGTCGAGAAGTGCATTCAGGCATTTCCCGACCACGGTCGTCTGTACGTGAACGGAATCCGTTCAGGCAACGGCTTCTTCGAGGTGATCCTGACCAGGATTACCGCAGGCGGCCTCGACAACAACAGGTTGGGGAACACCTTCATCGATGTGGGTATCTTCAACTCCGACGACATGTACCTGCCGTTCGACGGTGGCTGCGTGAACCGTGACAATCCGATCAGCGTCTGCTTCAGGTCCTTCCAGACGCCGACGGAGCTTCCATTCCTGAACCTGCACTTCTTCGGAACCAGGGATCAGAGCTGGAACAGCTGCGAGCCGGGGCTGGCGATGGCGCTCAACGCCACGGGCCAGTACCCGATGGCGGCCTAGCCGTCGTCCAGACAGGCGCCGGTGTGGCCGCATGGTCGCCCGGCGCCTGTCGCCGTCTAAACCTCCCGAGCCATGAAGAACATCAACTGCTACATCGATGCCGACGGTCGCGTCGCCTGTGATTCAGGCGCCGCTGCAGCGCAAAACCCGGGGCCGTGCATCGGCCCGGAAGGCATCGTTGCTGGTGTGCCGCCAGGCCACCCCATGTACAGGGCGCATGCGTCGTACGCGACGCAGTTTGGAACACACGCGTCGAGGTTTCCGCGGTGTGCCCCTCAGATTTCCCCGCCGGCCGGCGCTCCGGCTTCCCAAAGGCGTCAGGACACCAATCCAGGAACGAGTCTCATGCAGAAAGCAACTCTGACCGCCACTCCAGCCGCAGCCTCGAGCTCGACCGCGCCGCGCCCGGCCGGAACCGCGTCTACACATCTGGTTGCCACACCCAAGAAACCGGCACCGGATTGCTGCGTGCACATCCAAAGCGACACGCTTGCGGGGATCAGTCCGCAGAATCCGAAGCCAGGACGGATCGATTGCCCGGAGACGCCCGAGTGGCACGGCCGAGATGTGACCGTGATAGGGCTCGAGGGTGACGGGACCGGGGGCATGCTGGCCCACGTCCTCTTCGAGGAGATGCCGGGCCAATCTCGGCCCGGAACGCCGGAGCCGTGGATCCGCCAGAAGAACGTCAGCGTGGCGCCCAAGCTGATTCCGGTCTGCAGCGTTGGCTCGCAGAAAAAGCCACCGGTCGGATGTTGCTTGGCCTACGGAAGAGACAACCGAACGCTGGTGGTCATGTGCGAGGACCCCTCGCATCCGTTGCACGGCAAGCCCGCAGAGAAGGCGACGAAGGAGGGCTACACCCTACAGATGTGCGAGCAGCCTCCGAATGTGCCGCCCTGCTGCTTCGAGCTCGGAGACTTCGGCGACGGCAACAACGCCAGGCTGATCTGCGAGGACGAAAATCACCCTGCGCACGGGAAAGGTGTGAAGGTGACGGTGTCCCCCGACGGCACGACAGGCGTCTGGAGGGGGGAGATCGAGGGGACGCGGTACGTGCTCGAGATGCCGGTGTGCGTCATCGAGGAGGAGCCGGAGGAGGTGCCTTGCTGTGTGACGGATGGCGTCCTCGAGTGTCCAGGGACGCCATATCACGGGATGTCCTACGAGGTGTTCAAGAAGTCGCACGACGGGATGAGGCTGTTGCCGTGTCCCGAGGTGCCACCACCTCCCCCGCCCGGCGACTGTTGCGTGCGCGTGGATAAGAACCGGGCTTTTTTGGTGTGCTCGTCCGGCCCGTGGAACGGATATGAGCTCAAACCGAACGAGTTTTCCTGTGTCGACACGGCTCAAGGCACCGTGTGCCGCACGTCTCTCAAAAACGCGGATGGCAGCTCGGCTGGCTCCGCGACATTTCCGGTGTGCGGACCTGGGCAGGAGCCGGTGCCTCCGGATTGCTGCTACGATCCCGGCACTGGGCGCCTGGTGTGCTCGGACACGGCGAGTGAGTACCACAACCTGCAGGTCAGCCTGCTCGACATGCAAAGCGGCTTGCCCCACGCCAATGGCTGGGCTCTCGTTTATCATCGGCTCTTCGGCAGCACGCCGATGAAGTTTCCGCTCTGCGACGTCTCTGTGCCTCCCGAGTGCTGCTTCGAGCTCCCGGATCCGGCGACGCCAGGTTCGAAGGGCAAGATTGTCTGCCCGGGGCACGAGCTCGACGGCCAGACGGCGACCCTGATCGCCTTGGCCAAGTTGCCGAACGGCACCGTGGTCGCCAGCGTGACGTACCTCGGAGGAGCTTCGCGGATGCAGGTGTGTCCGCCGGAGAAGCGGCCGCCTCCACCGAGCAAGATTCCTCCACCCGAGAAGAAGCCGCCCCCACCGGGCAAGATTCCGACGCCGGAGGAGTGTCCGCCCTGCTACTTCTGCTGTGTCAATCTCGATACGGTGAGGTTTGTGTGTCCCGGAGATCCGGCGCTGCACGGACAGGTCGCGAACATCCAGCAGGTCGTGGAGATTCAGGGTGCACCGTGGGTCGTTTTGGCCGACGGTCGCAAGGTGCCTGCGTGTGGGATCGAGTGTCCTCCACCGACACCCGAGTGTCCGCCTCTTCTGATTCCATCGCCGATCCCCGGCACGAACACTCCACCTGGGCCGAAGATGCCGCCACCATGCGAGCCCGGACCGGAGATTCCGTCGCCGACGCCGGGAACGAACACGCCGCCTGGGCCACCCGCTGAGCCGCCGTGCGAGCCAGCGCCGGCGATCCCGACGGCGCCTCCCGGCACGAACACGCCGCCTGGGCCACCGTCTGCCCCGCCGTGCGAGCCAGCGCCGGCGATCCCGACGATGCCGCCGGGAACGAACACGCCGCCGGGACCACCGTCGGCACCGCCGTGCGAGCCACAGCCGGCGATCCCGACGATGCCGCCGGGAACGAACACGCCGCCGGGACCACCGTCGGCACCGCCGTGTGAGCCACAGCCAGCGATCCCAACGAGACCGCCGGGAACGAACACGCCGCCTGGCCCACCAGGAATGCCGCCGTGTGAGCCACAGCCGGCGATCCCGACGAGGTCGTCGGGAACCAACACACCGCTTGGTCCGCCTGCGCCGTACTGCACGCCGGACTCGAAACCCAACATCCCCAGACCGCCGCCGTACGTCTAGGAGGGTAGCCAGTGCAAGTCGGACCAGGATGCTACACGGTCGCGCCGGCCCGCTCGATCTCGGTGAGGGGGCCGATGTTCCCGTGGCAACGGCGCTACCGGATTGCCATGCAAGAGGTGGCGAACGCACCTTGGTTCGACCAGACGGTGAGGAGCAGTGCCCAGGTGGGCAGGCGCCTGCTCACGATGGAGGCCGAAAGGGGTCCGCTGTCGTGGATGGAGGTGGACATTCAGCCGGCCGGGACCATCTTGTTCGGCGACAACGCCTTGCTCAGTGACGAGGTGCCCACCCTGGACGGGGTGGTAAGCGTGCCGGCGGTGCTCAAGGGATGGAGCCCGGCAAAGGTGCAACTCCTCTACCACCTGGCGAGCGGGGAGACCCGGGTGGTGAGGTTCGACATCGGTAATGGGGTGACTTTGCGGATTCCCCCGACCCACCACGTCGAGGGCGACCTGCTCGTCTGGGATGACGAGGGGCTCGACGAGGTCGTTGCACCTCCGCAGCCGACGGCGGTGTTGCGTGGCCGTGTGAACTTCGCGACCACGGTCAGTTGCAAGGTGACCGCGGTGAGATCCGGCAGCGAGATTCCACGGATGCGGTTCACGCAACTCGTCTACCTGCCAGGAGCCGATCAGGATCTCAGGAATGCTCAGGTGCCGCTCGAGAACCAGGTCGACATCGTGCAGCTCTATGCGTCCCCCGAGGACCCCAGTCCGGGCGGAGATCTGGTGATCGGCGACATCGCCGCGATCTTTCGCACCGAGACGACGGATACACCACAGGGGACGCCGGCGGACGGCCTTTCCGCGGTGTTTCCCCAGATCGCCATCGACTGGGATTCGGCGCACATGAGTCGCCGAACCGAGGTGCCGCACCCACAGGCGAACTGTGTGCGCCTACAGATGACCGACGCTACGAAGTCGGCGAACGTGATCGTCTCGCAGGAGATCTTCTAGTGTTCATCGGCCTCCACCTGTGCGGACCGAAAGGAGACGGCAGCCGCATTCTCCTCGACCGTGCGCTGGCGCTCGTGCAACTGGACAACGAGTGCCTCGTCGAGGCGATGCTGCGCGCGGGGATGGCGGTTCCGGACTGCGTGGAGGAGCTCGGCATCGAGTACGAGGATCACACGGTGCTGCGTCCAAACAGCGACGAGCAACAGATCTACGGTCTGCGTGCGATGCTGGAACGAGGACGTTTCAGTTGCGGCGACGCAGCGGCGCTCGAGGCAGCGGTGCTGCAGAAGAAGTACACGATACCGGCGCGTGCGTTTTCGAGATTCGGCACCGAGGACGGATTCTGGCACGCCGTCTACAGCACGCCTGCCGGCGTCGTGAATCCGGTGGCGCGCTTTTTGGAGCATCAGCGACGAGGGAGGCTGGCGGTATGATCGTTCCACTGCTCGTCGCCATCGGAGTCGCGGGAGCGGGTGGATACATACTCGCTCGGCGCGGGATGTTTTCCGAGAAGGAAGTCAAGAGGCGTATCGACGAGAGCAAGCAGGAGGCCCTCATGGCGGCAGCCAAGCGCTCGGTCGAGGGCACACCTCTGCCCCAGGATGCGTACCGTCCCCCGGATCCTGCCGCGGTCATCAACACCCCCGTCGACGCCGAGGACTTCGCTCAGATGAAGCAGGCGTTCTGCGTCTGCTATCAGAGTCTTCTGGAGGACGAGGGCACGCCGCCGACCGCGGAGAAGTTGCGGGACACGTTTCTCGGCGTCATCTATCCGGACTTCACCTGGCCGCCTGTGCCGGGAGATCCATCGGGCGCGCAACTCATGTGGCTCATCGCTGGACACGAGGCCAACAAGCTCTTGCTGGATCCCAGTGTGTGTGCGGGTGTGGAGTCCCCCCGCGAGGAGGTTGCCTGATGGGAGCCGTCCAGGCATCCGTTCTGCCGAGGGAGAACGACGTCGCACGCATGGTCGCCGGCTATCTCGAGGCCGGTGAGCGCGATCCGGCGCTCATCGCATGCAACACCGCGTTTCGGTTGCTGCGCAGCAGGAGGTGCCAGATCTTTCCGCCGCCTCCCGCGGCCCCTGCGCCGGTCCACGCAGCCTGGGACAGACTGCTGTCTCACGTGGACCGCGCTTTCAATGAGCGCGGTCTGGTGCCTGGAGACGAATCTCCGGCCAGATCCGGCATCGAGTGGTGTGTGATCAGCACGGGCTCGGGCAGCGTCGACCTCGAGCGATACCCGTGGCACCAGCCGTGCGTACACGAGAAGGGAACGCCGACACCGGGCACCTTCTGGGTGGCCAAAGATGGCGACAGTGACAGCTCCCTCGTGCGCGACTACCTGTTCTCGGCGCTCGCGATGGCCGGCATGGACCCTTCACCGGCCTTCGACGATTCCAAGCTCGGCCGAAAGCTGCGGCGTGAAACCCGAGAGCTTTTGCTCGCAGTGCAGTGGAACGACGCCAGGGTGACGAGCCGGTCGGCGACCCTGGCCGGAGGTCGAGACCCCGGCACGCACGGTCCTGCCGACAACGGGGTCACGTATGTGTTGGGGCAGCGCGGCAGAGGCTTCGTGTGGGCGCCGCGGCACTACGACGATCTCGCGCGACTGTCGGCCGGTATGCCGGCGAAGCGGGGGGTGGACCTCGACGGCGAGGCCATTGGCTCGGGGCGCAGCCCGATGGTGTTGTACCTGCCGGCCGTGAATCTTCAGGCTCTGCGCCAGATGGTGCCCGTTCTCACGACAGAAGGTCTTTCGTGGAGAGACAATGGGGAGAACACGCTGAGGCCACCGTCGGCCGTCGACGAGCTCGGCATCGACACGAGCGGGGTGGAGCCGGGGTAGCCATGCGAATGCCGCTTTTCAGTAACCCGGGCAGCGGATCCACGATCCAGGTTCCGGAGAGCTCGGGTGGCGGAGAGATCGATCCCGCCGATCTCCGAAGTTGGCTCGCGACGAGGCCGCGCGCCCCTACCGCCGAGGACGGGACTGGAGCGAGTGGCGCGGTGCCGGTCGGCTTTCGCAGCCATCGTCACTACCACCGGCGCGCACACCCACACTTCTACCCGCGCTACCCCTGGTACCCGTACTGGAACTACCCTTGTACGTACTGCGTGCCGACGTACGTTCAGCCGACCTGGTACAGGCCAGAGAGTTGCCCGCCACCTCTCTCCGAGGATTGCACGAGGCTGCAGCCGACCGCACGTTGGGCGACGAGTTGTTTCATGCCGCGGTATCGCTACCTGCGCAGAGTGTACGGCGACGACTCCGACGCGTTGGCCTCGGCGCTCTCCCGCGAGGAGGCGCCCTGGTGCACGTTCCCCGCGCGCAGTGGAGCCGCAGCCGAGTACGAGAGACGGATCCAGTTGGCCGTGGCCGTGCTCCTCAACACCGAGGGCGTTCCCGTGTCGTACCCGGGACCCCCTCTCACCCCGCGTCCGCGCCATGCGGACAGCATCGCGCAGCCATGGATGCGGGCTCTATTGACGGGGTGGACCTGATGCAAGTACGCGCCATGAATCCCGAAGAGCGAAACGCGACCTACGGCACGACCGCGCTACTGCCGGACGGTCGTCGCGTGATGTGGCCGTCGTACTACTTCGGGGCGAAAAACGGGATTCCCCCGTGGGGGATCCTCGACGCCAACGCCTATTACGGCACGAGCATGGCGAACACGCAGCGGTTCGACATGGACATGAGGAGGCCGCTCACCGCGTCGCTCGACTACCAGTGGGCCGGGAGCTACCCGAAAACGATGTGGGATCCGCTGCCCTACTTCCGGAACTATCCGGCGGCGCCGATGCGCTCGCCGATTTCGGAGGGCGTTTTCGTGCGAGCGGTCCCTCAGCACAACGAGCTCGGCTACCAGATGGTGCTTCTGCGAGACAACGGAGTGCCCATCGGCGGGACGCCGGAGACCACCCCGAACTACGTGTTCGCCGGGCCTGTTCAGATCGGCTACATGAGCGCGGTGCGGCCGATTGCCAGGCGTGAGCAGATGCCGGGCGTCGTGCCGCCGCGTCAGCCGAATCCCGGCATGGTGAGCATGGCGCCCGCCGTGCCGACCATGGCCGGCCTGATCGCAGGAAGAAACGCGGCGGCCTACGGCGTGAACGGCGGGGGCCCCTACTCCGACTGGCCGTCCACCGGTCCCGGTTGGTACCCGATCAGGGGCGCGGTGATGGGCAGTTGGCCCACCTACATGATGAAGCCCATCGGACCGGCACAGTTGCCGATCACCAAGCCTCCACCGGCGCAGTGCGCCAACAACAATCCGGAGAGCACCATGCAAAATCCGACGCAGAACGTTGGACATCAGGCACACACCCCGCCGTGGGTGGACCCGCTGCGGTACAAGCTCCAGCAGAGAGCGATCCGCAAGAGCTACCTGCCCAACCCGATTCCTCTGTGGGGAGCGGCTCTCCTGGCGCTGACCGGGGTGGGGGCGGGTCTCGCTGGAGGGTATTGCATTCCGCGGCCGGTTCGGTACCTCGAGCGCAGAGACGAGTCCGGAAACCTCGAGCAGGTCTACATTCGGTTCATTCCGTGCACGGACAATCGGTTCGAGGCGACCGTGAAGCTCACGCCCGCGGACACGTCCATCGAGCCGAGCGTCCTCGGTCCGCAGCGCTTCCAGACGCACGACGAGGCCTTTGCCTGGGCAGTGGGTCCGAGCTACGAGCCCCCCATGGAGGGCGCCGGCGCGGGCATGGAGGGGACTGGTGAGCCCTCCGGCGACCAGCTTCCCGGCACCGAGCACGGGGACGGAGACGGCACCGGGGAGGGAACGATACCTCCCCACGTACAGTTCGACATCATGGAGAACCCCTGGCTGGGGCGCGGCCCTGGTCGCGGTCTCGGGCCCGGTCACGGTCTCGGGCCTCGTTTGGGGCTCGGCTTGGGGCCGGGCTCTCGGCGCTGGAAGAGGTTGCAAGCTCGGGAGTGTTTTGCGCCCGGCTGGTGCCGGATCACCGGGGCTTTCCCGAACCCCTTCCCCGGCACCGGTGGCAACTATCAGCAGGGTGGAAACATCGGGCCGATCAACCCGGGTGGCACCTCGGCCTACTCGCCGGGTGGCTATCTGCCGAATCCTCCGGGACGTCCGCTCGGGACGATGAATCCCGAGGGGGCGGTGTGCAATCCGTGCCCACCCGGCATGAATCCCAGCTGTGTGCCGATCCTGGGAAACCCGGCGGCCGGCTCGTGAAGCCCGGCAGCCGCACCAGGTCTGGTGCTCTGAGGAAGCCATGAAGGTACGCGTTCACAACCCTGGACCAGATCCCAACCCGTGTCCGACCTGCGGATTCGGGGTGCCCCCCACGCCGAGCATCGGCGCGACGAGCCGTGAGCGGGTGGCGTGGGGCATGCGCCAAGTGGGGACGCCCATTGCGAATCCGAAGACGACGAAGCGAGCGCCCGAGCGTGGTCAGTACGCTCTGATGGAGGGAGTCATGAATCCATTTGCGATGACAGCCAAAGGTGGCCCCAAGGAGCCGTCGCCGATGTGCGGGCCGTTCGAGAAGGCGGTCCAGGTGGATCAGGGGGTCTTCAAGTGCGTGCCGTTCTACAGCGGCCAGTGCCCGCCTCGGTACATGTACAACGACCACTACCTGGGTCAGCCGGTGTGTATTCCTCCGGATCCGACCAAGGAGCGCAGCGCGGTGACGAAAAGAAGGGCCGGCCTGATGTCGGCGGGAAAGGGCACGCCGAGCGCACCTCCTTCGCCGTGTCCACCCGGCAAACAGCAGGTCCAGGTCGGTCAGGGGGAGTTCAAGTGCGTGCCGCCGTACGGAGGTCTGTGCCCGCCTGGGTACATGTACAACGACCACTTTCAGGGGAAGCCCGTCTGCATTCCACCACCTCCGGGCACACAGAGGAAGAAGACCGGCGGTCTCTTCGCCAGGCTCCGCCGCTTCGTGCTCAGAAACCCCGTGGCCAGCGCGGCCTTCGGCCAGGGACTGCGCCCCAAGGTGTCATCTTCTCCGCAAAGTGTGAGTCAGGAAAGAATGGCCCCGCGTCGTGCTCCAGCGACGCCTGGTACAACGCGTGGTGTGTGCATGTTGCAGCAGATTCAAGGCGGCTGCTACACGCGGATAGGCGATGATTTCAAGGCTACGTGCGTTTGCCCTGGTGGTGGCCCCAGTGGGACAGTCGCCCCGGCGTCGCCATGCGGGCCCGGGTCGTACGCCTGCGGCACTAATCCGGACGGCACGGTCATGTGCTGCGACTCCAGGACGGGGAAGCCCATCGGAAGCTTGCGCAACCCACCCGTCCTCGCCGTCGGGCCGATCTCGGCGCGGCGCATGACGCCTCGTGGTGCCTGCCCGCCCGGCCAGGAGGTCTGCGGGAGCTCGATGCCTGGTGATCCCCCAATCTGTTGTCCGACCGAGGGCGGCGGAAGTGGGGGTGGAGGAGGATTTCCAAGCGACAACAGTCGTTTGTTTCTCGGGCCGCCGAGGCGCAACCCACCCGTCCTCGCGGTCGGCCCGGTGTCAGCCGCACAGCGAAGTGTGAGTCAGCGGAGATCGGCCACTGTGGCTGCTCCAGCGCAACCACAGACGCCGCGCGGGGGTTACTGCTTCTACAACCAGAAGACCGACGAGATATGCTGTATCGGCGAGTCAGGCATGTGGAACTGTCGGCCGACTGGGGGAGGATTTCCAAGCGACAACAGTCGTTTCTTTCTCGGGCCGCCGAGGCGCAACCCAACTCCCTACGAGGAGTGCGTGATCAACAACCAGTGTGAGGTGGGCAAGCCCTGGTACGAGGAGCAGAAGTGCAAGGAGCAGTGTGCGCAGATCAGCGGCTCACTGTCGGCACGTCCCGGTGCTCCGCTCGGGACTCGTCGGGCGCCGGCCACACTGGCCACGCCGCCGCCACGCCCGGTCGCCCCGCTGCCCCGCGCGCGGCAGCTCGCCAACCCGAACAAGCACGGGACGGCGTGCGGAGAGGGCTCTTACCCCGGCCCGATCCGCGTGGGGACT
>Ga0180438_10000756_pt1 | contig 59482 bp, 43 predicted proteins | sample SS_ome_12_FD_132455 | JGI IMG/M metagenome (GOLD analysis project Ga0180438, IMG submission 132455) | Hypersaline lake sediment archaeal communities from the Salton Sea, California, USA - SS_3_D_2 metaG | ecosystem: Environmental > Aquatic > Non-marine Saline and Alkaline > Hypersaline >... | reverse complement strand
TAATTTTTCTCGTTTACTTACAAAGGACATAATACTTTGACCTCCTTATAAAAATATTGTTTAGAGGTCATTTTAACAAATTTTTTTATTTATTGCAATGGTATTTAGGAAACTTTATACTAGAGATACTAATCTCAAAAAAGGAGAAACTTTCGCCACTGGTATGGTTAGACCAAGAACCACCGCACTTTTTTTTGATAGATTGTGGGTTCCGTATATACTATCAAAAAAAATTATGTATGATGCATTCCCTTATCTTTATGTTCCACGAGTAATATGCGTGAGAAATCCATGGGGAGTTATTGATTATATAGAAGCAATAATTGATAATATTATTAGTACAAACCCATTTTTTGAATTATCCCGGGAGGTGATTAAAGATGAATTTGAATTGGGACGATTTTTGCTTGAGGTAAAAAATGAAATTAGAAATATGTATTCAAATGAGCCTTCCTTTCCCTATGAGGAAGCTTCAATTAGCAAAACCAAATATAGATACGACCGTGAAAGCCAACTTCCGGATAAAATGAATATATTATTAAACACAGCCACCACCGTCAATCGAAACCGCGTAATAAAAGAATTGGTGACCGAATACAAAAAGGAAGGCATCCACTTAACTCCGATATATCTAATCCCAACAAAATATGATGAAATAAAAATTGTTGAAGAACAGGAGGGGGTGGAAATCTGCCTCGATTTTATTCCTGATGTGGTTGAAGAGAAACTCACCTGGGAACAAGTCCTGGAATTCAGGAAAGATAAAAAAGCGAAAATGAAACTGGACTGCCTCAGACGATGGTTTAAGGCCAGTCTTTTGAAAAAAAGTGAAGAAGAAATAAAAAATATCCTGGGCCAAAAACTGGACGATTACCAATGGGCATTAAAAAAACACGGCATCCAAACCGTTATCGGTGGCAGTACCTCCATCATGTCCTTTGTCTCCGGTCCCACATTATTAAAATTATTGACCGAAAGCCCCCTAGCTATGGTATCCGGCGGTGTTGCCATCGGGGCCGGTGCTATCGCCTGGATTGGCAAAAAAGTAATCGAACGTACAGAAATAAAACGCGATCCCATTGCCTACATCTATGAAGTCCGAAAATTGGAGAAATAAATACCGAATAAATAAGTCACAGTAATTCATTTTTTATCGATGTGATGGTAGAAAAAAAATTTTTTTTATCTTTTTCACTTGACATTCATTCATTTATTTGGTAGGATTTCCCACGGTTTGAGGATAGAGATGGCGAACCATCAAAGACATGTCAGGAGTAGGGTCGTTTTTCATCACACCTCTGCCCAAAATAAATTTAAAAAAGGAGGAGTAAGATGGGATCTAAAAAATCTAAGAAATCTAAAAAATCTGAGAAAAAAAAAATCGCGTTAGAGAGAATTATCATCCATGAATTAAAAAAAGAAAAGGATAGTAATAAGGCTGAATTGGAATTATCAACAGACCTTTGTATCAACGACAGTAAGGCTAAAGAATTGATTGCCAAACTAGCTAAAAGGTACAGTCAGTCGGCTATTACTTACGCCAGGTTCAAAACTCAACCAGTGGGAAAGCCAAAGGTAAAAGTGGTTGATGATGATTACAAATTCGAAGTAGCCATGGATGAATACTGCAAGGAGAAAAATGATAACCGTTTTATAGCATTTACAAATGCGGTTATGAAAAAACTGGAAAAAAGCATCAAAAATGTAACTCCGGCTAAAGGTGGATACTTTGTCTTTGCAGATTATGAGAAGTATGTGGGAGTATTTGTTATACGCCATACAAAAGGAGCCCTTTTCGAAAAAAATGAAACCGATACGGCTTTTATAGTCAACCCCGCTACGCATATCGACTTCTCAGCAATGGCCATGGCCTGCAGGATTGATAAAAATGAATACAAAAATAAAAAGGATAAATATCTGAACTTTATTAGCCGAAAGAATGAACCCATTGCTCAATATTTTATCGAATGGTTTTTTGCAAAAGATGTCGAGGATAGTAAAAACAATACCATCCTCCTGACGGAAGCCATAAAACTCACTCCCACTCCCATAGACAAAAAAACCAAAAAACCGATTCCTGAAGGTGAATTCAGGGGACGTGCTAAAAAATACATTCAATCGCAGCCCAATGGAGAGGTAAATGTAGAAAAATTAGGAGAGGTACTTTATAACAATCCAAAAATTATAACTAAAGCCGTTGAAAAGAAAGGGAAAAAAATGGATACCGTCGTCCATGTACATCCAAGAGCATTAAAGACTCTTGAGGTAATAATCGCCAACGCCGATGAAATAGAACTTCGTTTCCCGGCGAAACACTATAAAAGCAAAGTTAAACTGGTTGACGGTAAACCGAGTGAGATTATTATCGATTCCCTCGAATTGGCGAACATCGTAAGAGAACAATTGGCACTTACAAAAAGAGAAATCGCAGCAGCAGCATGATATCCGATATAGCCGGGAGGATACCATGAACTCGGACGCATATTCCAAAATAGAAACACTGTCGAAACTGGTCTGCAAAGACAAAAAAAATGTTTCCTTCACGCTGGGCGATCTTTTTGTACCAAATCGAAAAGCCATCCGAAGCAAATTAGAAAAAGCCGGGATCGAATACGAAACCTGGGATAAAAAATTACGCATCGATATCTCAACCCTTGGAATAAAAACATTTTTTAATGAACAGACATTTCTTGGACTGGTTGAATCAAGCGACACTGAAGGTGATTTTGCTATACTGTGTGTCAATGATGACTTTGATGATTTTCAATATTATGATTCGAAGGAAAAAAAGGTTTTTAAATCCGGAAGAAGAGAAGTAAACGATCACTTCTTGAGTGAAAATACAGTCTACTATTTCAAGTTCCTGAAGGAGTTAAGATCAAACATTGCCGATTATGACAATGAAACCAGGAGAAAAATCATTCTCTTTGATAGTGAAGGTGTCAGAACACTTAAATATCCTGATAACCCACCCCTTTGGAAGGGGGCAGAGCATATAAGGGAGGTTTGTGAACGGTTTTTCGAAAAGTTCAAACAGAGCGATTTCGAGGGATTCTTTAAAAACGTGCTTGCTGATTTTATAAAAATCACTGCCGAAGAGAATATGATGAAGGTGGTAATCGATAACCTGGATACACTGATTACCAAAACCGATAAAGATATACGATTGTACATAAATAAATTCTCCTATGAAAAGCTGAAGAATGAGATACGGGAACAAAAAATAAAATACTTGAAAAATTTGAGAGACATATTGGGGAAATTTATTGCCCAGGTTGTTGCTGTTCCATTGTCAATATCAGGGACCCTATTTGCCACATACCAGGTAAGAAACACTTTTATGGCAGGTTTTGCACTAGCTGCCTTTTTAATATATTCTATATACGCCATTCACGTTCAATTGCTTTATCTCCGGGAGGTTTGGGACATTGAGGAAGATACAAAAGACGATTTCTCTAAAATAAAAGAGGATTCCGGACTTGATGAAAAAGAATTCGAGAAGGAAGAAAAGAAACTGAACGTTAAACTTAATACAGCTAAAGGAACAATAAGATTTTTTGTCTGTACCCTTATCGTATTGACTCTCATTTTTTTAATAGCTGTCGCTGCTTTAGACCTTATTCAATGGTTGGTGGTTTTGATTTCCACAATCTCGTATATTTTACTGATTTTTGCCAGGGTTTATATTCACCGACGACAGGTTAAATATTCGGATGAAGATAGGGATAAATCGGACCAGGAGGACCAGGAAGATAAAAAGATGAAGAAATTATTCGTCACTATCCCCTTTATCGATTAAGGTAAAAACGGGGTCGGTGCGAGTGAATGTGTGAATTTTGGTCGTATCCTCACTTGTTCGTTTCGTTTATTTGGAAAAAAGTTATATATATTTTTTTGTGGTAACTTTGGGTAAATGTAAAAAAGGATAGTGGCGGAATACCGCTAAGTTAAGCTAAGTAGGCAATGAAGCAGTCGGCAATAGGCAAAAAAATAAAAGAGGTGCGGTGCTGTTCGGTATAAGATGGTCAAAAACGGTAGAGGTCAATTTTTTATCCCATTTCTCTTTTTTCTCACACTGAACATTGTTTGATGAGAACAGAGTTCCACCATCTCAAACGATCCTGGAAAATCGCATCAGAAGCCAAAAATAAAATCAGGCAAGTGTTTCGGGATTTTCTGTTAATCCGTATATTACCATATACTCCCATAAAAACCAGTATATTCCTGCAACTTCTGTGCACAATTTAGACACAGTCTACCGATCACTTTTAGTCACCATTTTCTGGACGACAAGCTGAAAAATTAAAGCCAGAAAGCAAGAAGGCGTCTCCCTCCAGAGTTTGTCAACCCAGTCAACAACGTCTCCCATTCTATACGCTACCATTCTATTTGCATGCACCATGCACGGTCCCTTACAAGACCTTTTCCCACAAAATTTGGACTTTTCAACCTACTGCCCCATTTTTTCCTTTTTTTCTAAGCTCCAAAAGAATTTCACCCATTCGCTGCTTCGCATCGGGAGCCCAGTAAGGCTCCGTGTTAGAGATATCTAGCTTATTAAATGTGCTAATAGCCCGATCAAATTCGTTTTGAGCTTCCTTGAGATCTGATTCATCTGAAGTGCGTAACTTAGCGCGCTCATGCAAAGCCACTGCTTTGTGGTATTGGATTTCTGCCTTTTTCTCCCATTTCTTCTTGGTCGATGAAATAGCGTCGCATTCCGCATCAGCAAGCTCCAGATCCTTTTTTGCATCGTCGAAGCAACCTTTTGCGATGTTCACAAGACCATTCGTATGCAGAAGTAGATATCCATAGGAGTCTGAGAACCTACTATCTTTTGAGAGTTCTGCAACAAAGGCTTCGGCTTCCGAAAGATTCATATCCTCTCCGGCGATTTTCCCCTCAGCGATCGTGTATGCGATCGCATTTCGCGCCCAAATAGAGTCAGGTGAAATTCTCAAAGCGATTCGGTGGTGTCTTAAGGCCTCTTGATACTTCCCGAGCCTACGATATACAACTGCAAGGAAATCATGAGCCGTAACAGACAACAACGTAGAACGGACAGCTTCCTCCAATTGGTCCCTTGCCTGGCCAAGTAATAGCTGACGGTTCGATGGAGAAGTTAAGTTCGAGATACGGTATAAGGTTCTCCCAAGGTAAATCTTCGGTACTGAATACTCTGGTTCAAGTCGAAGAGCCCTTTCATAGTTTTTACGGGCTTGATCGTATTTCTCTTTATCATAGTAATAATGAGCAATGGCCATGATCAACCACAAGCTCGTTCGATTAACTTTCACAGCATTGAGGAAAGCGTCTAGTTCGTTACCCGTCTGTATAATTCTCGCTGGCCAACTCTCTTCGAGGTGGATAGGACTCTTAACTTCATAAACAGGAGAAGGATGTAGGATACCTTTACAAACAACTTGACCCATATCGTGAAACGCCATTTGGAGACCGGCCTCCTCAGTAAGGTATTTGGCATCGCCGCTCACGGTGATGTGCGAAAAGAATCCTTCTCGAGAGAGAGATTCGACCCGCTTTGCCAGGTTGATTGTATAACCTTCTGGCTTAATCATCTCCTCATGCCCGTTCGTTTCAGCTCCTAAAGGATTCTGTCTAACGCCCAAGGTGACACGGCCGACATGTATTCCAATTCCTATATCAAAGAAATTTCTTCCAGTTTTTAGCCTGCTCTGATTTGTAGGCTGGGCAAGAAAGGCCGCTTTAATTCTTGCTGCGATTGTTAAAGCTACTCGGATATCTGTCTTGAGATCACCGCCGGACATAATTAGGCATAGCTCGTCGCCCCGAATTGAGCAATCCACGAAATGCTCGTCTCCAGACATGCACACGTTTTGCTTGATCGTATCCGCCGCAACATACTGGAATTCCGATAGGAACTTATCGTATTTATGCAAGTCAAAGATGTCGGATATCGTTGCTGAATTCATTACATCTGCAAACAGAACGATCGCATCTACGATTTCCCTACGCTCCCAGTCATCTTTCAAGGCTTTGCGTAACTTTTGAGGTGTCATAGTTTCTTCTCCACTAATTTTTCTTCCAAAATGCAAAACTATTAATATATTTAATGCATTATTTTTTTACATATACCTTTGCACCTACCGAAATTCTTTCGGTTGGGGCGATCCTCTTTTTTGTCTTTTTCATCTCAACTGGCAAAGGATACGCGCTTCCTTTACTCCTTTACTATGTGAAGTTCTTATATAACATAGTGGAGAAAAAAAATCAAGAAGATTTTAAAAAATAATTCCAGTCGCACAATGAAGTTTATCAATAACGGTAATAACGAGTTGTTTTTGTTTGGCTGTCCATTTTTTTCACCTTAAAAAAGGAGGAATGTGGGCAGAAGGTCGGAACGTCAGAACAGGGATTGCAAATTACTCTCTGGCTCATATGCTGACTATTAGAAAACGGGGTCGGTGCGTGTGAATGTGTGAATTTTGGTCGTGTCTTTAAGTTGAGGATGCACACTTGTTCATTTCGTTTTTTTGGAAAAAAGTTTTATATATTTTTTTGTGGTAACTTTGGATAAATGTAAAAAAGGATAGGGGTGCCAAACCATTACTTTTAGATGGCATTAAATAAATTAAAAATATTTCCCTAAAATATTAACTCGTGCTTCGTAGCAAGGCTACTTCGCAGAGTAGCACTCGTACTACGTAGCGAAGCTACTTCGCAGAGTAGTATTTTTTTAAATCGGAAAATAATAAAATTGATTTTTTAGCGTATAAATACTAAAAAAATTAATAGCTCAATTCTCAGTTGGCAGTACAATAAAATGCATCTTACTGGCTAATTTTTTCATTCTCTCATCACGCGTACATACTTTGATATCTGCCTCTATATTATCTTTAAACTCCAATACAGTAGCCATATGTATTGCATCTAAAGTCCTGCACTTTGACAGCTCCTTCTTTAGCTTTATATATTCTGTTATATTTTCATCCAATATTCTGATATTTACCTCTTCCAGTAAATTATATAATTCTTTCTCTTTTAACACGAGCCAATTATTCTCTAAATTATTTTTATTATGATTTTAAAATCTTCTCAATGTGACCAGGCATTCGCACTCTAATAATATTGAGCTCACCCTATAATCATGATCTTTCCATATTTTTTTTGATATTTCACTATTCTCTTCTTCAAAAATAATACTCAGTAAAAAACTGGAATCAATATATATTACCATAAGATTATAAGGTTATGAGGTTATGAGGTTATAAGATTCAAAATCTGTCTTCTCTTAATTTTGAATAAATATCTTTCCATTTATAACTGGTTAACAATTTTCTTGTAGGCTTGAAACTGTCAACCAGGCTATAGGAACGACTGGCTTTATTTAGTTTACCTTCATTCTTTAATTTATCCAGGTAAGCTTCAATCTTTTGCTTTGAACTATTATCTTCTGATGCTACTTTTGTCGGCTGCCTGATTTCAGCGACAATTTTATTATGGTCTGTTATGACTATTACTTCGCCATTTTTTACCAATTTTAAATATTTGCTTAAACAACTTTTTAATTCTCTAACGCCTACGCTTCTCATATAATAATTATAGCCACTGTAGTTACATTTGTCAACCTAATTTAAGTAGAAAAAAAATTTCAGTACCCAAAATTTGACAATCACAGTTATTTTTCGTTACAATTACAAATAAGCATTCGGAGGCAAATGAAATTTCCTTTGAAGCCCATTGTAAAAGATCGACAGAAAAGGAGGAGTAATGAGATTTAATACAATTATAGGTGTGCTAATGATGCTGGTGCTATTTGTTCCTAGCGCCGAGGGGAGCTCTGCGTTACAGGGGAAATGGGTCACGGTGATTAACGGGCAAGAGTTCGAGCTTATCCTGGAGAGTAATGGTACCGGTTCCCTGGCAGGACAGGCATTTCAGTATACAGTCCAGGGAAATAAAATGCAGCTTCAATATGCAGATGGCTCAGGTGAAATAGTCACCTGGCAGATGCAAGGAAATACCCTGAACGTCACGCTGCAGGATGGCACGCTTATGCAGTTTCAACGCAAAGCCGGTTCATCCGATACAAGTGCAAGCGCAGGAGCAGCTCAAGCGTCTACTGGTCCGGCAGCCGCCTTTTATTTCATCCGCAGGGAGAGCCAGGATTCGCTCTCCCTCTGTTCATACAATCCCTTTTCCCACCAGGTTGGTGTTTTAAAGCGATACAATGTGTCGGCGGTTGAGCCGACCCGGAGGGGCACGGATTTTGTGTTTGCGGTCAAACATGCCACTCACCCCCGTATTATAGGTAATATCGGAGGTAAAACCTTCGATATTAAAATGCCCCCAAACATGGACATTGAAGTGCGTCATCCTTCCATATCGCGGGACGGCAAATTGCTGGCCTTCTCCATTCGGAGCTCGAAACATGTCGGTAATATTAATATGCTTGATTATTCATCGGGTGCGTATACCGGTACCTATATGGCAGTGGGAAGCTGGTACAAGATTATCTCGATTAACCTTCAAACCGGCAAGCAGCAGGCAATATATTATGACGATGCATTGGTCCCTGATGTGATGAAACATCGGGGGCTCGGTCCGGCCTTTTCCCCTGTGCAGGATATCGTTGCCCATGCGAATAACTACCGCATTTCCCTTTCCCATAGTTATTCGGGAAAGCTGCTCAAGCGAATCGACGTCCCCACGGTTCACTCCGGTGGATGGACGGGAAAAGCGCTGATCAGTGAATATTCAGGGTTGACTTTCTCTCCTGACGGACGGTATGTGGCTTACCTGTCACAGGGGGAAGCGGACATCACGGTTTCACCCCATATGTTGATTCTCGTGGATATCAACACAGGAAGCGGGAGTTTCATGAATATCCCCAATGGGTACAGCGCATATTCGCCGCTGGGACTCATTACCCTGGATTTCTCACCCGATGGCAGGTATGTGGTTTTCAGTGCATGCAGAGATGATAACAGTTCCACCACCTTTATGATAGTGGCTGATTTAAAGAGTGGGACATTTCACATGATGAATAATTCAGCCAACGGCATCAGTGCGGTCTGGAAAGGAAGATAAAAAAGAGGCCGGGCAAATAGTAACGCGCTTTACTTTATTAGATATTTTCGTCTGCTACCTTTTTCGTTCCCCGTTATATGCACCCATTTTAAAATAAAAAAGTAACGAAGTAACGCACCGCTCCATTTTCTTTAGTGCATGGTCACGGAAACCGTGTAGTCGGCCAAATAAAATCAATATCCACTGCCGGAGCAAAGGGAGACCCGATAAAATTACATAGAGGGAACTATTTCGAGGCAAATCCCGTATGAAAAATATTATGTGTTTTATGCAAAAAAAGGTAAGAAAAATGGACAAAGGTAAAATACTGAACGCCTGTTTTATGATTATATTAACCGGCATTCTTTTTTCCCTGGGAATTCAGCTAAATGCATCACCACAAAAGGAACCAGTGCCGATTCCAAAACTTGAATCCCGTGTAAAAATCGATGGAAAACTACTGGAAGACAGCTGGCAAAAAGCAGCAAAAATGGAACTTGAATTCGAAACGAGCCCGGGTGAAAATATACCGCCCCTGGTTAAAACAGAAGTATTGGTATTCTATACTAAAACGCACTTATACTTCGCCCTCATTTGTTTTGACCCGGACCCCAAAGCCATCAGGGCCCGGTACTCCAAAAGAGACCAGATATTCCTTGATGACTTGATCAATATTAACCTGGACACCTTCAATGATGAGCGCAGGAATTATTACTTAGGATGCAACCCGTTGGGCGTCCAACGGGACGGTCTCGAGACCAAATGGGGGGACCCTTCATGGGATGCGATTTGGAATTCGGCAGGAGAGATTAATGATAAAGGGTATGTGCTTGAAATCGCCATCCCCTTTTCATCACTTCAATTTCAACGCACAAAACAACCCCAAACCTGGGGGCTGGATATTTCCCGGTGGTACCCCCGCTCATTTCGGCACCGGTTGGGACTGGTAAAAATAGACCGCAATAATAACTGCTATCAATGCCAATTCTTAAAAATCATCGGTTTTAATGGAGTCAAGCCGGGAAAAAACATCGAACTCATTCCCACCTTAACGGGAATTAAAACGGATGCCCGCGATCCTTTTCCTCACGGTGATTTCCGAACGGAATCGGAGAAATTCGACCCGGGAATAACAGCAAAATGGGGTATCACTCCCAACTTAACCTTCAACGGAACCATTAACCCGGATTTTTCCCAGGTAGAAGCGGATGCCCGGCAGTTGGACATCAATCAACCGTTCGCCCTGTTCTACCAGGAAAAAAGACCGTTTTTTACCGAAGGTTCGGATTTCTTCCGTTCCCCCCTGGACATTATTTATACCCGAACCATGAGAGAGCCGCAGTGGGGATTAAAACTCAACGGCAAAGAAGGTCGAAACACTATCGGCGCCTATTTTGTCAGGGATGAGCTCACCAACCTTATTTTCCCCGGCAGCCAGGGTTCCAGCCGAACCTCCCTGAGCCATGAATCCACGGCCACGATCCTGAGATATAGGAGGGACTTTGGGACACGCTATACCCTTGGCGGTATTGTAACCAACCGCCAGGGCAATGATTATTTCAACCGTGTGTACGGGATCGATGCCAACGCCAGGATCACACAGAAAGACCGGATCGAATTCCAGTTGTTGGGATCAAACACCCAATATGAAAAAGATATCGCGGAAGAATTCCTCCAACCCCAAGATGATTTTTCTGGTAAAGCACTTGTCCTGTCCTATGAGCACATTTCCAGGAACGTTAATTTTTTTGCAATTTATACGGATATCGGTAAAAATTTTCGAGCCGACCTGGGATTTATGCCGCAGGTGGACTTTCGTTCATACCGTGGAGAAATCAATTACCGGTGGATCAAATCGAACAGCTGGTGGTCGCAAATAGAGGTGGGCCTGGAGGGCGATTATTCCAAAGATCAAAACGGCAACTTCCTGGGAGAAGAACAGGGATTGAATTTTAGCTTCCAGGGGACCATGCAATCCTATATCTATATTGAGGGTGTACGGTCGCGGGAAGCCTACAACGGATCCATATTCGAACTTCTGACAGGGAGAACAAGTTTACAGTTCCAGCCTTCCCGTGATATCCAGGTGTATTTAGATTGTAATTTCGGTGACCGCATCGATTATTCCATTTCACGATTGGGCAGCCGGTTTGGGTTATACGGAAGCATAACCTACAACCTGGGGAAAAAATTTAAACTTAATCTCGATCATATATACGAAAAAATGAAGGTCAACCATCAACCCCTCTATACCTCCAACATTACTCAGGGTTCGCTTATTTTTCATCTCAATGCCAGGATATTTTTCAGGGGAATAGTGCAATACGTGGATTATAGGTATAACGTGGACAATTATACATTTGAAATTGATTCCCAGTACCAGGAGCTGTACACCCAGCTCCTTTTTTCTTACCGTCTTAATCCGCGAACGGTTTTGTTTTTGGGATACACCGACAATTACGAAGGCCACTACCAGGACCAGGGTAATCATGAGTTCCGGCTTACTGAGAAGGACCGGACATTTTTCATGAAAATCAGTTATTCGTGGCAGTTTTAGATACTCTTTTAGGAGTAGAAAATACTTTTTTTCTCTTTACTTCTTACAAAACTCTCAGGCCCTTAGTAATGGTTACCTTTATTTTTATTTTTTAGTCTCTCTGGAAAGCCACTGCATGCCCAGGACAGCAGAGGCCAGGTTTCCTACCAGCATTGCCAGGAAGATACCAGTGAGGCGAATGAGCATTCCGGTGATACCATCCAGGGCCACTAGAATTGGAATATGGAGCCAGAGGAGTTGAGTATAGGCAAAAATTTGCATTTTGAAGGCCACACTATCCAGTAGGCGGGCAGCAGTTTCTGTACTCTGGCGCACGGCGGTTTGTGCTTGTTGAAGGGCTTTTTTAGCATTCTGTTCAGCCTCAGCCAGTTGATCGCCAATGACCACACTATCAGTCTGGCAGTATGAGCATCGTCTAATAATCCCTTTTTCCGGAAGATTTGCACCGCACAGCCGGCAGCGGGCCGCACCCCCGGATTCCACCGGCGCTAACGCCTGCATAGGAAACGAAAACGTACCGGTTATCCGTCGGATAAAAACAGATAACAGGTACGCCGTAACTATAGAGAGAACCGCCAGTCCAATAAATACCCCCAGGGAAACAAAATCAATGCCTTTATTTTCTTTTCTTGCTATATCACTGATAAAACCCACCAGGGCAAAAACCAGCCATAGGGCAGCAGTCCCCCATCCAATTCCCAGGAGAGTACGGCGGTGTTTCCTGCCCTCTTCTACAAATCGACGCAGGGTTTTATCCTGGAACTGGCGGTGGGCAGCCGGAAGTTCGGCAATAACAACGGAAAGACGATTCAATGCCTCTTTGATTTTATCAGAGAGGCTCTGGGTATCCCCACAAAAGCCGCAGACTGTTTGTTCTGCACGTCCCAGTTGAATGTCAATGCTGCCGCCGCAGGATTGACATACCACTCCTTCCAGTTGTGCTTGCAAATGAGTCAACGGGCGGGTGGTTTGATCTTCTTTGTTCTTGTTTTTTACTGCATTGGCCCAGGTTTTGGCCCTTTCCCATATCCACTCCGGGTTTTCCAGGAGTCCTGAGGTAAACACCCGCAGCGGTTCACCTGCGGTTTTAAAAACAAGGGTTCCCTTTTTTTCCAATTTTATATCTGAGACAGCATCCCAGGTTATAAAACGGGTCCGGACGCCCCACAATCCTGCTTGGTTATGGGTGATACCAGATTCATTGAGCAACAATCCAATCCGCCTCAACCTCAATATTTCAGTCCAACTGTACAGGGCTGTTGCTAATGCTCCCAGGAAAATTAGACCAAAAAAGATACCCAACACCACATCCGGGTATTTCCCCCACAAGCTGTCAAAGGCCAGGCTGCCCATTAACCAGGTTAAGAAAGACATACCCATTGCCAGGGCAAAGGGTGGATAAACTCTCACAAAAACAGGAGCCAGTGTCGATTCATGCGTTTCACCCATATTTATCTTCTCCTTAAGGATTTAGTTAGAAACTATAAGATTTATTCGTTTAAAAGTCAACCATTCGCTTACTGAAATTCCACTCGTTGGAAAAAGGGCCAGACGAAAAAATCGTTAATTTTGTCAGCCGGCAACGTGGCATCTTGGGTTGGGGGCGCGCGGTACGTACCCCCTTTTTGATAAAAGGTTATTTTTCCGCAAACTCGGGTCATTTTCAATCCGCTTTTTCTTGCCCGCCCTCTTGCATGTCCCCTTTCTTTACCACAGCGGTAAAGGAGTGCCCCCAAATTAATAGTAGTATAATTATTTTGCCTTTGGATTGCCTATCAGATATTATTCTTCACATGGTGGTTAAAAGAAAATAATATTTTTTTCCCCGATATTTGGAACTATTTTACGTAATTTACGTATTACAGTATATGTAAGTTACGTAAAACCCAATCCCGGTTAAGGGATTAATAACTAAAATGTTTTAAAGGATAAAGGACATGAAAGAACTTACTTTATTGGAGCAAATGATAATAGCCGCAATCATCGCCCTTAGAGACCATGCTTACGGTGTTTCCATCCGTAAAGGAGTCGAAAAACTGACTGGAAAGCGATTAATGTATGGGACACTGTACAATGCCCTCGATCAGCTATTGCATAAGGGTTATGTCACCAAGACCACGGGAACAACATCTTCGGCACGGGGAGGAAGGCCGAGGATCTACTATGCTATCACTGAAGAGGGGATGAGTGCCCTCCAGACCACTTACAATCTGCATTGCGCCATCTGGGATAGTATTCCCGAATTCCAAGGGATTAAAGATCATGGGTGAAACCAAAGAACAAGCACCAAAATTGGGCTGGAAACTGCTCGGGCTTTTGAAACACTACGAAACGGAACACTCCATATCCGGAGATTGCGGTGAGGAGTTTCAAGAACGAGTACAGGAAAATGGCAGGTACCCAGCCCTATGGTGGTATTGGGGGCAGGTAGTACATGCCCATGGTGCCTATTTTAAAGGGTTATCAGCAATAGGAGGAGCTATGTTTAAGAACTATATTAAAACAACCTGGAGAAATATAAAGAAAAATAAATTCTATTCTTTCATCAACATCTTGGGATTGGCTGTTGGTATGGCCTGCTGCATGCTGATCCTCTTATGGGTCCAGGATGAGCTTAGCTTCGATAAATTCCATAAGAACTACAACCATATCTACCGGTCTATTCCTGAACTTCAAGGTGTCAAGTATTCTTCCAATCCGTTGGCCCTGGCCGCGGTTTTTAAAGAGCAATATCCCGAAGTCCAAAAAATTACCAGGTATTGCAGCAGGAATTGGCTCCTAAAATATGGGGGCAAAATCTTTAACGAGAATGGCGCTATGGTGGACGACGACTTTCTTAAAATATTCACCTTTCCCCTCGTTAAAGGGGATCCGAATAACGTGCTTAAAAACCAGGACTCAGTTGTTTTATCAGAACGGACCGCCGCCACATTTTTTGGAAATCAGGATCCGATCGGCAAATCCCTGTTGGTTAACAACGACTTCAAGTTGATTGTGACAGGCATCATTAAAGATGTGCCTCTGAATTCGCATTTGCAGTTTGATTTTCTTGCTTCCACCAGACTCATGGGTAAGAGGGGAGAGTCCAGTTGGTCCTATGAGGCAGCAACATACGCACTTATGGATAAAAATATCTCTCCGCAGCACTTTGCCGATAAAATTTCAGGATTTATTATGGAGCATGATAAGAGGACAGATCAGAAGGTTGTTCTTCATATCCAGCCTCTCTCTAAGGTCCATTTGTATTCATTAAATGGTACCGACCCAATTATTTATATCTATATTTTTATGACGATTGCCATAGCTATTCTGATAATTGCCTGCATTAACTTCATAAACCTGGCTACGGCTAGATCCAACACCCGGGCCAAAGAGATCGGCATGAGGAAGGTTATGGGTGCGGAAAAAGGCAATATTATCATACAATTTATTGGGGAATCGATCGTTTTTTCAGCCATAGCGTTTTTGGTGGCAATCGGTTTGGCTTATCTCTTGCTGCCAGTCTTTAATAATCTTGCCCAAAAGCAATTGACATTGAATATTGTTGGTAATGGTTCCACTTTAGCCCTGCTGGTTGGCATCATTCTCTTTACTGGCTTTTCATCCGGTATATATCCGGCTTTCATGCTCTCTTCTTTTAAACCAGCCGATGTATTAAAAAGGGGGCTATTACAGTTAGGTTCAGGTGGATTTCTGTTGAGAAAGATCTTAGTCATCTCTCAATTTACAGCAACCATCGTATTGATTATCGGCACAACCGTCATTTACAAACAACTAAACTACATAAAGAACAAAGATATCGGATTAAACCGGGATCATGTGGTAGTAATAGCATTGAACAATGAATTGAGACAAAAGTACAGGTCATTCAAAAGTACCATTAAACATGATCCCAATGTTATAAACGTTACGGCAGCCAGGAGATTGCCCACAAATATCGGCCACATCAATCCTGTTTATTGGGAAGGAAAAAGCGAAAAAGATTATATCACCATGACCGATGCTTCCATCGATTATGACTATTTTGAAACTCTCGGTATGGAAATCATCGAGGGCAGAAATTTCTCCCAACAATATACCACGGATCGGGAGAATTACCTACTCAATGAAGAAGCCCTTAAAATCACAGGACTAGAATCGCCCATCGGAAAGATGTTTTCAGTCTGGCGGGATGAGGGGAAAATCATCGGTATCGTTAAGAATTTCCACGCCAGCTCGCTTCATACTGAGATTGGCCCCGTCGTATTCACCTTATCTCAACGCCACGGGTCTTACAGACACATCTTTGTTAAAATCCGACCCAATGATATACCTGGAACCATCGCTTATTTGAAAAAGAAGGTGGCTGAATTCGCGCCCAATCAGCTTTTTGAATATTCCTTTATGGATGATGAATTTAACAGGCAGTATGGGAATGACCTGCGCAGGGGGGAGATTTTTAGTTACTTCACCTTCTTAGCCATCTTCATCTCTTGTCTTGGGCTTTTGGGGATGGCATCCTTCACTGCTGAGCAGCGAAAGAAGGAGATTGGGATTCGTAAAATCCTCGGGGCATCCATTAAAGACATTTTAGCCTTAATCTCCAAGGATTTTCTGCTATTGCTTTTTGTGTCCAACATATTCGCATGGCCGCTGGCCTATCTTATCATGGACAAAATGTTGAAGGCTTACGCTTACAGAACAAGTCTTACCGTGTGGATTTTTATTATCTCAGGTGCAGCGGCGGTTTGTATGGCTCTTTTAACTGTGTGCGTAAAAATTCTAAAGGCGGCCCATTCCAATCCTGTGGACAGTATGAGGTATGAATAAAAGAGCCTTTTTCAAGTAATCCTGGAAACGGACCGACATATTACAAAAACGAGTACGGTGCGTTGCTTTGTTACTCTAAAACCGGAAAGGATAATTTGCCACCAAGACACGAGGGCACCAAGGTACACCACGGATTTTTATTATAATTTTTTTTTGTGCTTCTTAAAAGAAAAAGGTACCGGTCAATCATGATGACGACTCCTTCAAGGAGATCAAAGCCTCATACGTGAGTTTTCTACCCCTGGTGGAGTCACAGCCAGAGGATAAAAAAGGAGACAGGCGCCCAATCATTCCTTTTTCTCTCCTTTTTCCTTGATCCCCTTGATTTTTTTCCTTCCAATATCCAGTTTTAGTCTGTTCATCAAATTTATAAATAATTTATCATTAAACATTTCATTATCGGCAATATATCTCGTTTTTCCAAACCTTCTTAATTTTATTAATCGTTCGATTAATGTGGTCTCTGCTTCTGATAATTCGATTGGCTCCATCTTCTCTGAAAGGTAGAGTTTTTTTTCTACCCAATCATACACATATTTTCCCATATGATAAAAATGGCTGTTTGATTTTTTTCGCTTTTTTAACATTACCTGGTAAGCGTGATGAATCATTTCAATATGGTTTATATAGATTGTTATAAATGCATCGACAGCAATTTTCGGTTTCATTTGGGGCGGATATTCCCGTTCCCATAAGTAATCATCAAAAATAAGTAATCCCTCTTCTTTTAACAAAGGCCAGCTAAGGACAGCATCTGCCAGGACATCGGCAGCGGTGTGCCCACCATCTATATAAATGATATCGAAAGATTTTTCACTGAACCGTTTTAACGCCTTTTGGGATCTTCCCTTAACAACCGTTACCTTATCTTCAAACCCGGATTTTTTTAAATTTGCATAAAATCGCTCCTCAATGTGTTTGGGAAAAATATCGATGCAGGTCAGTTTTGCAGTAGAATGAGTAAGGATATTTTCTAACATCCAAAAGGCAGACATCCCCTCAAATACACCAATTTCTAAATAATGAATATTGGGTTTTCCCTTAAATCGGTCCAGTATCCTTTCCCAGACAGGGATGTTACGAGAAAACCAATCGGCGGTAAATTTATACTTTTTTACATCGTTATTCCCTTTCTGTAAGATACTCTCTTGACTTTGAGAAGTTAATTTTTGATATGAAACAAAACTAAAAATTACTAAAAAGTAAACAAAGATTTTAACTGTTAATCTTCTCGAATTTGCATTGTGCATCACAATTCTCCTTTTAAATTCTTTTCATAAATATCCTTTTTATCGAAAAAAATATTAGAAATATACTATAAAGGAAATGATGTGTAAAGTCAAAAATGATTGTAACCGTTAAGTTTCAGAGAAACTTATCATGCTATCATGCGTTCATGTTTCACTCGCCCGTCCGGTGTCCTCAGGAACAGGCGTCACCTCCCTGAGGCTCGTTCAATCATAAACGCATGATGGCATTTTACTTCTGAAAACTGAATATTTGCAAAGAATTTCAAAAAAGAGCCAGGCAAATCGGAACGGTTATTTTTTATCTTCCGCCTTCTTTTTATTCATGCGCTCCAGGTTCTTTTTAAACGTTTCCAGCCCGGGGGCCTGGTTCTTTTCCGCCAGTTTACAGGCAGTTTCATAATTTTTCCTGGCCAATTCCAACTGGTTATTGTTCTCGTAGGCCTCTCCAAGACTGTCGTAAACATTGGCAGAAGTGGGATAGGATTCGACATTAAAGGTGAAGACCTTAATAGCTTCTTCAACCTTTTTTTGCCTCAAAAATATATACCCCAGCCTATTGATAAGCCCTTCGGGGATGGGAATCTGATATCCATATCTTTTTGATAATGTTTCGAAATGTTTTTTAAGCACGGCTATTTTTTGCATGGAGGGGTCCTGGAACGAAATCCCCCATCCCGTATAGAGGGTCTCCAATGCATTATAAATCGTTCGATGGGGAATGGAGCCGTGGTCTTCCTTTTCCATTAATTCAAATTGCCATTCCAGACCTTTGGGTGCTTTTTCTTTGAGCAGCTTTTCAAAATCCTGTGCTGCTGACCGCATTTGCTCCCGCTCTTTTCCGCCCATGGTATAGAAAAGGAACTTTTTTAAATCGGGTTGTTTCTCAAAAAGAGTCTCCGCCTTTTTAAATAGCAGCCGATTGTCCCAGTATAGGGTGGGGCTAATGGCGATATAGGCATTAAACAGTTCCGGGATGGTTAAGAGGGTATAAATGCTGAATAAGCCGCCATATGAATGCCCGCACAGGATGCGAAAGGATGCGGTCCTGTAATTCTTTTGCACATAAGGGATCAACTCCTCTTTAAAAAATTTTAAAAAATTATCTGCACCCCCACTGGAGGAAATCCCTTCCACATGGGTGGGAAGAAAATCGCGGTTGCGGTCGGTGTTGGGAAGGGCAATAACGATCATTTCAGGCATACTGGACAATTTTGATAGAAAATCAAGAATGCCGGTAACATGATGAAAATGGGCGTTCCCATCCAATAGATAGAGAACCGGGTATCTGGCCTCGGAGTGTTTATAATTGGTGGGACAATATACCCAGAGGGGGCGATCCTCATTTAAAATCTTCGAGTGAATCTTTATGATTTCACCCATTAACAGGGGCTCGCCCTTTTCCTGTGCCATGCCCGGGTTCGGGCTGATAAAAATAGACAATACCACAGCCATCATTGCTGCTATTGTTAGTAAATTATTTTTATACATATTGAACCTCCTCAACAAATTTCTTTATACGCTTTTGCAGGGTATTAATAAAAAAACGTGACTTCATAAGATGAATTTTAAAAATACCTGTGTTCATCCGTGTTTCTCGTACTTCGTAGCGGAGCCACTCCGCAGAGTAGCAATCCGTAGTCATCCGTGTTCATCCGAGGCCAATTTTTTCGTACTCTAAATCGGCACCACATGGAGTTCCCACTCCTCTTCATCCACGTTTTCAATCAGCTGATACAATTTCCCATTTTTTATGTCCGGGGGATAGGGTTCAATGGCTGTACCATAAAAAAGTGGAACCATTGTTTTTTTAAGCAATTTCCCCTGGGTATCAAACACAATACATTCATTGTTTTCACCTTCTTTTTTATATGTAAAAATATAAATCTTTTTATCCATCACTATATAGAATTGAATGGGAGGAAAATAATCCGGAAATTTGATCCTTTGTTTGAGATTCTCATAAGCATCTCTGAACCTGGGATCATTTTTATAAAAGTTCCTGTAACGCTCTTCATCCTCTTCCGTAACTTTACGTTTTTTTATTTTTGGGTCTATCGATAAGACTTTCTTACCCGTATTATCAAAACAACGGATGACACCATCTTCTCCATCCACGAATATCTTGTTATCGCTAGTATAAAGTAAAGGATTACGGGTCGCAATGGGATTAATATCTCCACTCTGCTGAATAAATCGTTTGTGACGATAGATCTCATTTCCCTTTTTCAGACTGGCATCAAAAAAATTGATCGTAGTATAAACGGTCTTATCTTCCTGGATAAATCCATACCCAACAAATTGTTTTCCCAATGGTCTAAAAAATAAACTGATGGATGAGGTTTTTAATTCTCGCTGATAAATACCATCTTTTGAATAAAAAGAGATCTTTCCAAAACTATTAATCATCAAGTCATCGGCTCTAGGAATAATCTGAATAGGTACATTCCCATTAAATTCCTGGGGTCCCTCTCCGCTCTTTCCAAATTTTTTCATCAGTTTAAAATCCGTTAAAGAATAGATATAAATCGTTGTACCCTCTGTGACATAGAAACGGTCCGTATCGATGGTGAGCCGCAAGGGTTTTAAAATGTCGGGAAGAGCTGCCAATTTTTCAGCATGTACGGCACCGGAAAAAAAGAAAAAAATTAAAATGACTAACAATCCTATTTTTTGTTTATACAACATATCCTACCTCCTGTTTCAATTTTGTTTGGACTGATTTTTCACTTTTTAAATCAATCATAGGAGTTATACGGAGAAAAAGTTTGAATGTTTTCAATCTTTTTCAGGGTCAATGGAGCGTAATTCAACCATTTCCCGTGCCTGGTCCCAGAGCGACTGGGCAATCACCTCTTTTTTTTGATAGAGGATCGAGTCTTTGGGAAGCAGGCGATTTTCCACAAGGGCCATATAAATGGCTCGTGCAATCAGTACGTGGCGTTCGGGTGAGGGATGATAATCGTTTGGGTAATCCACCACCAGGTCCCTTACCCATTGAAGTCCCATTTCTTTGCAAAACTCGCGCCCTACAGAGACAATATCGAGGAAGAAGAGCCGGTGGCCATCGTTCCTGCGTGCCGACCCTTCGAGTACATGATGGGCAAATAGATCAATATCGCCAAAATCTTTCAACGTTTTGCTGGAGATTCGGTAAATCCACGAGAGGTGGAGGATCGGCTGGTTTGACTCGGCCCACAGGCGATCAAGGGCCCGCCTGACTCCGTCCCAACCGACCATATATCGATATCGTTCGGGCGCGAATTGGGCGCGGTACTCAAAATACTTCACCACCCCATCTGCAGATGGGGCATCGATGAGGGGGGACCTTAGCAACTCACCCGAAGCCATTTGAGCCAGGCTCTGCCTGGCATCGTGCCCTTTCAGCAAACTCTTAACAAGGGCCAGCAAATAAGATCGTTTGAGGGTAAGCATGTTTGGGGGTTCGAAGAGAAAATTAGGCAGTGCCAGGTCATTGACATCAAACTGGATGAGGATCAAATCAGGATCAAAAGCGGCTGCCCGCTCCTTATAAACTTCGGCTTCGATCGCTGTATTGTATCCGGGCACTGCGAAATTGAGAATCTCATAACGCCATGAATCGCCAGCAGCGTTCAACACCTTTTCCAGCACGGCTGGATAGGCTTGTTCCTGTTTAACTCCCCAGCCGAACATGGTAGAGTCGCCCAGTGCAGCGATGCGCCAGGTACCTTCCCTCTTTTTAATAGTGGTCTCTGGCCCTCGCATTCCATGGGAGTTTGTTTGGAAAAGAACCCCCTGGAATATACCGCGCCGGTTGGGAATCAATTCATACACCAGGTATGGATTATCCGAAGGGGCGATGATGTCCTTAAGATCAAAATGGGAACCGTTGGGCGCACGCTGCTGCGCCATCTCCTGGTAGATGGTCCGCTGGCTTAATTTAAAATAAACACGGACGATAATTTCTGCAAGCACCAGGGAAACCACCAGGGAAACAAGCATTAATAAGATATTGCCTCTCATTGATGAAGGCTGCTTCACCGATTTTCCCACTTTTGGCGATGCTGATGTTGGTCCTGTTTTACTGACACCACTTGTTTCCATAATTATATTTTAAATGAAATTTGAATCTATTTCAATGATGTCTGACTTTTTTCACCAATTTTGATTATAAAAATGAGTTGGCCATAAAAAAGCAAAAAAAGCACCTACAGGGTGATTTACTGTAATACCATACCCATTTTGCGGTGTAAAATACATGGAGCCTAATTCTTAAAACGTAAGGAGACGGATTCCAAATCAGTCCAGCATAAGTTATTTGCCACCACATTTTAGTTGCAAAAAATCTATTTTTATACTATAATTCTATTATGAGTAAGCTTAAAAAACTAGAACAGAGATTCTTAGCAAAGTCAAAGAACTTTTCTTACAATGAACTTCGAGCACTGCTAAATGGATATGGATACCGGGAATTAAAGACCGGGAAAACATCAGGTTCACGGGTAGCGTTTATTAATGATGAGACAAAGCACGTCATTCGGCTGCACAAACCACACCCGGCGAATATTTTGAAAAGATATCAATTGGACTTTGTTGAGGAAGAATTAAAATCAATGGAGGTGATAAGATGAAAGATATATTACAATATAAGGATTTCATCGGCTCAGTTCATTTTAGCGCTGAGGATGGTGTATTTTTTGGTAAAATCGAAGGGATTAATGATCTAATCACTTTTGAAGGTACAAATGTTGATGAAATAAAAAATGCCTTTCAAGAAGCTGTTGAGGATTATATCGATATTTGTACACAAACGGGAAAACCTTTGCAAAAATCATACAAGGGAAGCTTTAATGTAAGGATTGCACCCGAGCTTCATAAAAAAGCGGTTCAGAAATCATTAATGCTTGGCATATCGTTAAATAAGTTTGTTCAACATGCAATTGAGAAGGAAGTTTTAAGTTCATAACCTATCAAATCCTTTTAATCTCCTTGTCATTAGTCATTGGTTCTATTAATCAATGACAACCTCATTTTCGCTAAATTCTTAAGAATTTAGCGAGAAGTTTAGGAAATCCCAGCAATTCTAATTTTACCGAATGTCCAGGCGAATACAAAATTCAGACCGAGCCCCTACATCCGATGCCCGTTTTAGTACCACTATAGGGGCTCGGCCTGAATTTTGTGTTTTCCTGTTCTTTAAAAGCCAAAATTAGAATTGCTGAAGAAACCTATTTCATTTTTTTTTCCATTAATATATAATGCAGCAAGGAGTGTGACAAAATGAAAAAATATTTAAAACTTACCCCAATTATTTGTATCACTTTATTTACATTAATCGTTATCCTGGTTAGATGTGCTGTTAACCCGGTAACAGGTAAGAAAGAGATTATGTTGATTTCCGAGAAAATGGAAATCAATATGGGCAGTGATATTGACCGGGGTCTTCGTCAGGAATACGGTTTGTACGATGATCCCCAATTAACGCCTTATATAGTGCAGATCGGTCAGAAATTGGCACCCTACACACACCGGCCTCATTTGCAATACCATTTTGCTATTCTGGACACCCCGGTGGAAAATGCGTTTGCTGCACCTGGGGGTTATATTTACATCACCCGCGGCCTGCTGGCCATGATAAACAGTGAAGCCGAACTGGCCACGGTACTGGGGCATGAACTGGGTCATGTCAATGCCCGTCATTCGGCTCGCCAGATGACGCGTTCCATACTGGTTACCCTTGGAATTGTCCTGGCAGGCGAATTAAGTGAAGATATTAAAAAAATTGCACCGGTTTCTATGATCGCCGCGCAATTGTTATTCTTAAAATACAGCCGCAGTGATGAATACCAGGCAGACTCCCTGGGTGTGGAATATTCCTTTAAATCAGGTTACTCTTCCGGTGAAATGGTTAAATTTTTCACATCTCTCCAGCGTTTAACCGAAACCAAAGGTGGTGCCCGCCTGCCCAATTTCCTCTCCACCCACCCATTAACCCCTCGACGGATTGAACGGGTAAAGGAACTACTAATGACTGAGGCGTACAGTCAACCCAGCGGCATGGCCGCACCAGTGGTGGAAAGATACGGCTATTTGCAAAAGCTCAATGGGCTTGTCTACGGTGCGAATCCCAGGCAGGGATATGTTGAAGGCCAGGCTTTTTATCATCCGGATATGAAATTTTATTTCAACATCCCCTATGGATGGAACGTCAGCAATACTGCCAAACAGGTCACCCTTGCCCCCAAGAACAGCAAAGCAGTCATCATTTTAAAAGCAGAGAACACTTCCGAACCCCTTGACAATTATACCCAAAAGATGATGCAAAATATTTCAAATCCGCAGGTGAAGCAGCAAATGTTCATGAGTGTCAATGGACTGGATGCCTATCATACCCTCCTGGAGTTCTCACCCAGTTCGGGTGAGAGTAATGCCGAAGAAGGAACGGGTAAGGAGATTAATGTGCGTCTTTCCTGCATCCGGAAAGGCAGTACTATTTTTTCTTTTTTCTCCGCTGCTGCCGCATCCGATTTTTCGACTTACCAGAATGATATAAACAACACCATCAACTCTTTCAACAATTTATACAGCCCCAACCATTTGAATCGTAAGCCGCTTCGGGTGTTTGTCAAACAGGTCAAACGCGGACAAAGCCTGAAAAATTTCCTATCAAGTTTGAGAATTCCGAACCAACACTGGAATCAAATTTCACTGATTAATGCAATGGATCTGAATCAACAATTATCCCTCAATCAAATAGTCAAAGTAATACAGTAATATTTTAAGAAATCGTTACGAGTTGCGAGGAGTACTTTTTAGAGCTTGTCATTGGTCATTGGTTCGCTTCGCTCACGTCATTGAGACTTTTTAGAACTTGTCAGTGGTAAATTTTATTTTTTAGGCTTTCAATGAAAAAAACTAAAAAATTCTATTCCCCTCAATTGGCAGCGAGTGTGGATAAGCAATATAAAATTCAAACAAACTTTTATAGGCTCCCCCCCAAGTCTGTGTCAAAGTCTTTTTTGAAATTTGACGCGATAAATTATGAATGATGAGTGTAGAATGATGAAGATAAAACCATCCCAAAACCTTTGGATTTAATCATTCTCTTTTTCATCATTCATCATTCTGCATTCATCATTAGATTTTGACGCATCCCTGGCTATCCACCTGGGGGGTTGCCTTTTTATTGATTTATTGATATGATTCTGTTTCATAATATCAATCCTGGTTATATCAACCTGAGATTTTGAAAAAATTGAAAAACAAACGAGGTCAAAATGAATAGTGAACAACAACAAACAGGTTCAGAATCTGATTCAAAAAAGGGATTCTTTAGAAAATTCTCCGGTCAGTTTTGGCTGGTGGTGATGTTCGAGTTTATTGAAAGAGGTGCGTATTATGGGATGATGAGTTTTATATCCCAGTATTTTGTGGATTCATTGGGTTTTCCCAAAGAGAACGTTGGAGTTATAAAGGGTGTTATCCAACCATTGTTGTACTTTTTACCAATCCTGGCCGGTGCCATTGCTGACCGTTTCGGGTACCGTAAAGTCCTGATGGTGGCCTTTACCCTGCTGGGAGGCGGTTATTTTCTCACCAGTCAAATGACCAGCTACACCGGAGTATTTGCTGCCCTGGTGATTATGGGATTCGGGGCCGGGACCTTTAAGCCCTTGATCTCCGGGACCATAGCTAAAATCACCGACGAATCCAACAGTACCCAGGCCTTTGGCATCTATTACTGGTCTATTAATTTGGGGGCTTTTTTATTTCCTGCGTTTCTTGTTCCTTTTTTAAAAAGCATGAATCCCACTTACGTTATCATTGCCTCCGGTATATGTACGGCTGCCATGCTCATACCCACTGCTCTATTCTTCAAAGAACCCACCAAACAGAAAGAAGTAGAAGAAAAAGCAAAAAAGAGAGAAGAAACCAACTTGATCCAGACGCTGGCCAATGCGTTTGAGATCATTTACTCCCCTATTGTGCTGCTTTACAACCTGATGAAAAAATCCTTTGCCTGGAAAATCATCATCATCCTGGTGTTGGTACTCTTACTGGGGTATTCTGGTATGCAGTACCTGGAAAAACCACCGGCATCGGAAAGTTTTCCAACCATTGGCATAAATAAAGGAAATACAACACTCATATTCAACGTTGAGAGAAACATGTTGAAAAAAGACCCTTATGAACTAAAAACGGCCGATGATAAAACGTTTCCCACTTCTACTTCTATTTCGAGAGTCAACTTAACTATTTATAAACCTCAGCACATTGATCAGTTCCTGGAAAAACTAATAAACGAATTGGGAACTTACACGGATTTGGCATCAATTATGGGGAATGAGATTAACGAGTATATTACAAAATCGGATCAAAAAATTGAATTGATCTTTGACTTGGACTCCAAGGCAAGTGAAAACTTTAAGATTGATAAAATGGCTGAGACTCAATATAAAATCGTTTTAAAGGACCTTGATGATTATCAAAATTACAGAGAGAATCTCCTTGAAGAAATGCATAAAATCCCCAGCCTTCGGGGTATCACTTTAAAAGACTGCAACAGGCTCCATGAAGAACTAAAAGGGCGTTCGTTTTTTCTCTTTTTTGTGATATCCCTGGTATTGATAGGACTTATTATCGTTACTGTCTCTTACAATCGTACCAACCAATCGGCTGCTCCTGTTTACGAAGGCAATGTCAAATCTTCCGGTTCTCAGTTCCTCATGATTATTGTGACACTTGTCATAGTGGGTATCTGGTTTTTACCGGAGCTTGGTACACTGGGAAGAATCATTTGTTCCGTCATTTATTTTTCCATTATGTCCCTGATCATTATTGACAAAACCGACACCCAGAAATTTGTAGATCACGCCAAATTCCTATTTATGATTGTACTTTATTCTGGTTTCTGGGTGCTGTACTTCCAGATGTTCGATTCTGTCATCTGGTATGCACAAGCCTTCATAGATGCAGCGTCAGTGAACAAAATAGTGAATAGTTTCCTTGGGATATTCGGAATTGAAATTAATTGGTTCTTTGATGTAGAGCATATAACAGCTATTAACGCACTTACCATTATCATCCTGCAATTAATCATTTCCAGCATTGTAAAAAAGAAGAAGGCGCTTCCCACAATGATTACAGGTATAGCTATCGGAACCCTGGGTATAGGAATATTGTCCATTGCCCAGAACGTCTGGATACTCATCATTGGGATTGTCGTATTCTCAGTTGGTGAAATGACCGCACACCCCAAATTTATCAGTTATGTGGGTCTGACAGCACCATCAGACAAAAAAGCCATGTACATGGGTTATATTTTCCTTTATGGTGTATTTGGCAGTTCAGTGGGTGGAGTAATGGGTGCAAAGCTTTATGTTCACTTTGTAGATAATTTGAACCAGCCTCGTACATTTTGGCTCATCTTTGCAGGAATCGGAATTCTCACCATTATTGGTCTTTTGCTGTACAACAAATTCCTGGCGTCTAAAAAGGTAGAAAATTAGCCACGGACAAAGACGGAGAGACACAGAAATTCCAACATTCCAACAAGAATTTTATTTGACAATTATTTTCTATGGTGATCTAATATAGTTTATTAATAGATATTGAGAGAGGTGCTCCATGAACTCAGAACAGCAAGAAGGAAAAAATTCCATATTAAAAGAGGCCTGGGATCGTTTTTTACTTTACGACAAAAACGCAAGTCGAATCCAATCTTGCTTTAAAAGGGAACAATTTTGGATTCTTTTTCTTGGAGTCTTTGTAACCATTTTAACTTTAACAAAGACTCAATTGCTAAATGATGAAATAATTGAAAGGAATTTTTTTATTGACGAGTTACTTCAGTATTTAATTATACTTTTACCGATAACCATCTCAGTTCTAACTGCCGCCGCCAATCGTTTAAAAAAGGGAAATAAATGGGTATTATTGAGAGCAGGTGCAGAGGCAATAAAACGAGAAATTTTTCGTTACCGAGTATTTGAAGAAACCATCGCTATTAAGGAACCAACCGCCTTATCGTGGAAAGAAAGATTAGCTAACAAAATGAATCAAATCAGTGATAAATTGGTTAAAACAGAAGTTAATATGATGGCCTTATCCCCCGTTGAAGAAAAGGATAGGCAAAAACTGAAAACGTATTATGGGGATTATCTTAGCCTATTAGAACCGGATGACTACATAAAAGATAGAATAGAAAATCAATACGGTTTTTATGAATCCAAAACCAAAGCTCTTGAAAGAAAGTTAAAACGACTTTATTGGTTAATCTATATAATTGGTGGTTTGGGCACTTTATTGGCTGCGGCGGGATTTCAGCTCTGGGTAGCATTAACAACCACACTGGCTGGAACAATAACCACATTTTTACAATACCAACAAGTTGAAAACACATTAATGATCTATAATCAAGCAGCAACAAACTTATCCAATATAAAAGCCTGGTGGTTGGCTTTACCTGATGAAAAAAAGAAAAAAACAGGGAACAATAAAAAAATAGAAAAACTCGTTGAGGAAAACATAAAAAAACTTGTTGAACATACGGAAACCGCTCTCCAAAACGAACTCAGTGGCTGGGTCCAACAAATGGAGGATGTATTAGCTGACTTATATAAGACCAGCGAATAAAAATCCAATTACTCTAGCAATTGACATTACCCATCTACTATGATTTAATTTATATCTATTAAATGTGACTTTCTAGGAGGAATCATGAATGACAAGGAGTTTGATAAATATTTAAAAGAAAGGTATTACAATCAAATTGAGTGGTATGATACAAAAGCTATCTGGAATCAAAAGGCTTATAAAATCTTACAATGGGGAGTCATCATTCTGTCGGCAATAACTCCGGTTCTTGTTGCTATCGGAAGCAATTTATTCGAACGTTATCTGGCGGTTATTATATCATTTCTGGTGGCAGCAGGAACCACAATACTGAAAACCTTTAAGTACCAGGAAAATTGGATCAACTACAGAACAACTTGCGAAACCCTGAGAAAAGAAATCTATTATTTTAATGCTGGAATTCATGAATATGAGAATTGTGATGAACCCAGGAAATTATTTACCAAGAGAGTAGAGGAATTGATTTCACGAGAAAACACCTTCTGGCTAGCAGAACGAAAACTGGAAGAGAGCAAAAAGATAAAAAAATAAGCGCCCTGCCATTTTCGTGCTGGCCCTATGAGAACTTCATTTGATAAAAGGTTAGAGTTATGCGTTTAAGAGAGACAATAAGTTTATTATTACTGTTATTAATTTTAAACTCCTTTGAATTTTCTATCCAAGAAGGTCAGAATCCCAGAAGTAAAAAAAAACCTGCTTCAACCACATCAACAACAGGACACTCTACCCAGATAAAATTTAGTACTGAACTCAACCAAAAAAAAATTAAAGCGGAGATAGTAAAGCTCCAGGAGGAGGCAGAGAAACTCAAAGCAGAGATGCTCAAACTTAATGAGGAGACCAAAAAACTTAAATCATTTAACCAGAATATCAGGGAATGGGCTACTGCAATTGGCAGCATAATTGGCGGTATAATTATTTTATTCGTTGGTTTTCTTCTAAAGCGCACATTTTACCGCACTCAAAAGGACAAGATGGAACAGGACAAAAGACTCGCTCAAGAAAAGCATGTGCTTGAACAGAGTAAAATGAGACAGGATAGAGAATTTGCAAGAGAGCAGCATCTATTAGATGTTTTTCGAGAACTTGGCTCAACTGAACCCCGAATCCGCATCGGTGCTGCCTCAGTTTTAATTCAGCGGCTAAAAAAACTACACGATGAAAATAATCCAACAGATCATGATATAACTTATGAACACGAGCGGCATACGATTGCCAGTGTACTCCTTGCAGAAACAAAACAAGAAGAAGAAAAGGAAATCCAAAAATATATTGCTGACGGGCTGGTCAAATCACTTGGCGCTATTGTACCCGATGAAAAGAAGGGGCCAGATACAATGGAATCCCCCCTTAAAATGTATGATCTCGATTTTCAGAATGCAAAACTTTGTAACGCGTGGTGGAAAAGAATAGATGCTCGTGAGGTAGATTTCTTCGGCGCAGGTCTTGTTGAAGCCAGCCTCCGGGAAGGTTTTCTACAGAAAGCAGTATTTTATAATGCAGATCTTTCAAAGGCCATCCTTGTGAAAGCCAACCTGGAATCTGCCAATTTACAAAAAGCAACGCTTAAAAAGACGAATTTTTCTGGAGCAAATTTAAAGAAAGCAGATCTTAGAAATGTCGATCTTAGTAATTCAATAATCGACGGTGCCGATTTCAGAGAGGCAAAGTTCAATAATAGAACCAAATTAAAAAAGGAACAGTTGAACCAAGCCATTTTTAATGATGAAATTTCTCAACAAGTTACATTTGTTGATTAAAATATATTTTCATCATAAACCGATTTAATTCGTAAAAATAAACGACGCTAAATAGTGAATTCAACTACGGTTCATTCCAGTTTTTCTGAATTATATTTTTCCTTCCTTGATATAGTCTATAACTTCAGGGAGCTTCTTTTCTAAAACTTCCTGAGGATTTTCTATTTTATATACAATCACTCTCTGGGTCTGTAAATCAAACGGTATATCTTTAATATTTTGTGAAATCAGAACAACACCTTTTCCAATGGTCTGGGCAATGCCCAGTTCGTAAAAAACATTCAGATTACTACCAGTACAATCCGCAATAATGATTTCTGCTTCATTTATCGCCTTCCAAATTCCCTCAATCACGTCTCTATCGTATAAATCATCAGGCCTAATAGCCTGAAAGCCGTTCCTTTTTAATATATCTCGTAAAATCTTATGAATTTTGTTCGACCATGGTTCATTGAATGGCATAAGTAGACAGCATGTTCTCTTTTTCAATTTGAATTTTCTCTCCTTCCATATGGGATATACTGTTAGCGGCTTAGAACCGGACTCCCGAAATTCAAATTTTACATTCGCGGAAATATATTTTTGTATATCCGATCTACTTAATTTTTTTAAAACCGATAATTCGATTTCCCTTCTGATGTAGTACTCAGATAGTCCAACAAGCAAACTGGAAGTATCCGTTACATCAGTCCAGCCTATAGATGAATCCCAGTTCTCATCGCACCATCTTATCAAGTAATTATTAAAATCTGCATCACGAAATATAGTTGAGTCAAACTTGTAAGAATCAGCCAGTCCATGCAATATCAAACCGATGCTCCAGGGCTCATCATTCCATAGATATTCTTCTTTCATCTTTGCCTTACACGCAGCTAATAAATAGGATATCCCCTGTTGAATTGCCTTTTCATAATAACGCTTTTCCTTATTGCTCAAAACAACATTTTCAAATGCATGCGACATTACTGAAAGCAAAAGCCCAACATAATGTGGAGAAACCAGGACACCTTCACTATTTCGCATACTTAATAGCCATGATATACAATCCTTAATCAATCGCTTTGCCTTCTGTGTTAATTTACCTAGATATAGAAGCGCACGCAGAGCCCAGAGTGTTTCCCATGGTTCATTCCTGAAATTGTTTTCAATATCAGAATATTCTTCTAATAGCCAGCCTTTAATTTCACTCAACCGCCTGGAAAAATCCGAACCACAACCAATTTTAATTGCTATTGCACTTATAGAAGTATCCCATACCTCAAAATTCCAGCATAAACCATTTTTATCTCTTTCACTATCTTCAAAAAGCCTGGTTATTGCATACTTTACAAATTTATCATGAGATTTTGTAAGACCGCAATTGCCAATAGCCCATATACAAGATGCATTTGTGCGTGCATCCAGCCAATTGCCATGCTGATTTTCTTTGCATAAATACTCAGTGGCTCTTACAATAATGTCCCCTAAGGAGGTCTGTGTAGAATTAAAAGCATGTTCATTCATTTTTTCCTCTCTAAGTTCTATAAATCTACTGGAAGTGAATCGACTTAAAATGATGAATTATAATTGTTTTCAACATTTCATTTGCATGTACTTTTAAGTATAGTGAGTATAAAGAAAATGTATCGAGAAGTTCATAATCGACGTCCCAAAATATTTCTATTCTTCCATCCTCTTATCACTCTCAATCGTCTCTTCCAATGAATCCTTATCTCCTGTTGGATGTCCTCTATGCTCAATAGGAAGATCTCTGCCTTCCAGTAACCTCTTACTCGTCTCAATGGTCTCTTCCAATAAATCATGGTCTTCTGTTGCAAGTCCACTATTCTCAGCAGGCAAATCTCTACCTTCTGTTATCTCCTTTCGACTCTCAATCGTCTCCTCCATAAAATCATTGTCTACTGAAGGTAAAGTTTCTAAAAGTCCCTCATCCTGATCGGAAACAACCGAGTCTTCCATATCTTCATTATTGGGAATAATTTCCTTTTCATCTTCTAATTTTCCCGGTATTTCTATTTCCATCTCCAGAGAGGTAGGCTCTGTATCGATCTTTTTGATTTCATCTAAAATTTCTTGCACACGTTGATATCGATCTTCTTTTCTTTTTTCCATACATTTCGCAACGATCTTTATTAATTCTTCCGGTATATCCTGTCTAAATTCTTTTATCGATGGCACAGGTTCAAACAGATGTTGAAAATAAATACTTCTCCCCCCTTCCCCTTCAAATGGAGCTTTTCCTGTTATCATATGGAATAAAGTGACTCCAGTTGAATATATATCCGAGCGATAATCTACTTCCTCTCCTTTAATCTGTTCCGGCGACACATAATACGATGAGTCGATAAATTCTCCACTTTCAATTTTACTGTTTTCACCTCTTATGACAGCAATACCAAAATCCAATACTTTTATCTCCTTCTGGTGCGTAATCATGATATTATGCGGCCTGATATCCCGGTGGAGAACGCCCTTTTTGTGGGCATGATCAAGTGCATTGAGCACTCTTACAGCAATAAAAAAAATATCGGATACTGGAAAAGGTTTTTTCTTCTTGATTATCTCAAAAAAACGTTCCCCTTCTATAAATTCCATGGATATAAAATGACCATCTTCAATCTGTCCCACATCGTAGACTTTAACAATATTCGAATGGGACAATGCCGCTGTGGAACGGGCTTCCGAATAAAAGTGCTCCAAACTGATTACGTCTCTTATTAATCTCGTATCCAGGACTCTTAAAGCCACTATTCGCTTCAATTTCGTATCTTCGGCCTCGTAGACAACCCCCAAACCGCCTTCCCCGACTTTTCGGAGAATCTTGTACCGCATGGCTGAATTCTCATCGACTGAATACATCTCTTTGAATTTTTTTATCAATGTTTCAACTTCTTCCAGTTTTTTGTGAACATCCCTGAACGAATGGTCCTGGGAAAGAATTCCCTGGAAAATATCGCGTGCCTTTTTGAAATTCCCCGCATCCTCATAGGCCTGGCCCAGTATATAATACCATTCGAGGTTTGACTGATCCATGGGTTTGCCTTTCACCAGTTTTTCAACTTTTTCAGTCACCAGTTGTGATTTTCCTGCCCTGGAAAATATTTCAACGATTCGTGCAACCGCACGCTCATAATGGGGTGACGATTCATTTACTTGCTGGAAATTGGCCATTGCCCGTTTGTCGTCCTTCAATTCCAGGAAAGATAAACCGGCATAAAGAAAATCACCGGCTTTTTCATAGAGTTTTCCGGCCCTTTTATAGTTTTTAAATTTAAAATAAATATCCGCAGCCTCTCTCCATTCCCCGTCCAGTTCAAACATTCTGGCTGCCTCTTCTTCTTTACCTGCCTTTAAATAGTTACTGGAAGCAGCTATGAAATTTTGAATCATAGAATAGCAATCGGCTGCCTTTCCATATTCATGTTCCCATTCGAAAAATTCCGCTGCCCGGATATAATCCTCTCCCTTTTTAAACCATTCTGCCGCTTCCCCCTTGTTACCTTGGGAGAGTGCGACCTCCCCTCTCAAACGACAGGCACGTTGGGACTGGTTAATTTTATCATAGGCATCCGCAGCTTGACCCAGCATCTGTGCTTTTTCAAAAAGTGTTGCCGCCTCTTCATATTTTTCCAGTTTTAATGCCAATTTCGCTGCTTGTTCATATTTATTGTTTTTCACCAGCAAGTGATAGGCCCTCTCACCCTCATCTATTTTTATAAATAAATCGACTGCCTTGTATAGGTCATTATCAAGGTGGTTTGAACTTTGAAACCCCACCGAAGTATCTGCATGGGAGAGGAACCACTTCTCAAAATAAATCGCAGCTTTTTTCAAATTGCCGGCTTTTTCGTAACTATCGGCTGCCTTTTGGTACAAACCTCTTTTTTCATAGATTTGCGCAGCTTTTTCATATCTCCCATGAGTGTAATAGAGTTCAGCTGCTTCCTGGAACCGATTATTATCCTCGAGAATATGACCGGCTGCTACGATATTTTTTTTCTTCAAGTAGAGTTCGATTAGCTTATCAAAATTCCTACTTTTCCTGTATACCTCAATGGCTTTGGATACCTCATTTAATTTTTCATATAAGTCTCCCATTTCATTGTAATATTCACCCAGTTCATAAGCACGAAGCGCTCCTGTATAATCTCCGATTTCTTCATATCGTTTACCCGCACTATAATAATCACCTTCTTTAAGGGCCTTTTTTGCTTGCTTGATTAATTTAGAACTGGTTGCCATATCTTTATGCTCTTTTCCTTTGGTTTTTTCATTGCTCACCTGGAAATATTATAATATAAATTTCAAAATAAGCAAATGAAAATTTTAGAAGCCATTCAAATATCAGTTACCCCAACTCCGAAGGAAGTAAAATTCACAAATCTGATATTAATTGACTCACATATTTTTGATAAAAATATTGTCAGATTGTTGACAAATTGAAAAAATTATACTATTATATTGGTGGAAAATAAATTAAGACGTTTAACAGGAGGTGCAAAATGACATTAGTACGTTGGAAACCTTTCGGAGACCTGATCTCCATGCATGACAAAATTAACCGACTTTTCGAGGATGCCTTCCATAAGGATGTCGACAAATATCAAGACTCCCTTTCATCCTGGTACCCTGCCGCGGATATCTATGAAACCAAAGATGACTACGTGTTCAAACTGGAAGTCCCCGGCCTCTCAAAAGATGACATTAACATCGAATGTAACGGCAATACCCTTTCTATCAAGGGCGAAAAAAAGGAAGAAAAAGAAGTCGAGAAGGAAAATTATCACCGAATCGAAAGCTACTGCGGAACATTCTCCAGATCCTTCAACCTTCCCAAAAACGTAGACCCCAATAAAATCAATGCCAATATGAAGGATGGTATCCTGGAATTACGAATCGCCAAAGCCGAAGAGAAAAAGACAAAAGCGATTCCTATTACTGTCAAGTAATAAAAATTTAAAAAAAATGAAAATGAAATGAAGGAGGAATAAAATGAATCTAGTAAGATGGAAACCGTTTGAAGACTTTATGTCTATGCCAAAAAGATTTAACCGATTGTTTGAGGATTCTTTTAACAGGGATTTCGACAAAGAAACCGATACATTGCCCCAATGGTATCCTGCTACTGATATCTACGAGACCAAAGATGATTACGTATTCAAACTGGAAGTGCCCGGCCTTAAGAAAGAAGATATCGACATTGAGTTTAATGAAAATACCCTTTCTATCAAAGGCGAAAGAAAAGAAGAAAGGGAAGTAAAGAAAGAAGACTATCACCGGATTGAAAGCTGCAGTGGAACATTTTCCAGAAGCTTCTCCCTTCCCAATAACATCGAGCCCAAAAAGATCAACGCCACCATGAAGAACGGCGTGTTGGAATTACGAGTTGCCAAAGCTGAAGAGAAAAAGCCAAAAACAATCGCCATCAATTAACAACTGAAACCCGGTAAATCCGGCCAATACAGGGCGGGGTTGCCCCCGCCCTGATTGATCACTATCCCCTCCAATAAATCAAAACATTCCCAGAGTAAAATATTTCAACTCTAGCGATTTATAAAATAAAAAAATGCCGGTGAGAAATACCACAAGGACGATGAACTTATAGGCCTTCCATCTCAATCTGTACTCCTCATGAGTCTTAAACAATCCGATAAAGATACTGATGGCAACCAGGAAAATACCCCATAACAAGAGGTTCAACCAGGCTGGTGCAATTAAATTAAAAATATAAATACCGCCTCCAATAAGAATAAGTGAAAAAAAGTATTTGATGTAATTCATCCAATTGCCCCCTTTGGGCATGGCGGATATGACACCGGAAAAAGTGCCAACCAGGAGGAATATGATCCCCATTCCAAGGGAGAAAATAAAGGTCAGTAAGAAACCCAAAAAGACATTCCCGGATTGGCTGACCCATGACAGTAGGGCAATAAGTACAGGTCCCACGCAGGGTGCTGCAATAATACCGGCGACTCCACCCACCAACAGGGCACCGATAATTTCACTTTTACCGCTGCCGGAGTGGATTTTCGAAGAGATAGAGGAGGGAACAGGTATTTCAAAGAGCCCGGCAAGACTGAGGCCCATAACGATGAAAATAGCAGCAATGACAATCACAACAATGGGATTCTGAAAGGTGACGCCTATCATGGAACCGGTCATAGCTGCTGCCACTCCCAGGATAGAATAGACAAAGGCAAGGCCCAAGACAAAGAATATGGAGAGGTAAAATCCTTTTAATTTCTTTTTACCACTGCGGGTTCCAATATACCCCATGACAATAGGAATGACCGGGTAGACACAAGGGGTAAGACTGGTTAAAAATCCCAGGACAAAAACCAGGACAAATACCAGGAGAGATGTTTTTTCCAGTTCCTGTTTCAGCAGTTCTATCAATCGATCCAACCAACCGGAATCCTTCCCGATAAAGGCCAGGAATTCCTTTTTGTTCTTAAACCCGGAGAACCGACGGTCTTCCTTCCCCTCAGAATCCAAAAAAATAACCGTAGGCATTCCAATGACATTTAATGCCTGCTGGAGTTTCCTGTCTTCGGCACTCATTTTTGTAAAATCCAGCTTCACCAGCACATACTCTTCTAAAATTTTTGCCACCTCGGGATCGGAAAAGGTGTATTCTTCCAATTCTTTACAGGCAACACACCAGTCAGCATAGGTGTCTATCATAATATTTTTATTCTCTTTTTTGGCGATTGTTTTTCCTTCATCGATGGTGTGAATCCATTTAAAGGTCGCCGTTTGTTTTGGCTTTTGGGAATATTTAGCCGGGAAATATTTAATATCCAGGGATTTGAGGAAAAGAAAAGCCCCTGTTAAAAGTAAAAGTACAACAACGGCTTTAGAAAATTTAGCGCCAATGCTGTCACCGGCAATGGCTTTAGAAAGCCCTACAAAAACACTGATCCCCAACAGGGAAATGGCCACCAGAAAGAGGATCAGCCAATTGCCTCCTTTGGGTTTGTACGCTGTAGGCGAGGTCTTTTGGCTTAAATCTTCTATGGTAATCCCTGTGTCGATCTTTTTTTCGATTTTATCGTCTTTAAATTTGAATGCCTGACTCACCTTTACATCAATATCTTTTGAAGTGGGTGGGAAACAAAGCTCCTGGGGTTTTTCCTGGCATATCTGGTAAGAGACCTTAAATTTCAGGTTGAGGGATCCTGGAATCTCTTTTAGCTGCTTGACATAGACAGGAACTTCAATATTACCTTTAAAAACCATTTCATCAGCATAGGGAACGCCTTTGGGAAATTCTATTTTCGTAATCTGGAGATACTCATTTTCTTGTACCTCGACCTTGAAGAAATTATGTTTTAAATCTGTGATATGGTAATTTTCATCCAGTCTGAGTTTAAAGAGAATCATGCCCTCGTTGTATTTAACCAGGGTATCGATATCGGGTTCAGCGGAAAAACTTTCTTTAAAAAACTGCCCGTAGTGATCATAGGATACAAAACCAAGAAACAGCAAGATAAACAAACCAATTAAATATTTTTTTTTCATTATTATAACCTTATCAGTGGCGTTCGTAGAAATTGAATTTTAACAACTCCATCGCTTTTTGTCAACGTATACCAAATCCACCACCTGATTTTTAGAAAATGGTTGATTTGGTGTTCAATGTTCAACGTTCAATGTTTATCTCAAAGGACTTAAAAAATTTAATTATTCTTTTAAGATTATCAACGTTGAACCTTGAACATAGAACCTGGAACACCGATTCACCATTTTTTTGATGGTGAATCGGGGGTTTAATATGGGGGTAACGTTTCCTTCACCTCTTCTTCATTGTCCGTAACCGTGAGCGGATAAATTCGCATTATTGGAGTTGAAGGAGAGTACAGCCGAACCAACCATATCGACATAAGAAGTATTGTTGTATAAATAACCGTTATTGTAAAGATGGAGTGCCCGTTTTATATTTCCATTGGATTCAATATAATATTGTTTTAGAATTTGTAAGCCCAGATCGATATTGTACGCCACTTCAAAAATACGATTGACATCGATGGCTAATTCCTTCTGCCATACTGGGACATTCACCTGCATTAATCCACACGCACCGACATGAGAAACGGCATTCGGGTTAAAGTTGCTCTCTACTTGCATAATTCCCAGCACCAGGTTCGGTTCAAAATCGTACTGGCGGCTTTTTTTATAAACAGCATCCAGGATAAAGGAAAGTTGAGAATAACGTTTGGAAAAGGCATTGACCTTGAATGCCATGAAATCGTAGTGTTTTAGTTTTTGTTTATCGATATCGATCTTCTTCTCCAGCTTGAGTACCTCAGCTACCAATATATCAACATTTTCCTTATTTTCTTCATAATAGCGATTAACATCCGCCAGCCCCATAAAAAATCCACCCAGCCCCATAAAAAAGAGGCTAACCAGTAAAAAAGAAAATATTTTTATATTTTTCTTAACCATGAGTCCGATTATATAATAGGTGAAATTAAAAAATCAAGTAAAAATAGAAAAAATTCTAATTTTTTTTTAAAAATAGATGAATATCAGTGCAATCACACGAAATAAAATGTTAAAATTAGAATTGGTGTTGAGAATATTTAATTTTAAATCAAAACCTTTAGACCTTGGGAGAGGAGAGAGACCTCCAATTGCCTGACACCTTCGAAAATCTCACCATCCACCTGGATATCGATTTCCTCTTTCGAAGCTATCTTGAATATACTGGATTGAATCAGAATGACCTCATCTTGATTCATATGAGTCCCTTTTTGAACGTGGATACCGACTTTAAGTGTGTTAAGAAATGATTTTGTATGAATGATACAGCAGTCCAGCAAGCCGTCAAAAAGCGTGAGCGCAGGTGTGGGACACGCCGTTTCCTCATTCTTAACTAGCTTCAATCCATTGGCATAATAAGGTGTATTCAACAAAACCAGTAACGAGAATTCAATTTTTTTTGTGATTTTTTGTGTGCTTTTTAAGTTTAAGTTATTGGTTTGGTATTCAAACTCTGCTTGTAACGGCACTTTTTTCTTTGAAAAGGAATCATAAATCGCATAGAGACCGGATAATAACTGGTCAAAGGGTTTAAGTTTGGATAGTATTTTGTGGCGTTGATGAAATCCTTCCACGTATCGATTGACCGTGGCGCCCAGGCCCAGGCTTACCGTTCCCAGGAAATAGAGAGAGTCGGATTTTCCGTTTATTTTGAGGCATCCCACATCCATTTTCCTGGTTCTCCTGTTTTTAATCGCCTTGCAGGCATCTTCGATTTTTTCAATCCCCAGGCCCCGGGCAATATCATTGGCAGAACCGGTTCCAATCATTCCCATTGCAGGGGTCGGCTGTGCTGTAATCTTATCTTTTTGATATTTCAAAATTTCAATGGCAATGATATTAAAGGTGGTATCCCCCCCTACCCCAACGATGATTTCATATTGTCTGGCACTCTCTGCTGCCAATTGTCTCAGATGGTTTTCACTCCTGGTAACCAATAGATCATAATCAATGGCATTCTGTTTAAGAAGCGTTTCGATTTTCTTTTTTTCCTTCATTGACCGGCCCTTGCCGGAAGAAGGGTTAAACAGTACAGCAACTTTCTTCATCTCTTTATACTTTACAGCACATATCTCCAATACATTATTTAATTATTCCAACATTCAATTATTCCAGCTAAAAAGATTACTTGATCTCCTCAACATGTAATTCTCACTCTTTCTCGTAGGATAATAATTTTAATTTTCTTTATCATTGTTTTTCTCCTTTTTTTATTTTCAATGACTTGATTATAACAAAGATAGAAACTCCTGTAAAATAGTAAAATAGATATAAAAATTAAATTTAATAAAACTTTCTTTCGGGTAACATAACGAAAAAATATTAACCATACAATAATCAATAGGTTCAGACGCGATAAATCGGCAGTTATTGTACCTGCCCATGCTGTCCGGGAAAAATTCTCTCATCAATTTAAAAAGCACCGAGGCGAGGCACCTTCTTAAGAATACAGGTTGAGGATGAGGGAAAGATTTCCTGGATTAGGATGGTGGGAGATGTTTTTCGGTCTTGAATAACGGAAAGATCTTCATCATTCATAATTCATAACTTCTTCATCCCTCATATGATATTCCATCTCATCAATCATTTTTTTGCCGTTTTATTTTAAATTAATTACAACACGGAAACCAATAGTTCTGTCTTTTCTTTTCGGATTTTTGGACATCCTGGTTGGGACGGTTACTTCTTTTTGAGAACTATACCACCCTCCACCTTTAACTACTTTATTGATACCTGTTTCAGGCCCAATGGGATTTTTAAAAAATTTTTTTTCCACATCTGTTTTTATATGAGTAAACCAGTCCTTGGTCCACTCTGATGCATTTCCTAATATATCATAGATTCCCCAGTGATTAGGCATCTTTTTTCCCACCTCGTGGAGCCTAAAGCCTGAGTTCCCCCAGTACCAGAGATAATCTCTGTTTATCTTCCAACCCCAGAAATAAATATACCTGCTCCCGCTCAGGGCAGCTTTTTCCCACTGGGCTTCTGTGGGAAGGTCAATATTTAATCCAGTTTGCTTAGAGAGCCACTGGCAATACATTCTAGCATAATTCCAGTCAATATTGATAACAGGATAATTGTACTTTTTCTCTTTGACTTGAAATTTTATTCCATTTTGATGGCAGAAGGTTTCATAATAACGATTTGTCACTTCATACTTCCCGATTAAAAAACTGTCAATAAAAACATATTTAAATTGAAGCCCATAAATTCCAGCAGGGATATATATGAATTTCATCCCGTTTTTTAATTCAATCTCCCACATGTCCTTCTCGTTCTTATAATACTTTGAGATTTTCTCCCCAATATGTCTCCTGGCTTCATCAAAAGTCAATATTCCATTTTCCATTCTTATCTTTTTCAGTATATTTTCTTCAATTTCTTTTGGATTAACCCGACCATACTTCATATAAGATTCAAAATATTTAAAATATTTATTGAGATCAGTATCTTTGAATTTATTAACCAAAGTCTTGTAAAATCTGAATTTAAGGCTCTTATAATGAGTAGATTTATCGTCATATTTATCAAAAATTTTTTCCAGGGCTTCAAGATTATCAGTGGTGTCAAGCAACTTAAAAACTTCTCTCGCAATTTTCACTTTTTCTGAGTCTGAGAGATCTTTTCTGCTAAGAGCCTCAAGTCTACTGTCGATTCTTAATACTAAATCGGTATCACCAGAAATCATAGGCTTTTCTTTTGTTTTAACCTTTGGTTCTGCCCCTTTTTTTGGAGCATTTAACATACTGCGGCAGCGTTCAATCCGCTGCTTAATCTCTGCATTTTCTGGCTTGATTTCAGCAGCACGATCGTAGAACCTTTCCGCATCTTCAGGTTGCTCTTCATTTAATTTCTGATCACCCAAGTTTTTATATTTGGTGTATAATATATTTACTTCAAACATCTGCTTCAATTCTTTATATCCAGGATAACAACTTGCAAATGTAAACCTTAAAAGCACTTTCAAGCCCATTTCATCATTTGCATTGAGATATTTTTCTTTTATAAAATTAATAAGTAGGTTAAGGAATTTTTTATATTCTGCCCTTGAAGAATTGCCTTTTATAACATCTTCATTTCCAAATTTTACATCAGAAGTTACCAATATATTTAAAATTTTTTTATTTATTTCATTAAACCCTAATTGACTAAAAATATTCATTAGCCCAATTGATTTTTCGAGCTTCCCTTCATTGATACGCTTTTCAGCTAATGTCAAAGCTTTATTGCAAATCTCTTTTTCATTTATATTTTCCTTTTTAATTTTAGTCATAAAAAGTTCTTTGTTCTTTTTATAAATTGTTATGATTTTCTCAGCAGCAAGAAGGTTATCCTCTTCAAAGATTTTATAAGCCTTTATAAAGTATGCGATTGCTGTTTCAAACTTTCCTCTTTTAAAAAAGTGGTCACCCCGTGTAATATATCCATCTCTTTTGCTTTTCCTCTCAGTAAAGGAGGTCTGTTTCTCAATTGTTGTCAGTTTCTCTCTTGTTTTCTTCAACCAAATTAATGCACCTGGATCTTCTGCATCCTTTTCCAGAGTTTTTAAAAAACAGATTTCTGCAAGCTTATATTCTCCATCATCATAATATCTTTCCCCTCTTTTAATATACCACTCAATTGATTTACCTGAGGGAATTCCCAGGGTACTGCTTACATCAGTTTTTTGAGGCTTCTTTGGGGCGCTGATTTTTTTCGGAGGAGCGAGTTTCTCAATAAAACTCGCCCATTGAAAATGTTTATCTCTCCAGCCTGGTCCTCTTTCGTATTCTAAAACAACACACTGCTTTTTTTCAACTTTTATAACCCTGAACTTTGCAATGTCCAGATTATGCTCTTTTTCGCCTGACCGCTGTTTGGTCCAAAAGTTGCCCCTCATACCAACCTTCACTCCATCATCGAACCCTTTATTCAACGTCCAGTGTTTTTCTCCGCTTTTACCATGTATCTGTGCCCGCGACCCCTCCTGCTGAGCAAGCAAGAACAGATTCAAAGTAATTAAAACAAATCCTGATACAAATAATGAAATTATCCTCATGGTATTCCCTCTTTAACCTTTTTTGAAATCGGATAATGTATAAGGAAATGGATTTTATATTTGCTCAAAATCTTATCACTCCTTTTAGAACAATACGAAGGCCACCGTAATCAATCTCCTCAGTTGTATCTAGTCCCTGAATATCAACATCTTTCGTGGCAATATTTTTCATCATCTCAAGCCCAACACCGATTCTTTTAAGCCAAAAGATAATGCCTCCACCCGCAGTGACACCAAATATATTACCGCTGATTTTTTCTTCGAATGTCTCTGAATAACTGATGTAAAGTCCTCCAACCTTTCCATACAGATTTAACTCATACAATGGAGAAAATCGGATCAATGTAAAACGAAATTTGACCCCGGCAGATAACTGGGTTTCTCTGTAACTCAATGGCAGCTTATAATAAGATGATTCACCGCTTGCATACATATATCCCGCATCAATATAAAGCGCGCTGAACTTTATGAAAAAAAAATCCATTCCCATGCCGAAAATTTTTTTATTCTTCCCATACAACTGCTTGAATAGATTTTCATCCTTTAAGTAAACACCATAATAGCCGCTCAACTGGAATTCCATTGCAAAAACATTCACGGAAATAAGGAACAATACCAAAAAAATAAATAAAACCTTCTTTTTCATTATTTTATTACCTCCTATTTCTTCTTTATCATTCTTTTAACATTTTTTTCAACCTATATAGATTTAATCTAGGCTGGAATAAATTACACCAATATCCACAACTTCATCTTCTGAGTTCACTGCCACTATTCTATAAGTAGAAGCTCCTGAATAGACCGGTTTAAACTCAACTTCATAATCTGTTTTGCCTCCTACTTTCACAATGTCTGAAACAAAATCATAAACTCCTCCGGTACCTCTATAAATTTTAAACTTGCTAATATAAGGGAGAATCATCGAATCAATAGAAAAATTGATTTTATGAATATAATAGCCTCCGAACAACGACCTCTCTTCGATAGTGGCCCCTTCTCCTTCAATAGTGGGATACTCGCAAAATGTCTTTATTACCCCTCCACAACCCAATGTTGCGAGAGTAATGTCGTTATCCACCACTGAAGCATTCAAATTAGATAGTACTATATTACCGCTGCCCCAGCTTTCTTCATAAAATTTCACCTGGTCTTCTTTCATTGATACTCGTTCATAAACAGGGCAGCCTCCAGGAACCTCTCCATTTTGATTTAAAATACTAACATGGCCCCAATTGATATTCAAAACTAACCCTCCATTTGGAATAGTAGTCAAGCCTTCTATGAGTTGCGACTTGTAATCTTCAAAATTAAATGTTTTACACCATAAAATTGACCCATTATCATTGATTTTAAAAAGTAAAGGCCTATTACGCCATTCATCGTTAATTTTATAATTTTTGTTTATGCCTATCGTATATCCATTTTTATCTTTGAAGAAATCAAAAGGCCACATTCCTTCATATTCCCATTCCGGTGTATATCTTTTGCTCCATTCAAGGTTCCAATTTTTGTCCAGTTTTAAAAAAAAGAATCTGTAGCGATACTTCTCACTCTGACCATAATCAGCTTCAGAAAAAATTGAGAATTCCCCGTTTGTGTCTTTTTTTATTAATGAATTAAAATACCAACAATCCCGGATGTTCGTATCTATATAATACCATTTTGACCTGGTAACCACATCGTTTGTATTCAATTCTAAAAAAAGAATACCATGATAATAATCATTGCCTTTCCCAAACCAACCGGATGTAATAATTCCATAGTGATTTGAATCCATCTTTACACAATTACACCAGGAGGTTAAATCATATTGGTTTACATGATAATTTCCATAAGTATCAAATATTTTTGAACTTTGTAAATCTCCATTTATTGAAAAGGTAAAAATTACCATATAATCAGCGATATTTTCTTCTTCATATCTCCCTATAATCTTTATTTTGTTATTTATCTGCAATAAACCTATCAACTTTAAATCCTCTTCATCCAACTTTAACTCTTTTGAAAATAAGATATCCCCATTTCGGTTAAATCGTAATATTGTATATCTATTTGTCACTTGTCCATTTTCGTATAATTGGCCGAAACTACAAAAAGATTCGTCCTCTAATATTATTGTCTTTGTTAAACGAAATCTCTCACTTTCTTTAAACATTCCCCTGGTATAAACATATCCTGTTAGATCAATAATAGCAAAATCCCATCCAAAATTAAGCAAACATCCGCTTTTTTCTTCAAAAATTATTTGCTCATTATCAAAGTCGATTTTTTTACTCCAATAACCCCCATTTAGATTCAGGGTAATTGAAGAAGCCAAAACAATTAAAATTAAATATTTTCCCTTTTTCATGATTAATCCTCCTTAATTAAACGAACTAATTTCCTTTTTTATTCCAAGACAAATCCGGAAACCAATAGCGCTATTGCGTGCAATGGGGGAAGCACTGTTGCGATTTGAACACCGTAAATCTTCAAGATTGTCTATCCAGCAACCACCCCTTACAGCCCGTTTGGTACCTGAAGAAGGGCCTTCCGGATTTCGGAATGGAGATTGGGTATAGAAAATATCAGAATACCAATCCAAGCACCACTCCCAAACATTGCCTGCTGTATCCAGTAAACCGAAGGGTGATGAACCGGAAGGGTAAAAACCAACAGATTTTGTTCTCATTTGTTCCTCGTTATAATATGCCAGATTGCTATTTAAAGGGGGATTCCCCCAGGGATATTTTCTCCCATCAGTTCCGCGGCCTGCTTTCTCCCACTCAGCCTCTGTGGGCAATCTGAAAGTAAGTCCTGTTTTTCCTGATATCCATTTTGTATATTCTAGAGCATCATTCCAACTGACATTTATTACCGGTAGATTCCCTCTCCCCCAGCCTTCATCATCCGGCTTATTGATATCTTTATCCTCACAGAATCGATCATACTGGTTAAAAGTTACCTCATATTTCCCTATCCAGTATCCATCAAGATAAATATTATGAACCGGTTTCTCATCAAAATCTCCATCATTAGACCCCATAATAAATTCACCTTCATGGACATATATCATCACTGTTTCATTATAAAGTACTGCCTCCCAGTAACCTTTCTCGTTTTTGTGTATTTCATTTGCCCTTGATTCAATTGCATAAAGAAAAGGAAATTGTTTCTTCTTCAACGAATTGATTTTTCCTCTGGCTAAATCATTATATTTTCCATCAGGATAGTCTAATAAATACCTTTTATAAGACTCAATGACGTTGGTTTTCTGTGCCGTTTTCCATGCTCTATTCTCAATACTTTTTTTGAAATAATCGATCCCCAGGAAAAATAATACTCCTGTCAATATAATAGACATGGTTATCATCAGTATTTTTAAAACCGGTCCTGCGGGTTTTTTATCGACTTTCCTGTTTATTTTTCTTAAATCCGAAAGAAGCTCCTCCGCTCCTTTATATCTTTTCTTTTTATCCTTTTCCAGACACTTTAGTATCAAACGGCTGAGAGATTTGGAAATACGGGTATTGAGTTTACCCGGTTTACGGGGTTTTTCCAATACCTTTTTCAACGCTATGCTTATCGGTGTCCAACCTTCAAAAGGTAAGCTGCCGGTAACCATCTCATAAAAGATAACTCCTAGAGAGTATATGTCCGAACGCTGGTCTATCTCCTTTGCTTCCAACTGCTCGGGGGACATATAAGCCGGCGTACCTATCATCAACTCGGTGGTTGTTAAGCCGGTTCCGGCCTCTAAGGAACGGGCTATCCCGAAATCCATGATCCTGGCATGTCCCTCGTTGTCAATAATGATGTTCTGGGGTTTCAAATCCCTATGGACAACTCCCAGCTTATGAGCTTCGGCCAGACCTTCGCAAACCTGCGAACATATCGAAATAGATTTTGCAATATCTAACTTCCCCGATCTTTTTATCATTTCTTTTAATTCTTCACCGGGAACGTATTCCATGGTTATATAGTGAGTCCCTTTATCTTCGCTGATATCATACATACGACACACGTTCCGGTGTGAAATTTTGCGGGCAAATTTCAGTTCGTTTCGAAAGCGCTCAATCACCTTTTCATCAGCAGCAATTTCATGTTTTATGAGCTTTAAGGCCACCTCCTCTTCAATTTCTTTATCCAAGACCCTATAAACCCTTCCCATGCCTCCTTCTCCTACCTTTTCAATCACCTGGTATCTACCTGCAAAAGTACTTCCAATTACTAATTCTTTAATAGAAGTTCGGGAAATATCCCTTTTAGGAGGAGAGATTTCATCTGAGTTGGAAAGTGTCGTTGCACAATTGGAGCAAAATCGGGCATTTGGAAGATTTACAAAATTACACTTAGGACATTTCATCTCCCGATAACTCCTTCTGTAAATTAATATAACCAATAAAATCAATATCTCTCATAAATTAAATATTATATGAAATAGAGGAAAATTTCAATACCCAATAACTGTTTTTTTAAAAAAAGTTAAAAAAAAATTTTTTTACCCGCAAAATAATGAAAAAAAAGCTAAAGAGGTATATAATATCAGTCATTTTAGATTTCTTGTTATTATTTTTAAAATGGAGTAAGCATGGCTATGGAAAAAGTAAAAAATCCGTTGTTTTTGTATGGAATTTCAGCATTAATAACCGGAGTTATTGGATTTAGTTTAAGTAGTTTACTGGATAGCAAAAGCTTCATCTACAGCTTTCTTTTCAGAAGCTGGCCTATTCAATTTTTAAGCACATGGCTATTTTTGATTGGAATAATTTATTGGATCCAAAGATACTCTTTTTTCAAAAGGGAAGAGGCAGCATTTCAAAAAATAAGAATTCCAAAAGCTTCTATTCCTCATGAAAGGGCTGAGGAACTTATAAGAGTTATGCCAGATAAATACAAGCAAACCTTAACCTTAAGGCGCTTTCGGGAACTCCTGCAGGCCTTCCTTTATGGAGAAGAAATAGTCAGGCTTAATGAAGAACTGTCCAGAAGAGATATGGCTGAGGTAGAGAGAGGGCATCTGATTCTGAATAATCTAAGAACCATAATTCCGGTAATTGGATTTTTGGGTACAGTATTGGGACTCTCTTTAGGAATTGTTAAGTTTCCTGAAGTGTCAGACGTAACACTTCTTAAAACAGCTCTAAAAGATTTTGCCGCCTCACTGAGTGTTGCCTTTGATACCACTCTTTTGGCATTGGGTTATACCATTGTTATTATCATTTTGACTGCTTTTTTAAGACAAAGGGAGGAAACATTGGTAAGTGAAGTAGACGGTAGGGCCCGAAATTTAATCGGAAAGATAAAATTTAAAATAGTGCAGGAAGGGCCGCAGTATGAAAAAGGGATTGAACAATTACCCCAGGTTATGAAGGAATTTTCTCAGCAGATGGAGGAAGCTGTCAGAGAAATCGGTGAAATACTTAGTCAAAAGTTTGATGGGTTAAAAGATGAAATTCATCGCCCCCCACAGTATCGAGTGGTTGTTCAACCGATTCAAGACAAAATAGATGAAGATGAATAATGTATAATGTATAATGTATAAAAAAACAGGGAACATAGAAATCCTTTTACTCCTTGGCTGCCTGGTGGGAGTTGTTGCTTTTTTTTCCCTCACCCTGGCTATTTCGAGTGTAATATCGGAGCAGCCAGAGCTGTCGGATGTGTCCGGGTTGAAAGAAGAACGGGATAATTTAATAAAGGAAAAGCTGCAGCGGAATGCGATACTTAATGAGCTTAAGAAAAAACAGGAGCAACTGTTAGAAAAAAGGAAGGAATTGGAAGAAAAACTATTCCAGGCTGCTACACCCTCTCCCAAAGAAAAGGAAAAGCTGGAACAATTGCTAAAAGAGACCAAAAAAGAATACAGGTTTTTAGAAGAAAATATTAAAAAAATAAAAGAAGAATTGAGCGAATTGATTGATCTGCCTGATCCAAAAAAACGAATAGAAATAGAAAAGAAGATAAAAGAACTAGAAAACAAGCTGTTGAAACTGAAAGAAAAGATAAATAAAACATCGAAAAAACTGGCTGGTTTCCAGGATGATTATGACAGGGGCTCTTATAAGGATGAAAAAGAAAAAATGAGGACAGAACTTAAAGAGTTCAAAGATAAAAAAAAGAGGATAGAAAATGAAGTCGGCCAATTGAAAATAAAAATTTTAACAGCAGGAACTTCCAGGTATAATAATCCGCTTTACGTTGACTGCAAAAGAGACTTCTATGTTATCTATCCACGGGAAAAAGTAATTGAAGTCAAAGAGGTGAAAAAAAGAAATATATTGAAAGAGCTGTCTGCAGGACATGATATAATTGTACTTTATGTTAGGCCAGGGGGCTTTAAAAGCTTCAGGGAAGCTTATGCCAAAATAAAGACCCTCTCTATTGCCCGTTGTTATGAACCCATAGAAGCTGACCAAAAACTTGATATGTTGAAAAGGATAAACCAATGAGAGAGAAAGAAGAGACATCCATTCTTGGAATATTCCAGGACCCTTTGCTCATGCTAATTGCCCTGATTCTCCTGGGAACTCTCTGGGTTGTCATTCCAGCGAAACAACCAACCCCTACACAAGACACAGTTAATCTCGAAATAAAAAAAGAGATAGATAAGTTTAAAGAGGATATTGCCTCTATTGAAAAAAAGATAAAGGAATTGAGGGAAGAAATCGATAGATTAGCCGAAGAAATCAATATAATGGAAACCCGAGAAAGAGAAATTCAAAAGAAAAAGGCTGAAGAGAAATCAGAAATCAACCGGTTGAATCAAGAAGTTGCTGCTTTAAAAGCTTTGCTTCAGGCAAAAAAAGAAAAACTGAAAAAATTGGAAAAAGAATTAGAAAAAGCAAGAAAGCAAAAACAAGAAGCGAAACTGGTAAACGAAATTGAACAGAAGATAAGAGAATTGAAAAAGGAAATTAATGAAAGAGAAGCATTGCTTAAGAAATTGGAAGACAAACTGAAGGAGACAAGGAAAAGGAAAATAGAATATAATGAGGAGAAAAAGGGACAGGAAGAGGCGATCAGGGCATTGCAGCAGCAGGTCGATCTTGAAAAGGAAGCGGTTAGAAAACTGGAAATTGAAAAGGGAAAACTGGGCACACTGTTAAAGGAGCGGAGTGGATTGGGAAAATATTCAACAGAGGCAGTGAAAGGTAAGCAAGTGGTTGGTTTTGAAGCTGTTAAAAATAAACTTGTATTGATAGATGAGAAAAATTATAAAATTGAAGCCTATCGCACCATGTATATGGAGCGAATTGAAACTGCGGCAAAACTGACCAGGAAGAGTTCGGCAAAGAGTGAATCTATGGATAGAATAAAGAATGCAGGTAGTGAGTTTCTTAAGGAACTTAACAAAGTGAAACCTGAAACCCATTTTATATTGTTTGTGGTACAAAAAGATTCCTTTAAGATTTTTTTAGCAGCCAGGCAAATTGCGTGGCAAAAGGGTTTTGCAGTTAGTTGGGAACCCTGGGAAGGTCCTATAAATGTCGGTCCCGGTGGTGATCCGGCAGAAGGGAGGTAGTAATCTAAGTTCAAAAAATAAAAATTAAGGAGGAGAAAATGGAGTTTTTTGAAATAAAGAATAAAAAAGTAACTCATGGAGGAAAGAAGAAATTTATAAAGGTGAGTAAGATAATAAAGTACTTCCTTTTAACTCTATTTGTTATAATAGGATGTTTTTTCAGCAGTAAAATTTCTGCCCAGGATGAATTCTTGAAATATATAAACCAGGACACACTTAAGCACTATAGAAATGGTGTATTTTTAGGCACCTTTAAATCCCAAAAAGAAGCATATGAATACCTTACAAAGAAAAATCCAATTAATTTGGAAAATTATAATTTCGCTATGGCTTTTGGTATGAGTAATGGTAGTAAACCGTGGGTTTTGTTATGGGAAACAAGAGTTTTAGGTGATAATTTATCCTGGTCTCCCTTAACCAATTATGCAAAATTGGAGGGGCTTAAGTTTGATTATCTTGTTGCTTACAGTAATGGATTTGATGTTGCTACCAACGCAATTAAAGCAGGCTTGATTAAAGTAGATAACCTTATAGCTTTTGGTCCTCCTGCTGGATATAAAAGTGAAGTAAAAAATCTACCTGTAAAATCTGTAGAAATTTATAGGACAAAAGTTGATCCTATTCCTACAGTTATAGGCAAGAAGACAATTTTTGGTATTTTACAGCACTTTGGAGATTTGGATATTGGAATAATAGATGCATTGAAATCCGGCAGCCCAATTTTTGGAGCAAAGATTAAAGTTCCATGGCCAGATGGGACCAAAGGTCCAAAAGTCAGGGAAAAAATTTTTGATGGACCTTATTATATAATTAAAAATCCCCATAAGTATGAAACGATAGCAAACAATACCGCTCTAAATAAAATGTTTGATTTAGAGAGAATAATTAGTACTGCTGATCCTAAAATTGCTGATCATTCTAAGATTAATAAACTAAGAGATCTACTTGGTGAATATCGTTTGGAGTTTCCCGAAGCAGCTAAAAATTTTGATAAAAGCCTTCTTATTCCTTCTTACTGGACATACCGAAGTATGGATCAACCTAAATTAAAAACTATGACCGAAGCAAAAATCATGACAGAGATGGCTCGTAGCAAAAATAGGGCACTTATATTTGGGAAAGGGCCTGAAGTTGAATTAATGTATAAAGAAATGGTTTTAAATTTGGGAAAGAGTAATGTAAAAGTACTCCTCCAGGGTAATGATCTGGAAACAAAGACTACATTTGAGAATCTGAAAAGCAAATATGGAGATGGGTTAAATATTGTTTGGAAAAAGAATATTTTAAGTAATAGACAAATACAGGGTGAAGCAAGAAGTTTTTATGCCGATGTTATACTCGGTACAAGAGATTACAAATCGCAGAAAGAATTTGACTTGCCAGAAAATAAAAAAAGACCTAATCTCACTTACAATGAGGTCGAAAAACGATACTTGCCCACAAGAAGAGATTTGCCTTACATCGACAGGAGGAAAAATTTTGGGGCAGCTGGTTTTCCTGGTAATGATATTGGCGGGGTTATGCTTCAAGGGGTGGCCAACATAACTGGTTCAACAGGATTTCAGGCCCAGCTTACTGGTGGTACTTTTTCATTCATATTCCAGAATGGGAATTCTGAAATAGACATAGGAAAACTTAGAAAGTTCGTCACCGCACTCTGGGCTGTCTATTTCAGTAATGAAGGACCCGGAATCTCCATCGATCCCATCGCACCTGATGTGGATAAGCACCTGGTGCGCTATATTGGCAGGGTAATCAACTTAGACCTGGGAAGGGTGATGCGTAAGACAGATTATATAATGAAAAAATGGGCAGTGGGAATCGAAAAGCCTGGTATAAAAGGTTTTAAAAGTGTGGATGATCTTTCTGCAAAACACGGAATCAGGTATCTTGGGGCTAGTAGACGTTTCTGGTTTGTGCCGGAAGATATGCAGTTTAAATTGATGGGAAATGCGTTATTATTCGAGTCAGGGAAAATGACCCTGAAGACAGAGTATGTTTTTCTTAATAAAGGAGCAAAAGCAGAACCAGCGGATAGAACCTTTGCCCAATTCTTTACAGAGCATTACAATGAGATTGCTCAAAAATACCCTGTTTACCAAGAGCTTTTTGAATATGCCAGATATGTTAGTCTTGCTAAATATCTGAAAAAGAAAGGCATTCCCATGCTCTGGTTTCTCCTCGCCAACAAAGACATGGTTATCACTGAAGATTCTCCTGGAACTGTGGAGGCCCTTGCCAAAAAATCAGAATACTTTGAATATATCAAGATTGAAGGTGGAGTGGATCTTTCAGAAATGAAATCCATGCCAAGATATGTTATGGATAGAGAAGCGGCTATATCCATAAAAAAAGCCATTGAACGTTATGGAATAAATTTATCAAAATCTTCATCTGCTTTACCCAGGGAGAGTATCACTATTGAATCCGGGGAAAAAGAACTTACACTTACTCCATCTCAGAGTCTTACCCTCTCACGCAGCACGGAAATTGGAGATAAATTTCAGACAGACTTCGCACTCCGTTATGGAGAAGACCCCGGACTTGAACTTGTGAGATATTCCTGTCCGGTCAATAAAGGCCCATCCACTTTTGGTAATGATTGGCAACTACTCATCCCTTACCAGGTAAAGTCTTATGACGATAAAAAGATCAGATTTCTTAATGCTGTGATCCCGGAAAAGATGACGGTGGAAAATCTAATCACCGGGGATAAAGAGGTTCTTACCTTCAGCAAGGATCGTTACAGAATAGCTGGATATGTGCCTAATAAAATTGAAACAAGTAATAATATCGGTCTTTTCCTCCTTTCAGATGCCTCCTTCAGGCTGGCCGATAAGCTGGGAAATGAATTCCAGTTTGACAGCAGCGGTCGTCTGACAGAAATGATCTTTTCTAAAGATAATCATATCAAATATAAATATGGCTATGCAGCAGCCAAAAGGGAGGAGCTTACCGAAATGCCTTTTCGCATAGAACCGATTGGAAATGAAAGTAAAAAGTACTTAAATGTAGTTCTTCCTGCAAAGATGAAGCTTGTTGACATAGGCAATGGTAAGGAAGAGGTCTTTGTATTCAATGAGAATAATAGGTATAAAATCGGTGGTTATATTCCTATCAATGAAAAGAAAAGTAAATATACGATTCTCGCTCTTATGAGTGACGCTTCATTTGCTCTTGGGACAAAAACGGATTCGGAAATAGCCTTTGACCCTGCAGGTAGATTCAAAGATATTAGAGCCAGCGTAGTTGAAGGATTCTCCCAGAAGGATCATGAAGTCAAGTTCGATTATGATTTTAAAAATGGACAGCACAGGATAAAAGAAGCAAGAGTTAAAAAGAAAGAAAATGGCGATACACTCTATACTATTAAATATCAATATGATAAAGAAGGAAGATTATGCAAGATTATTACTCCAACGATGCGACAAACAAATGCAAAAATTAAGAACGATGAACAACAAATGGTGACAGCAAGGTTAAAGTAAATACATACAAATAAGGCAAACTTAAATGAGAGTAACACTTGAAGTTATAGAGGGTCACAGGAAGGACAGGGGGAAAAGGTTAGAGATTACGAGAACAGAACCGGATAATATTACTGCAGGTCGATCTGCTCGAAAATTCGGGAAATTTAAAGAAGGACATGCTCAGATCCAGGTTTCTCATTATGACCTCCGGGTTTCCCGCTGGCATTTTATGCTAATGATAAGGCCCCCCAATTGTTATATACGTGACATAGGGAGTACTAACCATACGTTTGTGAATAATTTCAAGAAAAAGAAATACCTAAAGGATGTAATTGAGCTAAAAAATGGGGACGTGATCAAGGCAGGGGAGACTCATTTAAAAGTACATATTGTTGATAAAAATAGAGAAGAGCCGCAGGAAGAAAAAATTATAAAACTTTCTGAACCAGTTTACCCGAAGGAGAAACACGTATGGGTCCCAGAAGAAGAGCCGGAGAAGAAGAAAAAAACTAAAAAGCAAGAAGCAAAAGAAAAACCTATTGAAGAACAATTGGTTATGCAGTGTTCCCACTGTGGTAGAGACCTTAGCGAACAGGTCAACAGTGATGGTAAAGCCAAAACCTTGAAAGATACGGCTATTTACCTGTGTAAAGAGTGTGTTCAGGCAGAAAGAGAAGAATATAAAAAAATAGCTGACTACATCCTTTTAAAACAAATTGGCACAGGGGGTATGGGGGTGGTCTATAAAGCAGTACATAAACCAACAGGAAGAATCGCTGCTTTAAAAGAGATCATACCTAGTAAGCCCATGGATGAAAAAAGACTTGAACTATTTTGCCGCGAGATCAGTATATCCCGTGACATTATCCATCCAGCCATTGTCCGCTTTTATGATTCATTTACCAGGAAGAGAAAACCTTTTCTTGTTACCGAATACCTGCCCGGAGGAAGTGCGGAAGAAAAACTTCTCAACAAACAAAAACCTTTTGCCATCGAAGAAGCCTTTCGTATCATAATTGAAATCCTTGGAGGTCTTTCCTATATTCATGAAAAAAGAATTGTACATCGGGATATTAAACCCCAGAACATTCTTTTTGATAAGAATGGGCGGGCAAAACTCTCTGACTTAGGATTGGCCAAAAGTTATGAATTGGCAGGACAATCCGGAATTACGGGTGCAGAGGAAACCAGCGGCACAATCCTTTACATGGCCCCCGAACAAATCCTTGACTTTTGTTTTGTAAAACCTCCTGCAGATGTCTATTCAATGGGAGTGTGCTTTTATTACTTCCTCACAGGAAAGTTCCCGTATCATTTTCCCTCTTCCCTGGATATGCTCATGGGACTATTTGATCTAAAGAAGGTAAAACACCTTTTCACCATTATTCTCGAGGATGATCCTATCCCCATTGAAGAACAGAAAAAAGATATTCCCAAAAGGTTGGCTGCTGTAATTGACAGGTGCTTGAAAAAAAATCCGTTAGAGCGGTTTAAGGATGGGGAAGAGTTAATGGAGGCTTTGTTGAGAGTTCAAAGAACCTCCTCGTCATAGGAATTTAAAATAGGAGGTAATTAAACATGAGAAAAATACCAGTCTCCTTATGTTTTATAATTTTTATTATTTTTCTGTTAAAAGTATTCAGTTGGGGAGAGGTTCGGCTAACTATCCTTAAATGTGAAGCAGTAAATGAGAAAAAGGCACGTCTATTTGTCATGATATTTGATGAGGCTGGCATACCGATCAAAGGATTGACTAAAGAAAATTTCAGATTAAAAGTGGGTGGAGAAGAGATTGTTGATTTCAAAATCGAATCGGTCTCTGCCACCGAAAGTCCTCTTTCCATTGTGTTAGGTGTAGATGTGAGTGGAAGTATGAAGGGAAAACCCTTTGCAGAAACCAAGAGAGCTATTTCCCGATTTTTAGACCAGTTGGATAAAAGAGATTATATCTCCCTTATGACCTTTGGTTCAAGGGTCGTTTTTTTAACTGATTTTACATCGAAAAAATATATAATCAGGGAAAAAATGCAAGAATCGGTTCCCATAGAGAAATGGACTCATCTTTATGATGCCACCTGCGAGGCTTTAAAAAAAGTTCAAAGAAGGGCACCAACTACAAAAAAAGCGATTATCCTTATTACAGATGGAAAGGACGAAAAAAGCACAAAAAGCAGAGCAGAATCAGTAGATAAAGCCCTTAATACCAATGTGCCTATCTTTGCCATAGGCTTTGGGCACAAGATTGACAGGGAATACCTTGAAGAGATAGTAAAGGTCAGCGAAGGATATTTCCTTTTTACTCCGAACCCTGATGAGATTACAAAACTTTACGATAAAGTCCTGGATATACTAAAAAATGAATATGCTATACGTTTTGATTTTTTAAAAAGCCCAGGAAGATATATGGCAAATTTAGTTTTAAATTACCAGGACAGGGCAGCGGAAGTTTATAGAGAATTCCTTTTTAATCCACCTGGAGTACCTGTTATTATCAGTGAAACTTATAAAACTGACCAGAAAGAAAAGCCTGCTCGGGAATCCTGGATTAAAAAAATAACAGTTGAATGGTTGATTGTCATTGCCTTAGCAATTCTTTTTTTGATCATTATTTTTGCCATTCTGTGGATAAGGAGTAGGGATAAGCTGTCTGAGAGACGATTCAAGAAGCTAACAGAAGAAATAGCAATAAAAAGTCCATCCGCATGTGAATTAGAGTTTCCTGAAGATTATCATACTACCCATGCAGGGTTTATCGAATCATGGTCAAATATCAAAGATGAAGATGATGAAACAAAATTTTCGGAGATTCCAACCATTTTTCTGGAGGTTGATTGTTATCATGGACGTATCATCCCCTTGGTATATCGTGGGATTGATATGCTTGAGGAGTTGATAATTGCACGGAGATCGGGAGAAAAAAAAGAGAAAGACTACATGAAAAAAGGTAGTGCCTATCTTCTTGTGTCAGAAGGAAAACAGGTTATTTCTAGACCAAAAAAAGACAGGGATGGTCATGCCCGCATCTTTCTCACAGAGGGAGAAAATTACGCTGTAGAAGATCTGGGGAGTAAAATAGGAACATTCGTTAATAATAAACCTATCAGAGGAATAGGACCTGCTGTTCTGCAAGATGGTGATTTAATTGAAATAGGAGGTAAAAGTGGCATCAGAATAATTTACAAGGAAACTGAATTGAATTCTGTGGATATGGAAGGAGATTATTCTGAAAAAACAACCATAAAAGGTGATTAAAGGAGGGTACAGTGGATAATTTTGACTGGATTCGAACAACTGAAAAAAAAGAAGAAGAAATGGAAGAAAAAAAGAGGAAAGAAATAAGTAATAAGAAGAAGGAAGAAAAATCCCCTCTTCCTCCCGAGAAAATTGCTGTCCTTGCCCTTATTGATATAGCACCTGAGGTGAAAGAATTAAGAGAAATCCCTCAATTTTTTAATATTAAAAGACATGTAACCACCATTGGAACAGGAAGAGGAATGCATATAAAACTCTTAGATATTAAAACCATTAAAACAAAACATGGTATTATAGTTTTTAAAGATGGGCAATTTTACATCTACCCGGAGGAAGGGAAAATTAAAGTAAATGGGAAAATAATTATTTCTGACGGAGAGATTCTTAAAAATGGCTCTCAAATAGAAACAGGAAGTGCCAGGTTTGTTTTTCTCACAAATATTGAGTGCAATAGTTAATCCTCATCTCCCACAAGCTTTTATTTTGTATTTTGAATTTTATTATTTGAATTTGTTTGGAACCACACGATTTCGTGCTTCGGATTCTTCATCATTTATTTCTGTTTTATAACCATTCCAATGCTTCTTCAATGATTTCTTTTGCTCGTTCGACCTGCTCTGGCATCAGGTCATTGGGCACAAAATCACCTCCCACTGATTTTAGCACCATATACCTTGCACATGCTGAATAGTTGTTATTGCAATATTTTTCTTTCACCATTTCAACGGACACCGTGCCTTCTGTTGAATCGTTCACGATTGAGCACTTTAACAAACGTTCACAACCAGCCATTCTTTTGTCTCTTTTATAAAAACTCTATAAGATTATACCTTTTTCCAAATTGGCAGTCAATTGACGGATTCTGGGCGGTTAATCCATACAATTTTATTATTCTTTATTATATAATGATTCTTTGTAACCCCTTTTTTTATAACCGTCGTCTTATGGATATAAACGAGAAAGAAATGATGAATACGGATAAAGATGAAAAAAAACTTGTTGACCGTATATGTGGAGGCGATATGGCGTCTTTTCAAGAATTGGTTGAACGTTATAAAAAGAAAGTATATTACCTGGCAAACGATATCGTGGGCGACCATCACGATGCAGAAGATATTTCCCAGGAAGTATTTATAAAAGTATTCCGTTTTATAAAAAAATTCCGGAAAGACGCAAAGCTAAGCTCATGGATTTACCAGATTACGGTTAATACCTCTATCGATGTGAAACGAAAAAAAACAAAAAAAACACACGTTTTTATGGAAGATTCACAAATGGAACGCATTCATCAGGATTCTTTATTGACAGGAAGCAGCATAAATAACCCTGAACATCGTGCCGAAGCAAATATGCTTCAAAACCAGATTGAACAGCTCCTGCATAAAGTATCTCCCAAAGAACGTTCCGTATTTGTGATGCGGTACTACAACGAGTTTAAAACAACTGAAATTGCAGAGACGTTGAAGGTTTCCACCAATACCATTAAAAGCCTTCTTTTTCGTGCTAAAAAAAAACTCCGGAAAGAGCTTTCATTTTATCAAGGTAAACGACATACCCGGATTGGAGGTGTCCTATGAGTAAATGTAAGAAAAGCAGGGATTTGTTTGATGAGGCCTATTTAAACGAATTAAATAAAGAACAAACACTTTTTTTGGAAACCCACCTCAGGGATTGTGCGAAATGTCGTTCCGAATTCAACGAAACCTTTTCTATGCTCAACCTTATGAGCAAAAAAGTTCGGGTTGAACCTGAACCCGCTTTTTGGGACGGCTACTGGGCACGGCTGAAGGAGAGGATGGAAAAAGAGGAAGTGCTCCATCCGAAAATAGAAAAAAAACGGAAAACGTTTTTCCCTTCTCTGAATTTAATCCCCAGATGGGCATTTCAGGCTGTAACGGCTGTTGTTCTGGTTGTTCTAGGTATTTTTATTGGACGAGAGGTATTTCCACCATCTGGTGCGGGTACTGGTTCGAAGATTCAAACGGATCAGACGCCTCTCCTTGTTTCCAAACGTGGGCCGGGACCGGAGCTCATTCTTCGTACCCGGAACTTTATTGAACGATCAAAAGTGATTTTGTTGGCAATTAGTAATTTTGATCCGGAAACAGAAGACCCTTTTGTATTAAATCTTCCCTATCAGCAGGAGGTTTCAAAAGAACTGGTACAGCAAGCAGGCTGGATTAAAAAAGAACTCACCGGTCTCCGCCAGAGACGGTTGAGTGAACTTATCACTGACCTGGAAGTCATCCTGCTCCAGGTTGCCAATCTTGAATCTGAACCTGATATGTCGGCAATCGAACTGGTTAAAAACGGTGTAAAAATCCGGGGGGTATTGTTCAAAATACAATTGATTGATATTCGCCGGTCTATAAGTAAAACGAATAAATCTAAAATCATTTAGCAATTTAAAAAGTATTATGAAAAAAGAAGAGCCCACAGAACACACAGAATACACAGAAAAAACATATTACCTTCTGTGTCCTTCTGTGTGTTCTGTGGGCTCTAAAACAGGTAATGTCAAATAGTGTATGAAAAAATGAAAAGAAATAAAACAAAAAATTAGGTGCTCCGTGGTCGATTTATTCATCACTTTGCGCCAAGTGTTCTTTGACTTTTTAGTTAAGCCCGGTTA
>Ga0180438_10000755_pt1 | contig 59483 bp, 45 predicted proteins | sample SS_ome_12_FD_132455 | JGI IMG/M metagenome (GOLD analysis project Ga0180438, IMG submission 132455) | Hypersaline lake sediment archaeal communities from the Salton Sea, California, USA - SS_3_D_2 metaG | ecosystem: Environmental > Aquatic > Non-marine Saline and Alkaline > Hypersaline >... | reverse complement strand
AGCTAGAACTTCCGCTTTCGCCTGCAAAGAATCATCCATCTGTCAGCCTCCGTGTGAGTGCAAAAAGGGTGGTAAAAACTACACCCAACTGCTAGCTGACACAAGATTTCTTACAGGGCCCAAAAGGAGGAACCACGACGGCACGACGCAAAAAGCTCGCGGTAACCGTGGTTTCGCGGCGCCAGGAAAAATACGTCCTCTGAAATCCGCGTCGATCTGCAGTTCCTTACGCAATGAATTACGCCGCCGGGGCATCCTCGGCCGCGTCGCCGCTGCCACGGAACCGCTGGATTTCTTCTTGCAGGCTGCGAAGCTGCTCTTGCATGTCCTCAATTCGCTGGTCCATCGAACGCTGGAAGTCGTCGAGTTTCTGCGGGGTGTCCAAAGGAAGCTCCGGCAATCGTGGCAGGTCGAACTTGCGGAGCATCGGCGCCAGGTCGAAATCCAGGTCGATGCCCAGCCGGTCCTGGCCCAGCAGCCGCTTCACGTGCGGGCGGACCTCCTCAGGTAGTTCATCGAGCTTGTCGGCGGTGGTCTTGTAAGTCTCCTCGCCGATGGTCACCTCCACCTTTGCCGGTCCCTCGCCTTGTTTCGTCACCTTGATGGCGACGTTGTCGGCCAGCGGCTCGATTAGTGTCGGCGTCTTCCTGTCCGCCTTACCCGGCCCACCGAAACGGAAATGCCAGGGTTGGCCGTCCTTCATGCCCCACGTCCCGTGCTCTTTCAGATGTTTCTCAAGATCTTCAGGATCGAAGCCTTTGAGCATCTTGCGGATTTCCGGCGGCAATCGATCCAGTCCTTCGAAACGTTCGACATTCCCTTTCGGCGCGGCGAAATCTTTGGGCCGCTGGACCGGCGTTACTTCGATGGTCTTCTTCTTGCCTCGGCGGAACACCTCAAGATTCAGCGGTTTGCCTTCAGATTCCTTTACCGCCTTGACCACGTCCGGCACGGCGCCGGGCTGGCCATCGCCGATCGCCACGATCACATCGTGCCGCTTCAGCCCTGCCTTGTCCGCGGGGGCGTCCGGAACGACCTGGTCGACCACCAGCCCCCCGTCCAATCCAAGCTGGGCTCGAAGCACTTCATCGGCCGGGCGAAGCTGAACGCCAATCCACGGATGCGATACGCCGCCCTTCTTTTCCTCGTTTGCGGCGGTCCCGTCGGTCGCCAAGAACAACGCAGCGGCGACGCACGATATTCCCAACAACAGCAACCCATTTCTTCCAAACTTACCCATTTTTCGCCTCCTTATGTGCGAGCCAAAAAACACCCAATCGAATTTGGATTGCCGGCGGCGCGGGTTCGCCGACCTCGGCAATATGAATTGTATACGAAGGGCGAAACGGAGCGGTTCGCAGCGGCAACGGCGCCTGACCAGGAAAGCGGCAGGACGCCGGAATGAGCCGACGCCGAGCCGCGACCGTGAGGGAGCGGCGGTACGAAGCTCGAAGTTTCACGGGCCGCTTCCTGACAGGCGAGGCTCGGACTGGAAACTCCGCGGTCAGACCGTTACGCTGAAATCCTGCCCCAGCGCTGGACAACCACGTAGGACCGACGCCGAGCCGCGACCGAGAGGGAGCGGCGGTACGAAGTTCGAAGTTTCACGGGCCGCTTCCTGACGGGCGCGGCTCGGACGAACCAGATGTCGCATTGCTCACCGGTAAACACGTTCACCGTCTCGCTGCTCGCTGGCGTCGCGATTGCCGCGGCATCCGTGGCGCCAGCGCCGGGCCGCGAGCCACCCTTTCACCCTCACCGAGACGATCCCATGAACGTGACCCAAAGCGAATTCGGCGTCATGCCCGACGGCGCCAAGGTCCAGCGGTGGGACATGACCAACGGCCGCGGGCTTTCCGTGAGCATGATCGACCACGGGGCCACGATCATCGCCGTTAGCGCTCCGGACCGCGACGGGAAATCGACCAACATCACCCTGGGCCTCGATTCCCTTGAGGCCTACCTGGGTCACGCGGGGTGTTTTGGCTGCACGGTGGGCCGGTTCGCGAATCGCATCGGCGGCGGGCGGTTTACGCTAGACGGGAAGACCCACGAATTGCCGACCAACAACGGGCCCAACCATTTGCACGGCGGCCCGGAGGGATTCGCCAGGCAGGTTTGGCAGGCCCGGCCCGTTCGGGAAGAAGGCCGCGTGGGCGTCACCTTCACGTATGCGAGCCCGGACGGAGAAATGGGATACCCCGGCAAGCTCAGGGCGGAAGTAACGTACGCGGTGACGCGGGGCGACACGCTGGAGATCACCTTTGCCGCGACGACGGACGCCCCAACTGTCGTGAATTTGACAAACCATGCGTACTGGAACCTGGCCGGCGGGAAAACGCAGGTGTTCGACCACGAGGTGGCGATTCGCGCGGAGCATTACCTGCCGACGGACGAGGGGCTGATCCCCACGGGCGAGGTCGCCAGCGTGGCCGGCACGCCGTTTGATTTGCGACAGCCGACCAACGTGGGCAAGGCGATTCAGCGGGTGCTTGCGGAGACGCAAGGTCCCCGCGGATTCGACCTTTGTTACGTCATTTCCCCGGCGAAAGGCGAGACGACAAGCGACGCGGAAGCGCCGCAGAAGCTCGCAAAATTCGCCACGCTCCGCCACACCGCCAGCGGCCGGACGATGGAAGTGTGGACGACGCAGCCGGGCATGCAGTTCTACTCGGCGATTCACTTAAGCGGGCACGAGAAGAACGGCGGCTACCCGCAATACGGCGCCCTCTGCTTCGAAACGCAGCATTGGCCCGACGCGCCGAACCAACCCACCTTCCCCTCCACCACGCTCCGGCCCGGCGAGCAATACGAACAGCGGGCGGAATACCGCTTCGGCGTAGAGCCATAGTCCTGGCCGGACACCGATGGGTTACGCGCTTGCGGCGGAACTCGCGGCGGCTCGCGAATCCAAGTACGACCAGCGGTATCCTGGCCCGGTCTTCAGGAAACGGTCGTGTGGGGTGAAAATCTCCCAGTCCGCCGGCCCGTCATCCGCGTTCGCGCCGCGGTTGGCTGCGGGACGGATGAAGAACTCACAACCATCGGACAGCAGAAGGCGCAGGGCGATGCCGATGCAATAGCCTCCTCCAGACTCCATCGGGATCGGCTCCGCGGCCAGGATGTAGGCCCCGTCTTTCACCAACGTCCCAGACTCGACTTGTTCCTTGGTTATGGCACGGCCGCCATTGGATGGGGCGATTGAGGAACGGTCATCGCCCAACACGATTGAGGGAGGGGTGGACGTTCGTAGCGACCAGGCGGAAGCCCTCGCCCCGACGATGTACGAGCCTTTGACAAGATGCTTCAAATGCGGTGAGTTGTAAACGACGGCCCTCCCGAAATGGAGCGAGAGTTCGTCGCCGTACGAAAACCGAAAGTGCAAAAACGGCTGCCCCACGAGTTGTTGAAGATACGACCGGAGCAACTCAACGTCTTCCGACTCGCGCTGCACGGCGGTGAGGTCGATAGATTGAAGCATGGTTGCTTGGACGGACGGTTGGCGAGCTAATCGTCGTCAGAGGGAAACTTCCGGGCCTTTTCTTCCAACTCGGACCAGGTGAAGTCGCCGCGGTCGTTGGCCGTTCCGACTTCGCCCGATCGCTTACACTCCTCGAGATAATCTCCGAAATCGCGCCGCTGCAGAACCGTCATACCGAACTGGTGGGCTACGCGCTCGACATCCCTGATGTCTTGTTTGCGGGCCATTCCCGAAGCTCTCTCCCGGATTTCGCGGCAGCCACACTATCATTCTATCCCGCGGGCCCCGCCCCGTCGAACTCCTTAAGCGAAATTTGGCGGGTCTCGCTCTGCTGAAGATAAGCCCGCCGCAATTGTCCGCAGGCGGCGCTGATGTCGTCGCCTTTGCGCTCGCGGATTTGGACGTTCAGGCCGGCCGCTTCCAATGATTGCCGGAACTTGTGGACGGCGGCCGGTGTCGGCGTTGCGTACGCCAGGCCCACCACCGGGTTGTAGGGAATCAGATTGACCATCGCGGTGCGTCCGGACAATAGCGCCGCCAACTGCCGGGCGTGTTTCGATTGATCGTTCACGCCCGCCAGGAGCACGTATTCAAAGGTGAGCCGCCGGCCACTGGCCTGAAAGTAACGGTCGGCCGCGGCAAGCGTTTCCATCAGGCCCGCCTGTTTGCTGACCGGCACGATTTTCTGGCGAAGTTCTTCATTGGGCGCGTGCAGCGAGACGGCGAGATGGAATTTTGGCCCGCGGTCGATCAGCCGGTCGATCATCTTCGGCAGGCCGACCGTCGAGATCGTGATCCGCCGCGAGCCAATGCCCAATCCGTTCGGGCTGGTCGCCCGCTCCAAAGCGGCGAGCACGTTATCCAGGTTTGCCAGCGGCTCGCCCATTCCCATCATGACGATGTGGCTGAGCCGCTCCTCTTCCGGCAGTAGTCGCTGCAATCGCAGGGCCTGTTCGTAGATTTCACCGTCTGTCAGATTCCTCGTCACACCGCCGATGCCGCTGGCGCAGAAGACGCAGCCCATCGCGCAGCCCACCTGCGAACTGATACAGATCGTCCGCCGCTCGCCGTCCCGCAGCAGCACGCATTCCACCTGGTGGCCATCGGCCAGGCCAAGGAGTAGCTTTTCCGTGCCGTCACCCGAGACGGAATGCTTTAGGATTTCCGTGGAAAGAAGCGTGAACGCGTCAGCCAGCCGTTCCCGCAGGCCCTGCGGCAGGTCGGTCATCTCGGCGAAGGACTCCGCCCGGCCTCGGTCAATCCAACGGCGGATTTGCCTCGCGCGAAAGGGCTTTTCGCCGTTTTCGGCGAGCCAACTGGTTAGCGTCTCGGTCGCGTTGAGAAGGTGCGGTTTGTCGGGGACCATACCGACATTGTGGACGTGCCGCTGCGACACCGGAAGGGCTCGCCGGGATTCGAAGAACCGGTTATCGTCGAAACGGCCGTTTGAGGCCGCTGACGCAAATCTCCTGCCGGTTAAACGCCAGTTGCCGCGCCTTCACCATATTGAAGCCCCAACCGCGGACGCGGTCGAGCCACCCGGGCATTTCGCCGAGCAAATCGTACGAAGGAAGCTTGAGCGTGATCAGCGCTCCGCGGATCGCCATGTCTTTGGCCGTTACGATGTCCTCGACCACATCCAGCGTGTTCGTGGGAGCGGTGTTCATGTCGCACACCAACCAGCGGGCCTTGCGGAGTTCTCGGTGAGGCGCGTACCGGGCCCGGGCCCGAATGTGCTTGTAGTTGGAATGGGAGAGAACCGACTCGTCCGGCAGGGCCGGGTCGATGCCGATGACCTCGCAGGCCCGCTCCAAAATCGCCTGGCTGGCGCCGCCGGGGGCGCTGCCCACGTCGATCACGCGGGCCCCGTCCTTCATCAGGAAGCCGGACCAGGCGATCGCTTCACTCATTTTCAGCCACGCCCGGCTCACCATGTCCGCCGGCGGCGTTAGCCGGGGCACGCCGCCCGGCCACCGCTCCGCCCGGCTGCGGGCTTCGTGCACGCCGACCCACCATTGGTCCGGCTCGACCAGGCAGATGTCGAGGGCCACCTGGTTGCGGAGCGCGGGGCCGAAGCGGATGATGCGGCGGTGTTCGTCGCCCTCGCGGCCCGGCGCGTTGTCTTCAGGTTTTTCTGGCGGCGGGGTGGGCGTCGTTTCGCGGAGCGACTCGGGGCTTTCTTTGGGGCATGGATTGGAGGCTTTCAAGGCGGCGATAACGCCCGCGACGTGTTTGTCGCGGCCCGGTTCAAAGCCGCGGTCGCCTACCATTGCGCGATCGCGGGCAAAGACGTGGACGCAGTCGATATCGTAGCCCTTGGCCAATTCCCACACGGCGGCGGCGCGTTCTTCGTCGCCGGCGCCGTCCGCGCGGCCGATGGAATAGGCCCAGGCCCGCACCAGCGGCGGCGGCGGTTCAAACGCGGGCGCCGCGTCTTCATCCTCGGCGATGCGAAAGGTGAGAAATCCCGGCCGGGAGAAAGCAAAGCGGGACTGCGGATATTGCTCGGCCATCGCCGACTTGATCGCCCCCTCAGCGCCGTGCTGGCACACCAGCATGACATACAGCGGCTTGGCGGCGGAAGCGTCGGGCAAAACGGCGATCATCACCGCGCATTAGAATTCGCCGGACCCTTGCATACAAGCTGGCGCCGCGAGCTTGCTGGCGATCGGATGCGGGCAGGTCTGGACGGCGCCAACGCGCGGTCGATCGGGTGACACCCAACAGCCACGAAGGAAGCGTGCTTCGTTTCCGACCGTCCGCCTGGCGGGACCCCAGGGTCCTGCCGCATTCCGAAAGCAGCCGGACAAGCCCAGGTTGGCTTGCCCGATCGGTGTTGTGGCGAAACTTCCCTGTCTCGAACCACGTTAAGGTCATCGTAAACGCTGGCCACGGTTCAGGCGGGAAAATCGCCCGCAATCGAAAACGTCGCAGAATCCTCCCCAGCTTAACGCGGTTGTGCCGGCGGTAGCGGTGGTGCGGGCTCGATCTTGAACCTGGCCGAACGCAGCAATTCCTTCCAGCCACGCAGGTCGAACAGCGAGAGCGGCAGACGTTGGACCGCGACCGCCTCGCCGCGTTTGTCGACGACGGCCAGGCGCCCTCCGTCTTCCACCGCCCGCAGTTGCGTCATCGAGCCGTCGTAGTTCTCGATTTGAATCACGCCGCATTCGTTCGTGGCGGCCAGAATCACCGCGACCCGGTCGTTGGGACCGAAGATGGTGAGCAGGTCTTCGCCGCCGCCGGAGCTGCCGATCTGGGCCTGACGCCGGCCATCGTTGGTAGCCACGGTCAGCCGCTGCGCCTTAAGCTGCCCGCCGTGGACCAGGTGGGCGGAAAGCTCCTGGCACTCGACGCGATCGGCCTTGAGCGTGGAAGAATGCAGCAGCGGGTGCTGATCCTTGGCCGCCAGGCAAAACGCGAAGAAGAGCAGGGGGTAGATGATCCAGCGTTCGCGGGACGACATGGGTTAGCTCCGGAAAATCCGAAATCCTAAGCACGAAATCCTAACGCGGGCTTCGGCCGCAACCAAGATCCGAAGCACGAATATCGAAATCCGAAATCAACCCCAAATACGAAACTCGAATGTTCAAAACATCCCCATGCGCTTCCATGCACGGGCGGCGGTTTTGAATTTCGGTCCTTCGTGCTTCGAATTGGTTTCGGATTTCGAGATTCGGATTTCGGATTTCGGATTTCGGATTTCGGATTTCAACATGCGCACACGGCGCGCGGAACTTGCGCTGGAGGACTCTATTCCTCCCTGCTTTCTTCCTCCGGTTCCTCTTCCGGCGCCGGCTTCTCAACTGGGTCCCCGAGCAATTCCTTCAGAAGCCGGCCGAGCCGCTCGCCGCGGGCGCTGGTCGATACGACCTTGCCTTCTTGATCGACCAGGAACACGGTCGGAATGCCGAGCACCCCGTAGTAGGTGGCGTTCGGGTCGTCGCCGTCTTCGCTGTAGATGTTGGTCCAGGGGATTTCGTTGTCGGCGAGGAACTTTTCGAGCGGTTCGCGGGAACGGTCGAGGCTGATGCCCACCACATCAAATCCCTTTTCGTGATAACCCTCGTAGTTCTTCAGGACGTTGGGCATTTCGGCCCGGCAGGGGCCGCACCAGGTGGCCCAAAAATCGACGAGCACGACCTTGCCGCGATAGCGGTCCCAATCGAACTCCTCGCCGGCCACCGTCCTGCCCTTGAGCGCCAACTTGTTGCCCTTGAGATTCAACCGGCGGCCGATGCCCTCGATGGTTGCGGCCATCTCCTGGACCTGCTCGTTGGAGGACTTCGCCAACGCCGCGCCGATTTGCCCGGCGGCGGTTTCGGCCAATGCTTTTTGATCCGACCGCTCGAGCAGCTGCATGATTTGCATGCCGATCTGAGCTTCTTGCGGGCCGATTTCGGCGGCCGGCCTGGCCGCCATCTCGCCCACGATCTCCTTGACCGCGGCGCTAAGCTTCTCGCCGGAGAGCTTCGACAGGGCCATGACGCGGATCGGTAGTCGGGCCTGCCTGAGGGCCTGAACCACCTGGCGGACTGTGTCGTCGTCCGACTCGCCGAAGAGCTTCGCGAAGGACTCGGCCGAATCCATCGCCAGGTCGGTAGCGCCGCCGCGGGCCAGGGTCCCGACCGTGCCCATCGTCATGCGGGCCAACGCCGCAAGGTCGTCTTTCTTTGCGGCCTGGATTTTGGCCTTCAGTTCCTCGATCAGCGCCTTTTGTTCCGCCTCCTCGGCGGAAGCGATGGTTTGCAGGCGGATGCGGAAGAGGACATCTTCCGCCTTTTTGGCGGCGTCGCTGCCCTTGTCCGCCTTTTTCAGAATCGCGCTGGCTGCGGTCTTCAGAGCCATTGGGGCCTTGGTTTGATGGTTGCGGAATTCGCTGAAGCTGCTGGGCTGGAAGCTTTCCAGTTGATCGATCGCCGCGAGCAGTTCCTCCACGCCGGCGTCTTCGTCAATCGCGTAGATGTCCTCGGGCTCGTCCGCCTTCTCCGATTCCGCGGGGGGCGGGTCCTGGCCTTCCTGGGCAACGACCGCTGGCGCCGGAACGACCGCTGGCGCCACCAGCAGGCCCAGCGCCATCACGGCCAGCCAAACGCCGCCAAACTTCGTTAGGTACTTCGTCACGACTTGTAATCTCCTGGGAAGGGGGGGGGAAGCCTCGCGGGCGACGCGGCGAGGCCGTGCATGCTCGATTCGATGCCGGCGCCCTCACGCCTGTTACACTTTAGGGGACCGGCGCCCCGGCGCGAACGGGGGCGATCGTCACCGCAAACTCAAACCGCGCCGCCAGTTTGCCCTCGCACGTAATCTTGCCGGTGAGAAAGTAGGCGTCGGACACCTGGTCGTCGATCACCGCCTCCAGGTCAACGGTGTCGCCCGGCTTGACCATCTTCTTGAACTTGACGTTGTTCATCCGGGTCGAAACCGGCACGCCGTCGGCGTCTTGCAGCGTGTGCGACAGGAGGACCGCCCCGGCCTGCATGGTCGCTTCCAGCAGGATCACCCCGGGAACCAGCGGGGCCCCGGGGTAATGGCCCTGAAAGAAGAACTCGTCCTCGCGGAAGGTTTTGCGGCAAACGATTCGCTTCTCGCCGCGCTCGACGATTTCATCGACCAGCAGCATGGGCGGGCGGTGGGGAATGGCGGCTTCTATTTCTGCTCGTGACATTATTTCTGCTCGTGACATTTTCACTCCCACTCCGAAGCATGACAGGTGACATGCCCATGAGGGTGGCACGCCCATGAGGGTGGCACGCCCATGAGGGTGGCACGCCCAAAGCCCTTTAGGGCGATGGGCGTGGGAAGCGTCCCATGGGTTTCCACGCCCATCGCTCCCGCGCGGCCTCGATGCAAGCTCGCTCGGGAAATCGACCACCGCGACCGCGACGGCGCTCCCCGTTGGTCTGCTATGGGCGCGCCACCCACCAAAATGCGTGTTTCCGACGACTAAATCTCCTGCCATGTCCCCGGCACGGGAATCGGGTAGCCGCCGCGCTCGTCCGCCTTTACGGGCGGTTCGGTCTTTTCGGTCATGTGGTCCACATCGGGGCCAAAGCGGAAATGGCTGCCCGTCGCTTGCTCCCACGTCACCTCCTGGGCGGTGTGGACGGCAGCCCGGCCCATCACGGCGGCGAAGTTCGCCATCACGGCCCGCCGAGTCTCGTTGTGCGGCTTGTTGTTGCGGATGGCGTCGAGCAGTACCCGCCACTCGGCGTTCCAGGGGTTGCGCGGCTCGGGCGGGGCCTGCCAGTCGACCTGCTTCGGATCGCACTCCTTCCCCTTGAACGTGAAGACGTCTCCCTTGTGATTGTGGCCGCTGAACTGCCCGGCCATCTTCGTGCCGTGTACGAACGTGCGGAAATCCATTTTACCGCCGGGGGCTTCGCGGTAATTCAACAGGCCGGTCCGCCCGCCGGGGAAGGTGTATTCGACCGCGTAGGTATCGAAGTTCCGCCCGCCCGAGTCGGGAAGATCGTAGCGGCCGCCCAACCCGTGGGCCTTTTCGGGCCAGGCGTCGAAAATCCAGCACAGCTCGTCCGCCTGGTGGATCATCATTTCGATCAAAAGGCCGGAGCTGACCCAGAAGAAGCCGATCCAGTTGCGGATTTGCCAGAGCAGTTCGTTCTCACCGCCGCGGTAGAAGGGGGTTTTCCAACCGCGGCCCATGCGATAGGCGCGGGCGAGGTTGACCTCGCCCAGTTCGCCGGCGCGAATCTTCTCGATCATCGCCTGCCGGTTGACCGAGTGGCGGCACATCAGCCCGGCCGCGATTTTGAGATCCTTCTTCTCCGCCTCTTCGCCCAGGCGGAGCACGCGGTTGAGCCCGCCTGGGTCGGGGGCGAACGATTTCTCCATGAAGACGTTGACACCCTTCTCAATCGCGTACTCCAGGTGCGTCGGCCGGCAGTAGGCGTAGGCGGTAAGCAGCGCCACGTCGCCGGGCCGCAGGCAATCGATGGCGGCCTTGTAGGCCTCGAAGCCGACGAAGCGGCGCGCGGCCGGGGCGTCCACCTGCTTTTCAAACTGTCGGGCGACAGCGCGATGGGCGAAATCCACTTTTTCCTGCGTGAGATCGGCCAGCGCGTGAAGTTGTACGGGGCCTTGGTTGGGGCCTTCCAGGGCGTTGATCGCAGCCCCGCGGCCGCGGCCCCCGCAACCGATCAGGGCGAGGCGGATGGTATGATCCTCGGCGGCGTGGACGGCCGGAGCCAGCATCCCGGTGGCGGCGAAGGCCCCCATCGTCACACCTCCGGTCTTGAGAAAATCCCGCCGTTGCACGACGGGCGACGCATGGATGGGGGAGGCGTGCGGGGCGGTCTTCGCAGGGTGGGGCATGGGTTGGCCCTTGCAGGCGGGAGGAAGCGGGAGGGAGAGCCATCGTGATTTCCCCTCATTAGACCACGAAACCCAACGCCTCCGCCAGAGTCGCTTTCGGCGGCGCCCAACCCTGGAGCCTGCGCGCCGTCTCCCCCAGCCGTATAATGCGCTAACTCCGTGAAGAAACGGATGATCCCGACGGGCAATAGCAACAACCATGCGATCGACATTTCTTATTTTGTTGTGCTGGGCAAGCCTCGGCAGTCAGCTTCTGGCCAAGGAACCGCTGACGACCGCCGACCAGATTCGATCTACCCTGGAAACGGTTGAGAAATCGAGCGTCCTCACCGAAGAAACCAAGGTCGCAATTCGCAACCTGTACCAACGGGCGCTGGCACAACTGAAGACGGCAGGCGAAGAGGCGGCTCGCGGCGAGCAGTTCGCACGGATCGCTCGCACGGCGCCCGAGGACCTGGGGCGCGCCCGGCGGGAACTCTCCTTGCTGCCGGAGACGGCGATGATCGAGGGGCTCTCCACCGACCATTTGGATCGATTACAAGCACGGCTGACGGAAGCGGAAGTGGAATTGGCCCAGTATGAGGCGGAGTATGAGGAGCTCTCCAAGGAACCGGAGCGGCGCGCGGCGCGGCGGCGTGACTTTTTGAAAGAGCGAATGGCGCTCCGCTCCCAACTGGAAGAGATGCAGCGCCAGCTAGACGCCGCGGCGCCGCCGGACGAACCACCCCCATTGTCGCTGGCTCGGCAGACACTGCTACAGGCTACGATGCAGGCGCTCAGCGCCACGCTGGCAGCCGGGGCCAGCGAACTGGACGCATATCAGGCGACCATCGACCTGTTGCCAGTCAAGACCGATCTCGCGGCGGCGCGGGTGGCCCTGTCGCAGCAGATCGTAAAGGCGATTCGCAAGGACATTGAGCGGCGAAAACGGACCGAAGTCGACCAGCACCTGTTGCAGGCGGCCATCGACCTGGCCGCCGCGGCGGGTTCGATCCCGCTTACCGAGCGGGCGAACGCGAACGTGCAACTGGTCGAACGTCGCAAGGCGATTCGCGAACAGATCGACCGAACGTCCGAAGAACTTGCGGCCGTCGCCCGGACCGCTGACAAGCTCGATCAGCAACGGACGCGCAGCCAAAACAAGGTTGACGCCGTGGGACTGACCGGCGCCATCGGTCTGATGCTCCGCAAGCAAAAGACCTTGCTGCCGGATGTGAGCAAGTACCGGGCGGCGGTGCGGCAAAGGCAGGCCGAGATGAAGACGGCCCAACTCGCCGCGCTGGAACTCGCCGACCGCCGGGCCGACCTCGCGGACCTGGATGCGGCCCTGGCGCGCGGTCTCGCGGAAAGGGAGTCCGGCGCCGCGCCAACGCTATCGGAGGAAGAGCAGCAGCACATGCGAGCGATCTTGGCGGCGGAGCGGCGCTACACGATCTACCTCTTGACCGACACCAATGCGTACGTCGAGCTGTTGCTGGAACTGGACGGCGCCCAGCGTCAACTCATCGCCGATACCGAGAAATTCGAAAAGTACATCGACGAACGGGTCCTGTGGGTGCGGAGCGCGGATACGCTCTCGGCCGCCGACATCAGCGTAATGCTCGAGGCGGCTCGGCACTACGCCCAGCCCGCTCCCTGGCGGGAACTTGGCGCCGCGCTTGCCGCCGATTTTCATAGCCACCTGGTCTTGTATTGCCTTGTCTTGCTTGCGGTCATCCCGGCCTGGATCGCCAGTTGGCGAATGACCATCCACCCGCTCAAAGGGCGAATGCGGCGAGCCGGAGCGAATCGAGTAGGGCGGGTGGAACGGCTGGTCCGTGAGGTGTTGGAAATCATTCTCCGGGCCGCTCCCTGGCCCTTGCTGATGTGGTTCCTCGGGCATCGATTGAGCGGCCTGCCGAGCGAATCGGGGTTTGTCCGGGCCTTCGGTGTCGGTCTGGCATCCATGGCAATCCATTTGGCCCCGCTCTTGTTTCTGTACTACGTTTGTCAACCGCGGGGATTCGCGAAGCGGCGTTTGGGCTGGTCAAAGACGGGCGTACACCGCATCCGCCGCATTTTGGGCGTGTTGATTTGGGGCGTTCTTCCGCTGGGGTTCATCTACGTCACGCTCAACGCCCAGGACAGTGTGCGGTGGCAGGATTCCTTGGGGAGGATCTGCCTGATCGCAAGTTTGCTGATCGTCGCCTTGATTAGCGAACGATTGTTGCGGCCGCGGACGGGGATTTTGTACCGTACGCTGCGACCGCCGCATCACATCACCCTGCTGCGACTGCGCTGGCCGCTGTATCTGATTGGCGTCGGCGTCCATGTCGGACTGGCGGTCTTGACGATTGTCGGATTCACCTATGCGGCCGGTCGCTTGGGACAGCAGGTGCGCGAGACAGAGCTGCTGTTTCTGGCCCTGTTGCTGGTTGGCTCGCTCTTGACGCAATGGACCCGGCTGAATGATCGCCGACGGGCGATTCGCCGCCTGGCCCAGCGGCGTCCCGTCAAACCGGAGACCGGGATCGCCACCGAATTCGGGATTAGGCCCGCGACCGCCAGTGACGACTGGCTGGGCGAATCGAAAACAAGACCGGATAGCAAGATCCGTTCGCTCATCACGGCCGTGTTGGTGTTGGTCAGTCTGATCGGAATCTGGTACATCTGGGTCGACGTGATTCCGGCCATGAGCTTCGTGAATCACGTAGAGATATGGGACTCCGGAACGCCGGCCGCGCTGACGGCCGCGGCGGACCAGCCGGCCGACACGTCTCCGCGCCCCCAACCGGCGGTCGGGCCGGTTACGCTGGGCGATATGTTGACGGCGATCTTCGTGCTGCTGGGGGTGTTCGTCGTGGCCCGCTATATCGCCGGCCTGTTCGAGTTGCCGGTCATCGACCGAATCCCGCTCGATCCCGCGTTGCGAAATACGATTACCACGGTAACCCGCTATGCCTTGTGGGTTGTGGGGGTGATGGTGGCGGCCGGCTTCCTCGGCATCAGTTGGGGCAAGGTGCAGTGGATGGTAGCGGCGTTGTCCGTTGGCTTGGGGTTCGGCTTGCAGGAAATCTTCGTGAATTTCATCTCCGGGCTCATCATCCTCTTCGAGCGACCGATGCGGGTGGGCGACGTGATCACAATCGGCGACGCGACGGGCGTGGTGCAGGCGATTCGCCTTCGAGCGACCACGATTACCGACTGGGACCGCCGAGAACTCGTCGTGCCAAACAAGGAATTCGTCACGGCGCGGTTATTGAATTGGACGTTGACGAACAAGACGAACCGCCGCGTTATTCAAGTTGGCGTCGAGTACGGGACCGACCCGGACCTTGTCCGCGATTTGCTGCTTAAGGTTGCGCGACAGAATCCGCGCGTGCTGGACACGCCCAAGCCGATCGCCCTCTTCCAGGAGTTTACGGACAGCTCGCTGCTGTTTTCGCTGCGGGTCTACCACCCCAAGATCAGCGACCGCTTGCGCGGGCTGCATGAACTGAACACCGCGATTGCGCGGGAGTTGACCGCGGCCGGTATCCGGTTCGCCTTTCCGCAGCGCGATCTCCATCTCCGCACGCCGATGCCGGCGCCGCCATCCTGGATTGGCCCTGAGGAAGAGGGGAACTCGGAGAACAACGGCTCAATAACCCCTCGGGATTGATCTTTACTTGGATGGCCGTCTTGGGCGCAACGCAACCCTTGCAAAGCACATAGCTCTGGACAGGGCTATGGTCGTAGCCTTTGACGGCGGGCGCTTCTGAGTTCGTCCAGCCTTTTGGCTGTTTCCGGCAGAACGTAGGGCTACGCCCAGTTGATGTGCTGGGCTGACCGTATCGCGGCCCCCTTACGCCGCTTCAAACGGGTCGAAGCCCTGCCGGTACTCCTTGCGGACGATCTTTTCGACCTCGGGGGCGTTGGTCGGTTTGAGGTTCTTGGCGTCCCACTCGATCTTCTTGCCCACGCCGCCTTCGGCCGCGGCCCACACCGCTAGGTTGCCCAGCAGGACCGTCTCGGTCAGCGGGCCGGCGTAGTTGGGGAAGTTCGAGACCGCCTCCGGGCCGCCCTTGATGGCGCCGACCCATTCTTCGAAGTGGCCGGGCGATCGGGTGAATTCGACCTCGGGTTCGGTCACGTCGCCCAGGATTTTGTAGCCGCCGCCGTAGTCGTTGCCAGAGAAGAGGTTGGCCTTCTCGCCGACGACCACGCAACCGCTGCCGCTCATCTTCTGGCCCTTGAGCAGTTCCAGCGGGGCTTTGTTGCCGCCGTCATACCAGTAATAGGTAATCGGGCCGCGCCAATCGTTGGCGGGAAACTCGAACGTGATCTTGCTGCTTTTGGGATAGCTGTCCCCGTTGTGGCCGCTGGTCTCGGCGACGACCGACGTCGGGTCCCGCAGGTCCAGCCCCATGAAGGGCATGTTCATGGTGTGGCAGGCCATATCGCCCAGGGCGCCGGTGCCGAAGTCCCACCAGCCGCGCCAGCGGAAGGGGTGGTACGCGCCCTCGGCGTAGGGCCGCTCGGGAGCGCAGCCCAGCCACAGGCCCCATTCGAGTGTCGAGGGAACCTCGGCCGGGGCGGGCCGCGGGCCGCCTTGCGGCCAGATCGGCCGGTTCGTCCAGACGTGGACTTCCGCAACCTTACCGATGGCGCCGACCCGCAAGAGCGCGGCGGCCTTGCGCAGCTCGCTGCCGGCGGTGCCCTGGTTGCCCATTTGCGTGGCGAGCTTCTTCTCTTTGGCGAGTTCGCCCAAGAGGCGGGCTTCCGAAATCGTGTGGGTCATCGGCTTCTGGCAGAAGCAGTGGATGCCCATCCGCATGGCGCGGGCCGCCACCAAGGCATGCATGTGGTCGGGCGTGCTGACGGTGATCCCGTCGAGCTTGGCGCCCACCTCGTCGAGCAGCTTGCGATAGTCGGTATACTTCTTGGCGTCGGGGTAGCGGCGGGCCACTTTCTCCAGGCGGTCGGTATCGACGTCACAGATCGCGATCATGTTTCCGTGGCGGCCGGCGTCGGACGAGTCGCTGCGGCCCTTGCCGTCGATGCCAACGGAGGCCATGTTGAGCTTCTCGTTGGGCGAGACGGCCCGGCCGGTCCCGGCCACGCTGGAGGTGTAAACCCCGGCGCCGATCACGGCCGAGACCTTGAGGAAGTTACGACGATTTCGTTGTTGACTCATGGCAAGCTCCTGAGGATGCGCAACGGCGCAAGGGTGGGAACGGGGGAGGCGGTGGTTGGGAACGCCCGCGGGCGCCGGGCGCGCCGCGAAACCCGTAAACTAACCGCCTGCAATCGACTTCGCAAGCGGTCACGGCGCGTCGCGTTGTTATGGCCGCAGCGGCATCCCCACCGCCCGGGCGTAGACCTGCACGAGTTGCGGCGCCGTCCAGCCGTAGGTGTCGATCAGGCTCTGCTCGACCGACTTGCCCTCCTTGACGCCGTCGATGAAGGCCCCGTACCGCATCGGGGCGGCGCCGATCATCAGCTTCGTGATCTGGTAGGCCACGCCGTACTGCCAGCCGTCGATGTTCTTGTTGTCATCGAAGAAATTGCCGCCCAGCGACCCCCGCGCCCGCAGTTGGTCCAAAGCAAGCGCCTCCTTGAGGGGAACTTGCTTGCACTGCGGAACCACCGCCCGGCCGACCCACTCGGCCACCCCCTCGTTCACCCACGAGACGACGTGCACGTTCGACTTGTAACGGTGTAGGAAGCCGTGGGCCGTCTCATGCACCAGCGTGTGGGCGAACTCGTGCGGGTTGTCGCCGCGATGGATCGCGATGACGACCCGGCCGTTGCTGAAGCCATGATGCAGGCCGGCCGTCCCCGGCGAGTTGGGGTTGCCCATGAACCCCTGCTCGAAGGCGTGGTACGAGGCCTCTTCCAGAAAGGCCACCACCACCGCCTTGCCCCACCAGATGTTCTGCCCGCCGGTGGCCCCGAAGATCATGCACAGCTTCTCGTACATCTGGTCGAGGCACGAGACGAAGAAGTCGGCCTGCTGGGGAGGGATGTCGGTATAGAACAGAAAATACTTCGTCTCGTAAAGCCGCATGCCGGGAAACCGCTCGCCGACCTTCTCGAGAAACGCCTTTTCCTTTTGAATGATTTCGGCCCGCTCCTCCTCGCTCAGCTTGGGCCAGAGCATGTGGCCTTCGCGTCGAAGCGAAACGTCGACCTTCTTCAGGTGCGCGTTGACGTCGAACAACGTGTAGACGCTGCTCTGTTCCCGGTTGTGGATGTTGTACACCTGCTCGCCGATGACGATCCGCGAGAGGGGCATGATGCGAATCGTCCGCAGGCCGCCCTTGGAACGGACCACCAGCGATTGAAGCGACAGTTCTTCCGGGCCCGGGGTAACGGCGGTGATCTCGGCGTCTTCGATGACGTCGCCCTTCCAGAACAAGAGCGTGGCCGTCTTGCCCACCAGTTTCTGCTCGACGGCGGTTACCTTGGGCTCGTCGCCACTCTCCGCCGGCGGCGGTTTGTCGGCGGGCGCCGGCTTGAACGGATTTTCATCGTCGGTTGGTTTCACCGCGAACGGATTTTCATCGTCGGCCTCTTGCGGGTCCGCCGGCGGAACAGGCCCCTGCGGGGGGCGGACCGGCGTGGGCTCGGGTTCGGGTGTTGGCTTGGGTTCCGGTTCGGGTTTGGGCTCGGGTTTGGGCTCGGGTTCGGGCGCTGGACGGGGCCGAGGGTGGAATATGCCTTCCCTGGGTGGCTTTCGCTCGACGATCGGACGGTCGGGCGTATTCCCGCCGGCGCCGGCGGCTGGGATCGCCTCGACCCACTGCGGCGCGATCCGTTCCGCCCGCGACGCCGTCAGCGTCACCCGGTGTTGGGCCGTGGCCCCGGAACCGCTGGTAAGGCGGATGTCATAAGACCCTGGAACCAGCGGCAACTCGATCGGTCCGGCTAGCGGAACCTTGTAATTCCGGCCGTTGACGCTGAGCGTCCCGCCGGTCCGTTCGTTCGCCGGCCACTCGATGATCAGCCGCGACGCCCCGCCGACGCCGGTGAAGGCGGGAACCGCCGGCGGCGCCGATTCCCGGTCGGGTGTCCTCGGCGCCGCGCCTTCCTTTTTGGCGACCTCGGGTTCGCCGTCAGAGAACGCCCATAGGGAAGCGAGCCCGGCCAACCCGACCAACCCGACCAGCGCCACAGCGCCCAAGGCAATCAGAACTTGCGGGGTTCTGCTGGACGAGCCGCGTCTGGCGCCGGAATCGCCTGCCGTGGGCCGCGCGGCCCGGGCGTGCGTGTCGATCTGGATGCCCCCAGAGGTCTGGGCGGTGGGGACGTTCTTGACCGGCGGCGCCCGCTTCGCGGGTGAGGCGGCGGCCGCTTCGGCTTTTCGAGGAGGCAGAGGCGCTGCCCGGCAGCCCGGGCAAACATCCGCCTCGTCAGAGTCGGTGGGAAAGCTGATCCCACAGACGCGGCAATTGACCAGGGCGGCCATGACGTCCTCCTGATGCGGGGTTTGACGCCATCGACCCTACCATTTGCGACCGTCGGACGCGAGGGGGACAGGCACGTTTTTCGGACGGGCGTCCCGAACATTTCGCAGCCGTTATGTCCGAAAAACAAGCCAGTCCCCGACAATGCCATTGTCCCGGTTACCGCGCTTGCAGGAATCGCTGGCCCAGCGGCGGGACCTCGATGCTGTGGATCTCGCTGACCCGCACCAGGGCTGCGGCGCCGGGCCCGGGCGCATCGGGGAGGACCTCCCCGCGGACGCGGACCCATTGGTCGGTGTCGATATTTGCGAGTCCCTCCGCAGCGCCGCCGCGGGCCGCCAGGCGCACGGCAATCGGTCGGCGATCCGCCGCGCAGCAGACGATGATGAAGCGAAAGAGCCGCACGTCTTCCTTCTTCGGCTTTTTCCCACCGCCGGGACCGTCGGCGTGGCGACGGGCGATCATGCCGATGGTTTGGACCTCCCGGCCGGCCAGGGCCTCGCGGTGGGCGGCGATTTGCAGCAGCGTTAGTTCCGCCGGGCCGCCGTGTGTGCGGAGTTCCTCCGTTGAGAGCTGCGGCGCCAGGTCTTTCACGATGGCGCCGGCCGCGGCCTCCGCCTGCGAAAGCGCGTGCGAGCCCAGCCCACCCTGCGGCAACACCACAAGGAAAACCAGCGGCACGCACAGCACGAGAGCCCGGGCGATCATTTCGCTTTGCCCCACGCCATGATGGACGTGGCCGCGATACGACAGCGACACGCAGGCGAACATCGTCAGCCCGATGACGGAGATCACCATCAGGGGCGTCAGCCGTGGGGCCAGAAACGCGAGATATTGATCCGTGACGAGCAAACGGAGCGCGGCGAGCGTCCACGCCACGTATGTGAGCGGAACGAGGTAGGCCCCCAGGCGGCGGAAGGTGGGTTTTTCGTCAGAGGACATGCGACGATCGCCTCCGTTTAACCCCGAGCCGCAGGCGACGGGCCCGCAACAACCGCACGCCGCAGCGCCTGCGGCTTGCGGTTCAACGCCGTGTGCGCCGCCGAGCGGAGCGAAACGCGATTAATCCATCCCGGGGACCCAAATGCTCGGTTTGCCGCCGCCCGCCTTTTCCAAACCTGCTTCGCAGCCGGGGGTCCACAGGCCGCCGCCGGTCGCCGCGGAGGCTTCGGTGGAAAGCGGGGCGTGGGGACCGGCGAGCGGGCTGGCGCCCGGCGCCTCGGCCGCCCCCGCGGTGGCCGGCCGGCGGGGCGCCGTGCCGTCGGGGTTGATCAGGCCGAGCCGCACCAGCAGTTGGAATAACGCTTCGCTGATTCCCGGTTCATCGGCATGCTTGCTTTGAATTTGCTGAAGCAGCCGGGCGAACGCTTCGCCATCACCCCGCTGCAACTGGTAGGTCATCTCGACGAGCATGTATTCGGCCGGTGATTTGCCCTCGGTCTTTGCCGCTTCCTGGGCGTTGCGAATCAGTTCGATCGCCTTTTCCCGGTCGCGCTCGACCGCCGAAAGACCTCGATAGATGGCGGCCTTGGGCAGTTGGGTAAGCCGGCCCTCGCGGCTTCGCAGCTCGTGGCCAAACGCCCGGATCGCCGGGAGGACGGAGAACATCGTCGCCTGCAAGAACGCCTCTTCCAACCGCGGCGTGCTCACGGAGGCGGCGTCGACCCGCGGCAGCCGCGTGACGGGGTTATCGACGACATGATCCCCGGCCAGTTCCACCGGCCCGGCCTCGGGCAGGCCGAGCGACCGGCGGATTTCATTGAAATCGATGTCATCGCTGGTCTGCATCTCCGTCAATTCCTGCCGCAAGATGGAGGCGAGCGCTGCGAGTTTCCGTTGGGGATCGGCGGCCGCCTCCCGCAGGCTTTGGCCCCCCAGCGCCGCCTGCGGCGCGTTCGGCCAAATCTCGCAAAACGCGCGGCGGCGCCGCGCCTCGATGATGTGCCGCCGTGTGGCCTCGTCGGCGTCCTGCGGGAAATGCAGGTTCCATTCCAGGGCAATCGCCTCGGCGGTGGTGACGTCGACCGTTTCCGTCTGCGGCGCCGGATCGACGGCGTCGCCCAACTCGTGGACGACCGAGGCGATCCTCTCGTCAAACGCCGCGTCGCGGGGCGCCTTGAACATCAGACGCGCCGGGCGATCGGTCTCGCGGCCAAAAACGAGCGCGTACGACCAAACCTCCGGAGTCTGCTCGTGCGTGATCCCTTCGCCGCCCGGCGGATCACGGTCCAACAGCAAATAAACACCCTTGGGGGGTGGCCCGTCCTCGATCGATTGGAACTCCGTCGGATCGATCGGCAGGTGGACGAAACGCTTCGATTCGGCGATCCGCTCCTGGGCGGCGTCGGGGTCGGTCAGCGTCAGTTCGATCGACTCGACGGGAATCTGGAACTCCTCGGGCGTCTTTTTCAGCAGTTGCGCCAGGGCTTCGGCCTCGACCGCGTCGTCGAGCGATATGGCCTCCCGCAAGGCGGCGTACCGCGAAAGCGCCTCGGCCGCCTCCGCGTCTTCACCCAATAGCGCAGCCGCGGACGCCAGATTCCGCCAGATCGACGCCGCCCCGGAATACTGCCGGGCCAGGTCCGAAAGCTTCCCTCGGGCTCGGGCCCAGCAACCCCGACGGGCGTCGGCCAGGGCCGCCTTCACCTCATCCGCGTAGGGGGTGTCGCCGGGCGGATCGGTGAATCGCATCGATTCCTTCATCGGCAGCGGGATATCGGGAGATCGATTGATCCGCAACAGCAGCCGATAGGCATCTTCCTCGTCCTCGTCGCTGAAAAACTGCAACAGCAGCGACAGGTGCCCGCGGGCGGCGATCACGCGGCCTTCCTGCACCAGTCGGACGGAAAGCAATTGCAGGCAATCGATGAGGGTGTGATGAACCGTTTCGCCCGTCCGCTCGAGCGACTGCTGCAGCAGGGCGATGCAGGCCGTCGTCTCGCCGCGGACGAGCGCGATCGTGCCGAGTATGGCATAGGGGCTCGGGTTGTCGGGATCGGCGCGCTGGAAGGCGGTCGCGGTGGCCGCCGCGGCGTCGAACTGCTGCAACTCGATTTCCACAAGCGCTTTGAGCGACAGCAGGCAGGACCGTGGGCCGTGCTTGTCGATCAGGCCGGAGAGATGTTCGAGGGCCGCCAGCCGCTGCTCCCCTTCCAATTGCCGGGTGACCTGGTTGAGGTCGCTGATGACGTCTTTGCCGCAGCAGAACTTTACTTTTTTGCCGGTTCCGCCGGGACAGTAGTCGTAGGGTTCGAGGCTCATGCGATCTTCTTGAAAATTTTGTCCTGAGTTGCGCGCGCGGCGCCGTCACGCTGCGCGCACAGCGCCGCCGGGTTGTCGTTGGTCGCAATAGTAACAGCGCGGGGCAGAGGCCGAAAGCCGCGGAGGCGCGCACGCCGCTAGCAGCCGCTTTGCCTGCGGCCTGCGGCGAGAGAAATTTTTTTCACAAACCGTGTGATGGCGATTGCCAATTGCGGCGTGGCGTGTTATCGTTTCCCTGTCGTGACGGGCCACGGAGGGCTCGGCCACGCGTCCCACCCCCCCGATGGTGGACGCTGCCAGGCGGCAGCGGCGCCCTCCCCTGTGTCTCCCCCCTATAACCTTCCCGCCTGTTGTGCTTCACCACGGTCGGTTGCTCCGCGCACGGACGCGCCGCGCTCAGCCACACACGGATGAAGCACAACCGATTGTAAAGGAGTGAAACGATGGTTGTCTCTCACGGCGCCGCTGCGCCCTCTCTGGCACGCCCCCTCGCCCTGGCCGGTCTCACCGCCGCCTTGACCTGCGCGACCGCCTGCGCGACGGGGCCAGCCCCCGTGCAAGCGTCGCTCGGCGGCGGTTCCTGGTGGAGCAAGCTGATGGTTGAAAGGCCTTCGTCCGCGGCCCGGTCCGCCCAAGGCGCCGCGACCGCGAAATCCGGCCCGCTGGACGATCAGGACCAGCGCGTCGCCTCGCTTGCGAACGGCGCGGACCGGCGAACGCCGGCCACGACCGTCTCCTTCGAGAAGCCGGCCTACGGCACGGTGGAGCACGTCGGCAGCCGCGACTTTCAGGAAAAAGTGCTCAAGAATGAAGGACCCGTTGTTGTTGATTTCTACGCCGACTGGTGCGGGCCTTGCCAGCGGCTCGGCCCCATCCTGGCCGACTTCGCCAGCGAAAACCCGCACACCCGCGTGGTGAAAGTCAACATCGACCACAGTCCCGACCTGCGGGCCCGCTACGGCGTCACGTCGATCCCCGCCCTCCGCGTGTTCGAAGACGGCCAGGTGACGCAGCGACACGTGGGCGTGGTGAGCAAGACGACGCTTACCCGCTGGGTAGCCAATTAGGGTTGCGCCACGGCATGAATGGGAGGTCAGCCGTACGTTCGGCTGTTGCCGCGCGGCGTCATAGCGCCTCTGCGACGCGGCGGAAATGGTGGCCCACGATGCTGAGCGATATGGCCAAGGGGAATTGGCGGGGGCGCCGAAGCAGCGTCGTAATGCACAGCCGCCAATAAGCAAGGCGGCCCCGGTGACAGACCCCGAGCAACCACAGCGATTTCAACAATGCCAGCACGTCGGTCCAGGCCACGGAGGTGATCGGGCCGGATCGCTTATTTTGTCGCAGGAACACGCCAATCCGCTGGTAGTAGTTGCGCGGCTCATAGAGTTCTCGCATCAGCCGGCGATAGCCGTTGACAAGAAAGTCGCGGTCGAGCTTGGGCCGGAAATTCAGCGTCGCCTCCGTATTGTTGCCGGTGCTTTCCTCGTCGAGTCGCCCTTCGTCGATAAGCCGACGGTAGAGTCGCGTCTGAGGCAGGGCCGTAAGCAGCCCGACCATCGCGGTGACGACGCCCGTACGCTGAATGAACTCGAACTGGCGTTTGAAAATATCCAGGGGATCGTTGTCGAACCCCACGATGAAGCCGCCCATCACCTCCAGGCCCGCCCGCTGCAATGTCCGCACCGTTTCCACCAGGTCGCGTCCGCAGTTCTGCGTCTTGCGGCACTCCTCCAGGCTCTCCGCCGCAGGCGTTTCGAATCCGACGAACACCTTCTTGAAGCCGGCCTGCGCCATCAGGTCGCAAAGTTCGGCGTCGTCGGCCAGGTTCGCCGAGGCCTCCGTCATGAAAACCATCTTGGCGCGGGTGTTCGCTCGCCACTGGATTATTTCCCGAAGCAAGACCTTCGCCTGTTTCTTGTTGCCGATGAAATTGTCGTCGACGATGAACACCATTCCCCGCCATCCGTGGACTCGTAGCTGTTCAAGCTCCGCAATCAGTTGGGCCGGCGCCTTGTGGCGTGGAATGCGGCCGTTCATCACTATGATGTCGCAGAACTCGCAATCGAACGGGCACCCGCGTGAAAACTGCACCGACATCGTCACGTAGTGGTTGAGATCGATCAAATCCCACCGGGGCGGCGCCACGCTCGAAATATCGGGCCGGCTTGCTGACGCGTACGTCGGGCGGAGCGATCCGCGCCGCATGTCCTCGACGAGTTGCGGCATGAGTTCCTCCGCTTCGCCCAACACGAAATGATCGATGTCTTTGAAGGCCTCATGTCCCGTGGTGAACAGCGGTCCGCCGGCGATGACGGACGTACCCAGACGACGGCAACGATCCACGATGTCGTTTACGGATTCCTTTTGCACGATCATCGCGCTAATCATCACGTAGTCGGCCCAACGCAGGTCGTCGTCCGTCGACCGTCGCACGTTGAGGTCGACAAGCTTGAGTTCCCACTCGCTCGGCAAATAACCGGCGATCGTCAAAAGTCCCAAGGGTGGAAACGCGGCGCGCTTCGAGACAAAGCGGACCGCATGTCGGAAACTCCAAAATGTGTCCGGTGTCTTCGGATAGATGAGAAGGACTTTCATGATGCCCCCCAAAGCACACTTGAAGTTGAATTCCGGGCGTGCTCAGCTTTGCGAGCCGGCCGCCCTGGCAATGGCCGCGTTTGCTTCCTTAGCCTTGGAGTTCGCCCGTTTCTCGGCAGCCAGCCGCAGTTTTCGAGGCTCATCCGCCTGAACCATCGCACACTGCGGATGGACACCGCCGCGCGAGTAAGAACGCTTTTTGCAGACCGGGCAGACGACGCCATTTCGGTCGCGAGGATTCGGCGTCTGTTTCTGTTCACTCATGTGCGTCTCCGGAGTTGCTTGGGTCGCGGGGCGACGCGACGAATCAAGATCGGCGTCAACTTGCTTGCCGCTTCTTGCGGGATTTCTGCGGTCGGGTGGCGTCAAGCTCTCGACAACGCTCGCGCACCGAGCGAAAGACGGCGCCGCCCGGCTTCTCATACCGCTCGGCACGTACGAACCAGAACGCGAGGCCGCCGGAATTGTGCGGCGGCCCGGAAGTTCCGTTCGCCGCACGAACGCCGAGCGAGCCTTTGCGGCCCGTTTTCCGCCAGCCACGGCGCTCCATGATGATCCGCACCAGCACGCCGATCGCCTGCCGCAACCGTGTGTTGCGGCGGGTCTGCGAACAGCCCAGGAACTGGTCAATGGACGGCAGTGATTCCAACTCGCGCACCACCCCCGCCAGTGGCGAGCGGTCATGATGCAACTCCGATTCCTCCATCCGCCGCTGCCGAGCGGGATCATTGAAGAACGCCAACACCTGTGCAAAGGGTTGCTCGGAATCGCCCACGACATCGGCAAATGTCTTCCCCTGCGAATCGCGGAGGAAGTCCTCTCGAGATATGGATACATCCAGCATTTCGCGCAGCTCCCTGAATTGGACACCCAAAAAACGCACCAGCAAATATTGTATCTGCTATGCAGTCCATGTCAAGTGCGGTCTTTCCGTCCGTTCAGGATGGCATTCATTCCCAGGCCAAAGGTGCAGTCGATCTGCAAGGCTTTGCAGGAAGTGCACATCGCCGGCACGACGAAACCGCTGTCGCCGCGGAGCCCGATCCGCTCGTCAAACTGCCGGATCGGCAAGAACCCGGCGTCCGAAGAAATCTACGCGTCACTCGCCTGAACCACCACCGGCTTGCGGAAAGAATCGAATGACTTCTGCCATACAGCCCGCATAATCATGGTGAGCCTCTTTGGGTGTCGAAAGATGTGCGCTTACAACACATTAGGCGCACAACGGGGCTCTTTCGTTCTATTGCGATGAATGGTTCGGGCTAATACGATGATGCCACCATCTCCTTCCCGCACTCACCAAAGGGAGCGTGCCATGTTGAAACGCCGGACGTTTATCGCCGGGGTCGGATCTGCCGTCGGGGCGGGGGCCGTGGGGGCCGCCGCCCTCGCCAAGGAAACGCCCGCCCCATCCGCCGCCAGGGTCGATGGGCGGCAAGCCCTTCCGCGGCGCACCCTTGGCCGCACCGGGGCCGACATCTCCATCGTCGGCTTTCCCGGGCTGGCCCTGCAGCGAGCCGAACAGAAGGAATGCACCGAGGCGATTCACAAGGCCTTCGCCAACGGCGTGAACTACTTCGACGTCGCCCCCGCCTACGGCAAAGACGGTATTTGCGAAGTGCGGATGGGCGAAGGGCTCGTCGGTATCGACCGCAGCAAGTATTTCCTCTCCTGCAAGACCAAGCGGCGGGACGCGGCCGGCGCCCGCGAAGAGCTGGAACGTTCGCTCAAGCGGCTCAAGACCGACCATTTCGACCTTTACCAGTTGCATCACCTCCGCTTTCCGGATGAGGTGAAGCAGGCCCTCGGCCCGGGCGGCGCCATGGAGACGATTCTCAAGGCCAAGGAGGAAGGTAAGGTCAAGCATATCGGCTTCTCCGCCCACACCACCAAGGGCGCCATGCTTGCTTTGCAGGGCTTCGACTTCGACACGGTCATGTTCCCCGTCAACTTCGTCGAGTGGCACACGATCGGCTTCGGCAAGCCGGTGCTGGAGCTTGCCAAGAAGAAAGGCGCCGCGGTCATTTCCATCAAGCCGGTTTCCCGCGGGCTGTGGCCGAAGGATGTCGAGAAGACCTACCAGTGGTGGTACCGGCCGACGGAGACGATGGAAGAGATCGGCCTGTCGATGCGGTTCGCCCTGGAGCAAGAAGGGGTGGTGACCGGCATCCCGGTCAGCTTCCTCGACATCTTCGCGAAATGCGTCGAGGCGTGCGGTGAGGACCGCCCCAATACGAAGGAAGAGGCGGAAAAGATTCACAAGCTCGGCATGACGTGTTTGTCGGTCTTCCACCGCGAAGAAAAACTGGTCGCGATGCACAACCCCGGCGCCCTCCCCGCCTACCCGGACAGCCCGCACGAAGGCTGCCCGTGCGCGATGGGGTAAAGGCCGCTTGCGGCGTGGCCGGTTTACGTGAAGCAGCGCCGTACGGCGGATCGACCGCGCCTCCCCCGACCAATGGTCGGGGCTATCGCGCCGCGGTAAAAAGCCGCTCGAACACCGCCCGCATTTCGTGCATCGTCCGCTCGCAATCCGTCTTTAGCTTCGCCGGGCTTTCGTAGCGGAGCAGGTACGCCAGGCGGGCGAGTTCCTTTTCCTCGGTCGGCAAATCGTGGCGGGCGGTCGTATTCATCAGGCGAAGGCGGGCTTCGACGCTCCGCAGCAGAATGTAGGACCCGCGGATGAATTCGTAATCGGACGTTTCCAAGGCGCCGGCGCCATGCAGCCTCTCGAGCGCGTCGAGCGTACCGGGCGCCAGCACGCTCGGGTCGTCTTGTCCGACGCGAATCTGCAGCATCTGGACGAGAAACTCGATATCGACCGCTCCGCCGGGCCCGCGCTTCAGATTGGCGGGCGACGCCGTCTCCTGAAGCCGGTAGCGCATATTGCGGATTTCGTCGGCGAACGCCGGCCGCCATCCGCCGCCGAGGATCAGCCGCCGCGTCAGTTCCGCCACCCGCTCCCCGGCGGCGCCGGCGCCGATCGCCGGACGGGCCTTGCACATCGCTTGCCGTTCCCACAAGGCGGCCTGCCCCTCGGTAAAGTATTTTTCAAGGGCTTCGGCGGAGCACGAAAGGGAGCCGCTTTTACCGGTCGGCCGCAGCCGCGGGTCCACCTCGTACAGCCGCCCGTGCGGGCCCATGAAGGTCATCCGCTTGATAATCCGTTGGGCGAGCTGGCTGAAGAAATGCTGGTTGGTGGTCGCTTTGTCTTTGGCCCCGCGGGGACCGGCGGTCATCCCTTCGTCTTCGTAAACGAAGATCACGTCGAGGTCGCTGTGATAGTTTGGCTCGCGCCCGCCGAGCTTTCCCATCCCCAGGATGACGAGGCTTACGGGTTGACCCTCTCGCTCGCCGGGCCCCGCGAGCGGCTGTCCAAACCGCGCAACGAGTGGCGCACGTTCGATCTCCGCCACGTGTTTCAGGCAGACCTCGGCGGTGTCGGAGAGGGCCTGGTGCGTCCGCTGGATGTCCTCCTTACCCAAAATGTCCCGCACGCCGACCCGCAAGTGCAGCGAGTTCTTGAAGCTGTGCAGGATGGGATCGACGTCGGCGGCGCCGCGCTTCCACTCGCCCAAGGCGGTGTCCAACTCGTCCCGCGTCGGCAATCGATCGACGACGAGCGAGTCCATCAGTTCGTCGATCATCCCCGGGTTGCTCGTCAGGATGCCGGCCAGGTAGGGGCTGGACGCGCACATCCGCACGTACAGGTGGAGCGTGGCCGGGTTGACGCTGAAGAGTTCCCACAACGCGCCCTTGCCGCCGAGGGAATCGCTCACCTGCGAAAGGCTCACGAGGGTGGCGTCGGGGTCCGGCGTGGCGGCGATGGCCGCGAGCAGATCGTGCGCGATCGACGCCAGGAAGTGCCGGCACCGCCGCGTCGAAAGAAACCGGACTTTCTCCGAGGACAACGCCATCAGGTGATGGTAGGCCGCGGCGGGATCGGCGAAGCCGTAAGGGGACAGAATTTCTTGGATCGTTTCCGAAGGCGGGTCCGGGTCGAGCACCAGATCGACCTCGGGGCGCTCGCCCGGATCGTCGGGAAAGGCCTGGTGCAGCAGGTGGTCGAGGACGCTGCGGTTTTCGTTCCGCCGCCGCCGGTAATCTTCTTCGAAACGGGCCAGCGCCGGGCGGCTGCCCGCATCGCGAAAGCCCATGCGATGGGCCAGCCGGGCGAGTTCCTCCTGGTCGCGCGGCAGCTCATGGGTTTGCAGGTCGAACATGATTTGCAGACGATGTTCAATCGTCCGCAAGAAGGAATAGTTGCTTTCTAAAAAGCTCCGCTCCTGCGTGGTCAGGCAGCGGGCCTTCTCCAGGGCGACGATCGCCGCGAGCGTGTTGCCGGTGCGAACTTCCGGCGAATCTCCCCCGTGCAAGAGCTGCAGGAACTGGATGACGAACTCGATATCGCGGATGCCGCCACGGCCGGTCTTCACGTTCGTTTCTTCGCCCCCTTCGCTCTTGGTGCGGCTTTCGATGCGGCGCTTCAGGGCCTTGATGCCGGAGATGTCCGCGGCCGACAGGTAGCGGCGGTAAATCCAGGGCTCGAGCCGGGCCAGCAGCCGCTGCCCCAGTTCGAGATCGCCGGCGCACGGCCGGGCCTTGACGAACGCCTGCCGCTCCCAGGTCCGGCCCGCCACGTCGTAATAATTCAGGGCGGAGTCGAAACTGATGACCGCGACGCCTTGCGAACCTTCTGGCCGCAACCGCAGGTCCACCCGGTACGGTGTCCCCAGTTCCGTCGGCTCGGTCAGCAGTTTGATGAATTCCCGCGCCACGACTTGAAAATATTCGTGGTTGGTGACGGCGCCGGGGCCGTCGGTTTTGCCGTCTTCGTCATACAGCAGGATCAGGTCGATGTCGCTGGAGTAGTTCAGTTCCAGGGCGCCGAGTTTGCCGAGGGCCAGCGCGACCATTTGGGCCGGCTCGCCGTTTCGTTTGCTCGGCGTTCCGCGGCGCTGGCTGACCTTACGGAGGGCGAAGTTGAGGGCGGCCTCGGCGGCGGCGTCGGCAGCGAAGGAGATTTGCTGCGTCACCGCGTCGAGCTGCAGGCCCCGCACGATGTCGGCGTAGGCGATCCGCAGGATCTCACGGCGTTTGAAGCGGCGAATGGCGGCCATCACGTCCCGCTCGTCCGTCAGACCCCCAACCTCCGCCACGATTTCCCCCACCATCGTCTCGCGGGACGGCGGAGGCGTCAGTTCCGTGACACGCAAGAAATCGAACGATTCCGGGTCGAGCACGAGCAAATCGGAAAGATGCTGGCTGGTCGCAAAAATCTGCAGCAGCGCCGGCAAAACCGTCGGGTCGCGCTCGATGAACGAGCCAAGCGCCAGCGGGCTGCGCGTGGCCGCAAGGTACCGCTCGAGGTTATTGAGCGCCCGATCGGGGTCGCTCGTCTCCGCCAGCCGCGCTTCGAGCTGCGAGCAAAGGACGGCCATCACGTCCAGCGGCAAACCGGCATTGGCCATCGCCACCAGGTTCGCATGCCCCCGCTTCACGTCCAGCAGCCCGAGCCCGGCGAACCACTCCCGGGCATGGTCGGGGTGATCGAGGTAATCGACGAGAGTGGGGATGTCCATTGGGGATCGAGCGGCAACCGCTTCACTACGAATGCCTTGACGTAAACAGGCCATTCTAGCCGCTGGAGATCGCATTTTCGATTCACCCGAACTCGACCAGCGTGTGATCCTCCCCGGCAAGTTCGTCATCGATGATGGGGGCGATGGCGGCCCAGCCGCCGCCCGCCAGCCCGGCCCCGATTTTGGGGTGGCCGATGCGTTTGCCCGCAAACTGCTCCTTGACGGCCCTTATGCGGGGAACCCGCAGCCAAGAAGCTATCGGCTATCAGCCTTGGTCCGTGGGCTTTGCTTAACCGCCTCCGCCGCCGATGCGACGATGGATGTCGCTACGGCGGTTTTGGATTTCGGTCATTCGGGTTTCGAATTCGTTTAGAATTTCGTGCTTACGATTTCAGATTTCCGCGTGCGCGCAAGGGGCGGACATGCTACGCGGGAGGAATCTAACCGTCCGTGGCCGCCAGGACCGTCGCCGTCGCTTTGCAGCTTGCCCTGGCGCCACCGGCGAGGTCGGTTTCGATCTCGATGGTGTGGACCAGATCGCCGATCTCGTCGCCGGCCGTGTAGACGACCGGGATCACCTGCAGTTTTTTTACGTCGTTCGGCTTGCGAAATTCAAAGCAGGCGCCGTGGCCGTCGCACTTGACGTTCACCACGCGGAAGGGTGTCTTGCTGCGGACGATGATCTGCTTGGTCACCGTATCTCCCGGCTTGAGCTGTCCCAGGGAAAACGTGGCGGGGCTGACCGTCAATGGAGCGATCAGGTTGCCTTCGACCTTGATGGGAATGGCCCGCCCGTGGGTGTCGTTGGTCACCAGCGTCAGTTGATCGGCCAGGTATCCTGGCGGGCAGGTTTCCTTCAGCCGCACCAGCATCTCATATTCCACCCGGCCGTAGTTGCGGGCCAATTCCGTCAGTTCGACCTCGATGTGTTCGTGGGCGCTGCGGACGTCGACGATCTCCCAACTGCTGCGGCCGGAATAGGAGATCTTGATTTTCTCCTCCGCCACCTGGCCGGCGTCAATCGAGCCGAACTGAATGAGGCCGGGCGTGACCACCACGTCGCTGCGGATCGTTCCCTTCACGCGAAGCTGCACCTCGGCGTAGTAGGGTCTGTCAATCGTGACGATGATCGCGGCGCTTTTGCTCCCCATGAAGGAACTGGTGTTGAACCTGGTGACGATCGCGCTTTTCTCCCACGTCTTGAGGGTCCGTTTGTCGCTGCGAATGCTCGGCGTCGTGCAGCCGCAACTCGACCGCACCGACGTGATGTGCACGTCTTCGACGAAAATGTTCTGGAACTCGAACTCATGCTCGACAGAGGCCCCGCGGGCGACGGTACCGAAGTCGTGCTCGAAATTCTGGAACATTCGGCGGGCCCATTCCTGCCCCTCCGCGGCTGAAGAAAACGCCAGCGCAACAAGCGCTGAGAAGCAGGTCAGGCGGATCACGGTGACTTCTCCCCGTCCGATTGAGAGCGGTTTAGCAGCGGGCGCCGCCCGCTTCGTGAAAAACTAGGTTTGATTCGTCGGCGCGTCAATTTCGGTTTTTGCCGATTGCGCCGCCCACGGCCGGCTCGCTCGCGTTGCGTCGATCCTTCGATTGTACCAACTTCCCCGCCAAACGGACCAAGGGAGCGGGCAGGAAAGCGGGCGGCCGTGACAAAAAGACCGCGCCCGTCGGCCCTGTATTCCGGCAGAACGACCGAAAATTCGCATTTCTCCAATAACGCGCATTTAACCTATATCATTAACGGGAAATGCGGAAAACGCTGTAAATCGCAGCAACCTTGACGGCCGACGGCCCCCTCGACTACCTTTCTTCCCTCGCCGAGCGCCTTAGGATCGGGCCTCGCCAAGTGTACCTGGAGCACCCAATGTCCATTGCTGAACCCGCGGCGATGGCCCGAGCGGAAATGGCCGTCGACACGCCGCGCAAGCCCAAGCTTTTCGTCCTGGACACCAATGTCATTCTGCATGACGCCGGGTGCATCCGGAATTTTGAAGAAAACGACATCGCCATCCCGATCGCGGTCCTGGAAGAACTCGACCAGTTCAAAAAGGGCAATGACGACATCAATTTTCAGGCCCGGCAGTTCCTGCGGACCATCGACAGTATCACGGGCGACTTGCTCTGTCCGGAAGGAACCAGTCTGGGGGAGGGCCGTGGCGCCATCCGCGTGGTGCTCGGCGGCGAACTCGACAGTCGGCTGAAGGAAGCGTTCTTCCGGGACTCGCCCGACCACCGCATCCTCAACACGGCCATGCAGTTGGGGAGCATGGACGCGCGGTATCGCGTCATCCTGGTGACCAAGGACACCAACCTGCGGATGAAAGCCAAAGCCTTTGGCGTGACCGCTCAGGACTACACGTCCGACAAGGTCGAGAGTTTCGACAAGCTCTACACCGGCCGACGGATCATCGAGGGAGTGAGCGGCGAACTGATCGACGCGTTTTACGCCGCCGGCGGCGAGGTGCCCGCCAGCGAAGCGACGATGATCGAATCGCCGATTCCCAACGAGAACTTCATCATTCGCAACGGGTCGAAGTCGGTGCTGGCCACATACAAGCACACCGAAAACATCTACCGCCGCGTCGAAAAAATCACCGCGTACGGCATCAAGCCCCGTAATGCGGAACAGGCCTTCGCCCTGCGGGCCTTGTGCGATCTCGAGATCAAACTCGTCACGCTCGTCGGCAAGGCGGGCACCGGCAAGACGCTCTTGGCCCTGGCCGCCATGCTCGAGAAACGGGCCGATTGCCGGCAGGTGCTGATGGCCCGGCCGATCGTGCCGCTGAGCAACCGGGACCTCGGCTTTCTCCCCGGCGACATCAAGGAGAAACTCGACCCGTACATGAAACCGCTATACGACAACCTCGCCGTCATCCGGCACCAGTTCGATGAACGGGACGGGCAGGCCAAGCGGATTCAGGAGATGCTCGATACCGAAAAGCTGCTCGTCACCCCGCTGGCGTACATCCGCGGCCGCAGCTTGCAGCGGGTGTTTTTGATCGTCGATGAAGCCCAGAACCTCACGCCGCACGAAATCAAAACGATCATCACCCGGGCCGGCGAGGGGACGCGGATGGTCTTCACGGGCGACATCCAACAGATCGACCATCCGTACCTCGATTCGCTTTCGAACGGGCTGAGCTACCTGATCAACCGGATGAAGGGCCAGGAGATTTCCGCCCACATAACGCTGGAGAAGGGCGAGCGGAGCGCGCTGGCGGACCTGGCGAGCGATTTGCTATGAAGCCGCGACCGGCGGTCGCGCGTGTTTCCCTCCTCCCAGAGGGAGAGGGGAGAAATCGTTCCACGTGACTCGCAAACGCCTGTTTTCGATTGGCCGTGTGCTGATCCCCCTGGGGATACTGTCGTATCTGGTTTTGGACCTGATACGGGCGCCGGCTTCTGAGGGTGGCGGGCCGACCGCGCTGGAAGTGATCCGTTCGCAGCCGGTCTGTTATCCGGGATTGGCGGCGGCCTTTGGCGTGGCCCTGGCCGCCTTTTCCCTCACGGTGATTCGCTGGTGGATGCTGGTGCGGGCGTTGGAAATTCCCTTCTCGCTGGCCAACGCCTTTCGCCTGGGATGCCTCGGGTTTCTGCTCAGCTTCGTTTCCGTGGGAGCGGTCGGCGGTGACATCTTCAAGGCGTTCTTCATTGCCCGCGAAAGCCCCGGGCGCCGCGTGCGGGCGGTGGCGTCGGTGGTCGTCGATCGGGTGATCGGCCTGTACGCGTTGTTCGTGCTCGCCTCCGCAGCGATATTGTGCGCCCCGTTGGCCGACGCCGGGCCCAAGGTGCAAACCATCTCGGGCGTCACACTCGCTCTCACGGCGTTCGGGGCGATCGCGTTGAGCCTCGCGCTGTTCGTCGGCCGCAGCGACGGCCGGCTGGTGCGGTTTGCCGAGCGTACGCCGCGGGTGGGCGAGGCCGTCATTTCGTTGATGGAATCGCGGGCGCTGTACCGGAGGCGTCCCGGCGTGCTAGTGATCAGCGGGGTGATGAGCCTGGCGGTGCATGCTCTGTTCGCGGTGTCGCTTTGGATCGCCGGCAAGGCGGTCTTTGCGAGCACGCCGACCATGGGCGAGCATCTGATCAGCGTGCCGCTATCGGCGTTGGTGGGAGCGATGCCGATTTCGCCCGCCGGCGTCGGCACGTTCGAGTTGGCGCTGACGCTGCTTTACCCGACGTTCTCGTCGGTGGAAGTCGCGGCGAATCAAGGGGTGATCGTGGCGTTCATCTACCGCGCGTTCACGATTCTGATCGCCGCGATCGGCGCCGTCTATTATGTGACCGCGCGCCGCGAAGTCTCGGAAACCATTCACGCCGCCGAGGCGGAGCAATAGCGCCGGCCGGCTTAGATATCCCGCCGCAAAAAACCTTCCAGGGCCGAGGCGACGGCGGCGCCGTCCAGGCTTAGCCTCGTGATGATGATCACCATCATCGTTAGCCCCAGAAGGAGATAGGGAATGGCCTGCGTGGCCACCGCGGACGCCCCGCGGTCGAGCCTCGCTCTTAGCGCGGCAAGCAGCACGGCCCAGCCGAACGCGTTTTGTTGGCCCCCCACCGAGACGACCTGCGCTTGCCGCAGGGCGCCGACCGCTTCCCACACGCAGTGGATCGCCAGACGCGGAGACGCGACCGACTTGCCGGCCCACGTGGCGCGGCGGTCGAGCCGGCCGAAGACTTCTCGCAGCGCCTCCTCGCACTCCTTCGCGTCGACGTTGTAAATCACCAGCCGCGGCCGCGCGAGCAGTGCGAGCAAGATCACCGATAAAAGGTACAGGGCAAACAGCAACAACCAGACGTACGGGCCGAATTGACGGGCGGCGGACTGCGGCAGAAAGAGTTCCATCGGGCCGGCGACAACCATCCCCGAGATGCCCAAGCCCAGCGCGACGACGTCCCGCCCGCCGCTGGTGACGGATGGCCGCGTCCGCAAATGGATCACACCCAGCGCGACCAGGTACGCGGCAAGCGGGGTCAAGGCGACGGCAAGGTGAAAGGCGTCCATGGGCACAATGGTTTCGTTTCGGTCGCTTTTCGCTCCGCGAAAGGGCGTCGCGGGCGCGGAGTGAAACGCGGCAGTGGGTGGAAACCGCCGATGATAGCCGCGCGGCGCCGGTCGCGTCAAAAGCCTGATTTTTTTTGCCGGCTTGTTGCAGGCGGGAAAGCTGGCGATTAGCATATACAGGGAACTTGGCTTTCCTACCCACGCCGCGGTCGCCTCGCATCGCAAATTCCACGAACGAGCAGGAGGATTTCAAGATGCGCAACACAGTTCAGTTCATGTTGGTTGTTTTGATGACGTTGGGACTGGCGGTCGATTCCGCCCTCGCATGCCGGATGCTGGCTCGCCGCGATAGCTGCCGGCCCTGCCCGCCCTGCCGGGTGGTGTGCCCGTCGGTTTGTCAACCCGCGTGTTCGCCGAGTCCGTGCCGGCCATGCGCCGACGCGCCGACGGCTCCGAGCCAGCCGACGCCCGCGGAAGGCGCCCCCATCGAAGAAACGGGCAAACCGGTGATCGACGAACCGGCGCCGGAACCGCCCGTCGAGCCTACTCCCGAGGAGCCGGGTGTGGTGCGGGAAGAGGGAACGCCCGAAGAACCGGCTCCGGAAGAACCGACGCCCGAAGAACCAGCTCTGGAAGAACCGGCTCCGATGCCCGAAGAACCGGCGCCAGAAGCCCCCGCGCCTGAAGAACCCGCGCCTGAAGAACCCGCGCCTGAAGAACCCGCGCCTGAAGAACCCGCTCCGATGCCTGAAGAACCGGCGCCAGAAGCCCCCGCGCCTGAAGAACCGGCTCCGGAAGAACCAGCTCCGATGCCCGAAGAACCGGCGCCAGAAGCCCCGGCTCCCGAAGAATCCGCTCCGGAAGAATCCGCTCCGGAAGAACCGGCCCCGATGCCCGAAGAACCGGCGCCAGAAGCCCGCGCTCCCGAAGAACCCGCTCCGGAAGAACCGGCGCCCGAGGAACCTGGCGATGACCTGGGTGACCTCTTCGGTGGTGGCGTCGCCGAACCGGCGCCCGCCCCGCCCGCTCCGGAAGAAGCCGCTCCCGCGCCAGAAGAACCGGCCCCGGCCGGGCCCGGCGACGACCTCGACGACCTCTTCGGCGCCCCGGCCGAGGAAGCGGTGGAGGAAGTCGAGGAAGCCGCGGAGGAAGCCGTCGAAGAAACCAAAGAGGCGACCGAGGAAGCCACCGACGATCTCGACGACCTGTTCGGCCCCAGCGTTTCGCAAGCGGCGCCGCTGCCGATGCGTCCGTGGGTGGACGACACCGGCCACTACCGGGTGAACGCCCGGCTGATCGAGATCGGCCGGGACTTCGTAAGGCTGCTCAAAGAGAACGGCGCCACCAGCACCGTGCCGATGAATCGCTTAAGCGTCGCCGACCGCGACTACGTCGGCGTGCAACTCGCCAAGCACGGACACGGCCTGATTGGCAGCGTAGCGGTCCGCTGATCGGTCACACACAGGGTGTCGCTCGCGGCAAAGGCCGCCGGCTGGCCGCCGCTACGCCGGAGCGGCCGCCGTGTCGGTCAGCGCGGGCTCGGAGTGCGGAGGCGGCGTGACGATGCGGCCGTCGGTCTTTGGGGTTGCATCTCGCCATAATCCCTGAAGTTCATGCGCCAGGGCCCGGTAATCCTGGGCCCCGGTGCACCGCGCGTCGTATTCCAGGACCGAGCGGCCGAAGCTGGGGGCTTCCGCCAGGCGGATGTTACGCCGGATTTTCGTGCCGAGCACGCGGGCCCCCGCCCAGCAATCGCTGTGGCCGGTGCTCTTGGCCCGCTCGAAAAACTCGCTCACATCCGCGGTGATTTCTCGGGCAAGCCGCGTGCGGGCGTCGTACATGCACAAGAGCACGCCGGCGAGTTTCAGCCTGGGGTTGAGCCGCCGGGCGACCAGGTCGATCGTCCGCATCAGCCGGCTCAGCCCGTGCAAGGCGAGGAAGTGGGGTTGCAGCGGCAGAAGCACCTCGTCGGCCGCGCACAGGGCGTTGAGCGACAGCAGCCCCAGCGAGGGTGGGCAGTCGATGATGACCGTTTCGGCCGGCGGGGAACCGGCCAGGGCGTGCTTGAGCCGGTGCTCGCGAGCCCCGGCCGTGGCCAGCTCCGTCTCGGCGGCGGAGAGATCGATGTGCGCGGGGGCGACCGTCAGCCGCTCTCCCGCCGGCCGCAAAATCTCACCCAGCCGGGCCTGCCCCACGAGCAGCCCGTAGGTGGAAAGCCGGCTCGACTCGGGTGTCACCCCCAAATGCAATGACGCATGCGATTGTGGATCGAGATCGATCACGGCCGCAGAAACGCCGTCCACCGCCAGCGCTGCGGCCAGGTTCACGGAGGTGGTGGTCTTGCCCACTCCACCCTTCTGATTGAGGACTGCGACCGTTCTCATATCGCTCTTATCAAAAATTCGCCGGTTTGACACAATGGCAATCGTCGCAACCTGCGCAAGGATTGCCGCTGGCGAAACCGCAGGACGCCCCAGTTTCACCCATTCGCGTTCGTACCCCCCAGTCTATCCGCTCGCAAGCCCATGGCCACCGCGATGACCGCTTATCCCAGCCGCCGTGTCGTGATTACCGGAATCGGGTTGATCAGCCCACTCGGGAATACCAAGGAGGATTTCTGGAAGGCCCTTTTTGGCGGGACCAGCGGCGTTCGCGAACTGGCCAGTGTGCCCGCCGAGCACCTGCCGACGCGGGCGGCCGCGGAGGCCTGGGACTTCAGCGGCGACATCGAGAACTACGGCGAGTTGGAAAAGGACCTGAAAAAGCAGATCCGCAAGTCGTCGAAAATCATGTGCCGCGAGATCCAGTTCGGCATCGCCGCCGCCCAACGCGCCCTGAACGATGCGAAGCTGACGGCCGACGTCCGCGACCCCGACCGCACCGGCGTCGTCTTCGGCGCCGATTACATGATGACGCTGCCCGACGACTTCGTGGACGGGGTGAACCAGTGCCTCGACGACGAGCGGCATTTCGATTTTTCCCGTTGGGCACAGAGCGGCCTGCCGAAAGTCGAACCGCTGTGGTTGCTCAAGTACTTGCCCAACATGCCGGCCAGTTACATCGCCATCTTCAACGATTTACGGGGGCCGAACAATTCGATCACGATCCGCGAGGCCTCGGCCAACCTGGCGATCGGCGAGGCCTTCCATATCATTTCTCGTGGCGGGGCCGACGCGATGATTACCGGGGCCACCGGCACGCGGATCCACCCTGTCCGCACCGTTCACATTGCGTTGCAGGAGGAGTTGGCGGATCGGGCCCGCGAACCGGCGGCCGCTTCCCGTCCGTTCGACGCCGGCCGGACCGGCATGGTGCTGGGCGAGGGCGCCGGGGCGTTGGTGCTCGAGGAACTTGGCGCCGCCGAGCGCCGCGGGGCAAGAATCTACGGGGAAATCGTCGGGGCCGGCTCGTCCTCGGTGATGGACGTCTTTGGCGTGGCGAACCGCCGCAAGGCCCTCACCAACTGCATACGCCAGACCCTGCGGGAAGCCGACCTGACACCCGCCGACGTCGGCCATTATTCCGCCCACGGGCTTTCCACGCGGCAGTGCGATATCGACGAAGCCGTGGCGGTGAACGAGGCGCTGGGCAACGGCGCGAGGGCGATCCCCGTCGTCGCCGCCAAAAGCTGCTTCGGAAATCTCGGGGCCGGCAGCGGGGTGGTCGAAGCCGCCGCGAGCCTGCTCGCCATGCAGGAGAACGCGCTCTATCCCACGCTCAATTACGATTCGCCCGACCCGGCCTGCCCCATCCGCATTGCGGAAGCGGGCGCGGCGCCGGGCGACGTCTTCATCAATGCCAACGTCACCCCGCAAGGCCAGGCCAGCGCCATCGCCGTGCAGCGGATGTAATGTCGCGTTTCGCTTTGCGAAACGACGCCCGGCCACGGGCAACGAACACCAGCCTTGATCCCACCTGATCCGGCCGGGATACTTGGTAGTCTAACCTGTTGTCCGTTTCCCAATCCCCGAGGCGCGTCCCCATGTCGTGCTACTATGCCTGCGGTCTGCTCTTGTCGGCGTCGATTGCCGCAACGCTCTTCTGCGATACGGGCGCCGGGGCCGAAAAGCCCCGCGTGCTGATCCTGGGCGATTCCGTTTCCATCGGCTACACGCCACGGGTTCAGGAAATGCTCAAGGACGAGGCCGTCGTCAAGCGGCCCATGCGCGGGGCGGAACAGGCCGAGAACTGTGCCGGCACGTCGAACGGCGTTGCGCGCATCGACGCCTGGCTTGCGGACGACGGCGGCAAGTGGGACGTCATCCATTTCAATTTCGGACTGCATGATCTCAAGTCAATCGATCCCGTGACGGGCGCCGGATCCACGAACCCCGATCATCCGCGACAGGCCGATCCCGAAACGTATCGCAGGCAGCTCACGACGATTGTGAAAAAGCTGAAGGCGACGGACGCGCGGCTTATCTTCGCCACCACCACGCCTGTGCCGACGGGTGGCGTGAAACCGTATCGCAATCCGGAAGACCCGGCCCGCTACAACGCGATCGCGCGGGAAATCATGCAAGCCAATGGCGTCGCCATCAATGATCTCTACGGCTTTGCCGAGCCCCGGCTTGGTGAGATCCAAATTCCCGTCAACGTGCACTTCACGCCGCCAGGCTCGCGGCGACTCGCCGAGCAGGTGGCCGCTGCGATTCGCGCGGCCCTGAACGATGCGGAATAATGCAGCGGCCGAAGGCCGCGCTGGATTGCAAACAGCGCAAGTTTTCGCACGTTGCGCAAGTTTTTTCAGCCGCAGATAAACGCAGATGGACTCAGATAATCGGAAGCGAGATACGTCCTCCGAAGAAATCCGCGTTCATCGGTGTTCATCCGCGTTCATCGGTGGTTCAAAAATTCTGGCGCCGTGCGCAAACCGTTCGACGTTCGTAGTATGGTGGCCTTTACCGGGCTGATTTCACTCGTCTTGGCCCTCGGCCTTTTCGCGCAATCGCTCGAGCCGCGCCTTCGCTTCGACGCCGGCTTCTTCAGCAAACCGGTCGATCGCTTCACGGTAAAGCCGGGCGGCGTCGCGTACATGCCCGGCCCGTTCCAGCGCGGCGCCGGCCTCCAACAAGCCGCGAACGGCGAGCCGCCGATGTTCCGGCTGCGTGAGCGGTCCGCGCAGCAAATGCCGGGCGGCCGGTTCAAAGCGTTTTTGCCGAGCCAGCGCCTGGCCGGCCACGTAATCGGGCCCGCCGCGAAGGTCCGGCGGGAATTTCGCCAGCTCGCGGCGCCAGCGGTCCACGGTTTCTTCGCCGGCGGTGGCGATTTGCGTCCGCCAGAGCTGCGCCTGGGCCAGCCGGCTGATCCGCCGGTCGATGCTGCGTTTGAGTTCTTCCAGGGCGGCGGTCGCGTCGGCCCGAAAGCGGGTGGTCAGCAGCCAACTGGCGCCCATCAGCCGGGCGACGTCCTCTTTCGATTTGAGCCAGTTGGCGGCTTCGGCCTCGAGCCGCCGCGATGGCGCCGCCGCCCACCAGCACAGCGGCACGCGGTAAAAGTCGGGCGTGGCCGGGTCGTCCGCGAGAAGTTCGAGGAAATGCCCGCCGGCGAGTTCCACCCGATCGAGGGCCGCTTCGAGCGAAATCATTTCGGCCAGGATCCGCCGCTGCATCCACCGCCGCGGCTCGGCGCGGAGCGCCTGCCGGTAATGCTGCAGGGCGGCGGCGAGGTCGCCCGCCTCTTGGAGTTGTCCCGCCTTGAGGAGTTCCGCCGAGCGGGCGGTTTCGAAACGAACCAGGCGAGTCGCCTCGTAGGAAAGCTCCTGTCCGCTGGGCCGCCGCATGACGACCGTCTCGCCGGTCAGTTCCACGATCTCGCCCGTGACCGCCCGCGCCGGCCCTTCGCCCGCGGGCGGATTGAGCCAGACGGTGTCGGGGGAAGCGTCGGCGGTCTGGCCGAGCGCGGCGGTCGGAACCGCCGCGACGCATGAAACCACGAAGAAAAACAGGGGTCGCGGTCGCGTGGTCATGCTTCTCTTTCGGCTGAATTCCCAGCGGGCGCCCTCACCCCTGGCCTCTCTCCCCGAGGGGGGAAGCACGGCGACGTTCCGTCGCCGGCTAAACGGGCCGCAATGCGTTCCGCCTTCCGCCTTCACTCCCGGTACGCCCGCAGTTTCTTGTCGCTGCGGACAAAGACGCCGGCGTTCGTCACCGCCGGGGTGGCCTGGATGGTGTCGGCCAGATCCAACGTGTGGACGAGCTTCCCCTGGCCCTCGGCGATTTCGACCACCTGCATCAGCCCGCGACCGCTGACCACGAGCATCCGATTACCCGCGACGACGGGCGTCGCCCACACCGGGCCCTTCAGCCGCAGCCGCCACTGCCCATTCCCGTTTGCGAGGGAAACCGCCGTCAGCACGCCGGCGCCGTTGACCGAGAAGACGCTGCCCCCGGCGATCACCGGGCTGTTGGTCGCCGGCTGCAGCCGATTCGAGCGCCACGCGAATTTCGGAGTTTCGGCCGACGGCGGGAGGCGGTACGCGGTGACGCCGTCGGCGGCCGCGACAAGAAAATCGCCCATCGCGGTGGGTGACGGGATCGTCGAGCAATCGGTGGTCACGGCCCAACGCATCGTCCCTGTGGCCGGGTCCACGGCCGTCAGGCCCGTCGGGCTTTGCAGGATGGCGATCGGCCCGCCGCGTTTCGCCGACGCCAGAATCGGTGAGGCCCAGTTCGACTCGGCCGGCCGTTCGATTTCCCACCGCGTCTGGCCCGTTACGGTGTCCAGTCCAATGGCGAACGAATTGGCCTTGTTTTCGACCTGGGCGATCACGGTTGCATCGACCACGACCGGCGAGGACGACATACCGACGTCGTTGCCGGCCTTGGGATGGTCGTACGCCAAGCCGCGGAACCAACAAAATTCCCCGTCGAGCGTCAGGCACGCCATATCGTTGGAAGAGTAGAACGCGTACACCCGCACGCCGTCGCTGGCCGGCGTGGGCGTTGCGTTGGCGGTGGTGGGGTGGCAGAAGGTGCGGCCGGTCGCCCAGAACTGGCGATGCCACAGCGACTCGCCGGTCTTCGCCGAGAAACACAGCACATGCAGCCGGTCCTCGCGGGCGCCGCTGCTGGCGGTGACGATCACCCTCTCGCCAATGACGATGGGGCTACTCGGACCGCGGCCCGGCAGGTCGGCCGTCCAGGCGAGGGTCGGTGGTTCGCCGATATTCGCGGGGATGACGCCGCGGTCCGCTTCCCCAGTCGCCGTCGGGCCGCGGAATGCCGGCCAATCGGAAGCGGCCGCGGCGGACAGGGTCTGCGACAACATGATGGCGAGCGCGATCCCGCGGAGCATCAAACGGGCGCGTGTTCGGAAAACGTGGGGCGACATGGGAGTGCGCATGGGTGAAGTGAATTCTGGGAGATCATCGCGTGGGGAAAACGACGACGTGGATCCATCCTAATCCGCATTTGGATGGGAAGATTGGCCGACGTCAAGTCTATGCTTGACCCTCGCCCGCAAAGCCCGATAGAGTAACGTGTTACCGTTGCCCCCTCGTGTTCCGCGACTTCAGGCCCGCGATGCCGCCGGCGCAGATCGAACTTCGGCGAACCGACGACTTCCGCGACGCGGTGCATCGGGCCGTGCAGGCGTTGGCGGAAGGAGGGTTGGTGGCCTTTCCCACCGAGACTGTGTACGTGCTGGCCGCCAACGGGCTTTCGGAACAAGGGGTAGCGCGGTTGCTGGCGGCCACCGGTCGGGGCCCGGAGCAGCCGTTGACGCTCGCGATCAAAGGCGACACCGAAACCCGCGATTACGTGCCGCACGCCCCGCCACTGGCGGAGCGGCTGGCCCGCCGATGCTGGCCGGGGCCGGTGACGCTGGTGTTCGACGACAACCATCCCGAGAGCCTGCTGCTGCGGCTGCCGCCGACGGCCCGGCAGGCGGTGTGTCCCCACGAGACCGTCGCGTTGCGGTGTCCGGCCCACGAGTGCATCCTGGAAGTGATGCGGCTGGCGGTGGGTCCGTTGCTGCTCGCGGGGGCGCGGCCGTTGGGCGGGCAGTCGGCGACCACCGTGGAAGACGTCCTCGCACATTTTTCAGAACAACTGCGGCTCGTGCTTGACGACGGGGCGTGCCAGTTCTCACAGCCCGCGACCGTGGCCCACGTGCAGGGCGCCGGGCTGAAGATCCTCCGGCCGGGCGTCGTCAGCGAATCGACGCTTCGCTACCTGAGCAGTTACATGGTCCTCATGGTCTGCACGGGCAACACCTGCCGCAGCCCCATGGGGGAGGTGATGCTCAAGCAGCACCTGGCGAAGCGATTGGGATGCCATCCCGGGGAGCTAGAGGAGCGCGGTGTCTACATTAGCTCGGCGGGAATCGCCGCGATGGCCGGCGGACGCGCCACACCGGAGGCCGCGGAAACGATGCTCAAACGGGGGCTTGACTTGAGCGGCCACGAAAGCCAGCCCTTAAGCGACCGCCTTGTGCGGCACGCCGACACGATCATTGTCATGACCCGCTCCCACCAGGACGCGATCATCGTCCAGTGGCCCGAGGCGGCGCCACGGGTCCGCACGCTACGGGCGGACGGCGGCGACGTGGCCGACCCGATCGGCGGCCCGCTGGAAACCTACATCCGCTGTGCCGAGCAAATCGATGCCGAACTGGACCGCCTGGTGGACACGCTCGAGCTGCCGGGCAGCCCAACCGACCAATCACGTTAAGAACCCCCCTCCCCATCGAAAGCGACGACGATGTCCGATCTCACCGCCAAGTACAACGACGCCGACCAGCTCAAAGAAGCAGGCAAGCACGAAGAAGCGATCGCTAGGCTGCAGGAGCTGCTCACCGAAGACGAATCCTTCGTCCTCGCCCATTCGGCCCTGGCGGTGCTCTATTACAAGACCGGCGACGCCGAACAGTCGATTGCCCACGCCGAACGGGCCTGCGAACTCGAACCGACCGACGCCTTCAACTTCACGGCCCTTTCGGTCACCTACCAACGGGCGTTCCAGCTCACGCAGAACCCCGAGTACATCCACAAGGCGGAGGAGGCGATGGCCCACGCCCACGCGATGGGGTCGTAACAGAGCGATGGAAGACCAACCGACCGCCGTCGTTCTGGTAAGCGGCGGGCTGGATTCAACGACGACGCTGGCGATCGCCCAGGACCAGGGCTTCGACCCGGCGGCGATCACCTTCCGTTACGGCCAGCGGCACGCCGTCGAAATCGACGCCGCTCGACACGTGGCCAACGCTTTGGGCGTAACGCGGCATGTGTTCGTCGATATCGATCTGCGTCTCTTCGGCGGCTCGGCCCTCACCAGCGACCTCGCGGTGCCCAAGCACGACACCGCCGAAGAGATCGGCGACGACATCCCGGTCACCTACGTGCCGGCCCGCAACACCATCTTCCTGTCGTTCGCGCTGGCTTACGCGGAGTCGCTCGCCGCCGCGGACATCTTCATCGGTGTGAACGCCCTGGATTACAGCGGCTACCCCGATTGCCGGCCCGAGTACATCGCAGCGTTCGAGCGGATGGCGGGCCTGGCCACCAGGATCGGTGTGACGGGCCGGCCGCCAAGGATTCACGCCCCGCTGATCCACATGACCAAGGCCGAGATCATCCGCCGCGGCGTGGAACTGGGCGTCGATTACTCGCTGACACTCAGTTGCTACGATCCGACCGTTGAAGGCGCCGCGTGCGGGCATTGCGACGCTTGCCTGCTGCGGAGGCGCGGGTTCGAGGAAGCCGGCGTGCCCGATCCGACGTGGGAAGGGCCGACGCGGGAAGGGGTCGGGAGTCTTTTTCGGTTCAGCCGGAGATCCCCTTGAGAACACGTTGACCGAAGAAGAACCCCGACCCCCTGCGGCCTCCCGGTATCACGAAAGCCTACTCAAAGTGCCGGCGCGATGGTCGCCGCGGCGGCGATGGCGATCCCGGCGAGCGTGAGATCGGGTTCGTAGGTGGCTGCAACGCCCGCTTCGTAGAGCAGGCGGGTCGAGTCGCCGCCGGTGGCCAGCAGCAGCGGCGGCGCCGTCAGTTTGGCGATGATCTCGTCGATCAGCTTCTTGATCGCGCCGCTTGTACCCCAGAACAGACCGCTTTGCATCGCGGAAATCGTATCGTCGCCGATCGGCGGCGGCGGATCGCTGGGGTCGAAGTCGATCAGCGGCAGGGCGTCGGTTTGCTCGGCCAGGGCCCGGGCCGCCATCGCGAGTCCCGGCAGGATCGCCCCGCCGACGTAGGCCCCGCTTTCGGAAACGACGTCCACCGTGATCGCGGTGCCGGCGTCGATAATAATCGCGGGCTGCCCAGTTGCCCGCAGGCGGTTTGCCGCCACGGCCGCCGCCAACCGATCGGTCCCCACCTGCTCTGGCCGGGCGAGGCGGTTTTCAATGGGGAAATCGGCGGCGCCAAGCACCGTAACCCGACGCGTGAGCGAGGAATCCGAGCCCGAATGCGTGAGTGATGGCTGGCGATCCTCTTGTCGATCGTCCCTCACCCCTGACCCCTCTCCCACGGGGAGAGGGGGAACCGGCTTCGATTTCAGCGCGCGGACCAGCTTCTCCAGGCCGGGCCGCGATACACTCGCGACGAACCACGGCGACGTCCGTTGCTCCGCGGCAACCGAGATCGCCGGCGCGTCGCGGTGCGGAATCTTCCACGTCTGAACCGGCCGCGGTATCCCCGGCTTCGATGCAAGTGGCGACGAGAATCGCCCCACATGCACGGCCGTGTTGCCGATATCGGCGACCAGAAATTCAAAGCTGTGCGAATCCATCATTTCGTTTTTGCATCAAGCAGTAGTTGTTCCGCCACCGTCGCTACCAACTCCTTGAGCCCCTGCCCCGTGACCGCCGAGAACAGCAGCACGCATTTGCCCGCGATTTCCGCCAATTCGCGTCGCACCTCCTCGGCCCCTGGCAATTCGGCCTTGCTGACTGCAAGGATTTCCGGCCGCTTCGCGAGGTTCACTTTGTAATCGGCCAGTTCCCTGCGGATGGCCCGGTAATTCTGGATGGGATCGCTGCCGTCGGTCGGGGACGGCTCGACCAGATGGACGAGAAGACCCGCCCGTTCCACGTGCCGCAGGAATTCGTGCCCCAGCCCCACGCCCTGGCTGGCGCCTTCGATCAGGCCCGGGATGTCGGCCAGGACGAACTCCCGGTCGAAATCGATCCGCACGATGCCGAGGTTGGGGGTCTTGGTCGTAAAGGGATAGTCGGCGATTTCGGGCCGGGCCCGCGAGAGCCGCGACAGCAGGGTGCTCTTGCCGGCGTTGGGCTTGCCGACGAGGCCGACGTCGGCGATCACCTTCAGTTCCAGCCGCACTTTCTTGCGTTCACCAGGTTCGCCGGGGGTAAACTCGCGCGGGGCACGATTCGTGGAGGACTTGAAATGGGCGTTGCCCTTTCCTCCCCTACCACAGCGGGCCGCGACGACGCTGGCGCCGACGTCGGCCAAATCCTTCATCACGCACTCGCCATCGAGGTCGTAGACGAGTGTGCCGGGAGGAACACCGAGGATGATGTCGGCGCCGCTTTTGCCGTGGCGGCCGGAGCCGGAGCCATGGGCGCCGCGCTGGGCCTTCCACCGCTTCTTGTGGCCGACGAAAGCGAGGCTGCGGACGCTCGGGTCGGTCACCAGAATCACGCTGCCACCGTCGCCCCCGTCGCCGCCGTCCGGCCCGCCCTTGGGCACGAACTTCTCCCGCCGGAAGCTCACGCACCCGCTGCCGCCGTCCCCGGCGATCAGTTCGATTTCGACGCGATCGACGAACACTGGTTGAGCCTTCAGCGCTCCGCGTTCCGCGAACAACCGCCCCTACCCGTAGTATTCCGGCGCGTTGCCCGCCTGCCACTTGATGTTGCAGCCGAGGCTGGGCTTGTGAGGTTCCGGGACGCTTTGTCCCGCGGCGACCGCTTCGACCGCGGCCGTCAAGTCGGCGCCGGTGACCGGGATGCCCGAGTCGGGGCGGCTGTCGTCCATTTGCCCGCGGTACGCGAGTTTCATCTCTCGGTCGAACACGTAGAAATCGGGCGTGCACGCCGCCCGGTAGGCCTTGGCGACTTCCTGCGTCTGGTCAAACAGATACGGGAAGGTGTAACCACGGGCGAGGGCCTCTTCCTTCATCTTCTCCGGCGAATCGTCGGGGTAGTTGGCCACGTCGTTGCTGTTGATGGCGACCACCGCCACGCCCAGCTCCATGTATTGCTTGCTCAGTTCCGAGAACTTGTCGGCAATGTGTTTTACAAACGGGCAGTGGTTGCAGATAAACGCCACCAGCAACCCCTTGCTCTCGCGGAAATCGGCCAGGGCGACCGTCCTATTGTCGAGCGTATTCGGCAAGGCGAAATCGGGAGCGGGCGTGCCCAGGGGCAACATCGTAGAAGGTGTGCGGGCCATAAGGGACTCCTTTCGGTTGGTCGTGGGTCTAAGGTTTTCGTGATTCCGGCAGGCCGCAGGGGGTCGGGAGTCTTTTTCGGTCAACGTGTTCTCCATTGGATCGCCGGCTGGACCGAAAAAGACTCCCGACCCCTTCCCTCTCGGAATCGTGCAACGTCATTTGGAGAATGCCCCACTATCCTGACGCCTTTGGAATCGTTTGGGAACCGGGCGAACGCGTGGATCGTCCGGCGGAAGCGCGCCGATTGCGCGGCGCCGTTTCGCGAATTGCAATGCGACGGTAAGCTGAAAGCTGACCGTGGAGGACCTTTTTCCATGATTGCCCTTCCCGCCGATCTTCATCCCATGCCCGATTCGCTCACGCGCATCGCGTGCGACTATCCCGCTGGCGTGCTCACCTTGACGCGGCCGCGGCGCCGCAACGCGCTGTCCCGCCGATTGCTCGCCGCCATCTCGGAAGGACTGGACGACCTGCACGGCGAGCGGAAGGTGCGGGCCGTGATTCTCACCGGCGAAGGCGACGACTTTTGCGCCGGCGCCGACCTGGCCGAGATTCACGAATGCCAACAGGATGAAGACGCCTGGCGGCAATGGCACGAGGACGCCGTGAATCTGCGGGACTTCGTCGAGCGGCTGCTGCAATACCCCAAGCCGTTGATCGCCGCGGTGACGGGAACCGTGGCCGGGTTGGGCGTCGCCTTAACGCTGTGCTGCGACGTGGTGCTGGCCGCCGAGAACACGCGGTTTACGTTTCCCGAGATCACCCGCGGGCTCTCGCCGGGTGTGGCGGCGCCGCTTCTGGCGTTTCGCGTCGGCGGCTCGCACGCGGCAAGGCTGATGCTCACGGCGGCGACGGTCGACGCCAACCAGGCCCAGCGCATCGGCCTGTGCCACCAGGTGGTGGAAGGCGAGACGCTGCTCGCACAGGCCAAGGCGGTGGCGGATCAAGTGGCCCGGGGCTCGCCGGAAGCCGTGCAGCTCACCCGCAAGCTTCTCAACGAAACCGTGGCCGAAGGAATGCTCTCGATGCTCTCGGCCGGCGTGGCGGCGATGGCCACCGCCCGCACCACGGAATCGGCCGTGGAAGGGGTCAAGGCGTTCATCGAAAAGCGCAAGCCCGAGTGGCCGTAGTCGCCTTTCGCTCCGCGAAAGGGTGTTTAACCCCAAGCCACAGACGCCGGGGTCAACGAGAGGGCCGGGGTCGGGGGTCGCGTGTCGCCAACGGCGCATCCATCGGTGATCCGCGTCAACGAAACGCGAGTCCCGACCCCATGGAGGCTCGCCTGTGAAGGGAACGCGGTATGGGGTCGGCGCCTGCGGCTTGAGGTTAAACGAGGGCGCGTCAGACGAAGAACACGTCACCGTCGTCGATGTCCGGGATGCCCACTACCAGCACCCGCATCTTGCCGTCGGCGCCGTGGACGACGCCGGGCGGGATGTGCAGCAGCGTTCCGGGACGGACCGGGTGGGCCTCGCCGTCAAGCGTAACGGTCCCCTCGCCTTCCACCACGTAATAGAGTTCCGTCGTCCGTTTGTGGTAATGCGGGCGGGCGCCGTCGATTTGCACGGTGTGCGCCCAGGCCGCCACGCCGGCGTCGTCCCGGCTGATCAGCCGCTTCCGCCAGCCGCAGGCGCTCGGCTCTTGCTCGACCGCGTCTTCATACCGCACAAGCGAAGGCCCGCCAGAAGGGGAAGAACACGAATCATCAGGTCGAACCGCCATTGGCAAAGGCTTCCCATCGAGCCTGGCAGGGGGTCGGGAGTCTTTTTCGGTCAACGTGTTCTCGATGGGATCGCCGGCCGGGCCGAAGAAGACTCCCGACCCCTTCCCTTCCCGAATCGCGCAATGTCCTTTAGAGTTGAAACTCGTCTTCGGAGGCCTGCTTCCGGTAGATCGGCAGGTGGCGGTAGTAGACTTCCAGAATCATCGCCGCCATGGCGGTGCAGTAGAGCCGGCCGCCCCGCTGGGCGCCGTGGTCGCCGCCGGTAAAGTACCAGCTACCGTTTTCATTCCCGTGCTTGTCTTGGGAGGCGATGAGGTAGTCCCGCATCTCGGTGTTCCACTTGTCCCAGGTCTGCACGCTCTTGGGATCGCTATCGAGGCGGTTGTGCCGCAGCACCTGGGTGGCGTAGTAGTTGAAATACATATTGCCATCGGAGGGGCCGGTCTTCGATAGGTGCTCGATCCCCTGCTGCAAGGCGCCGTGGTCGCGCTTCCACCCGAGGTACATTCGGCACAACAGGCCGATGGCGGTGGTCGCCGGACCGCCGCCGGGGCCGGTGTAGCCGTACTTGGCGCCGCTTTCGCTCTGCACGCTGTCGAGAAACTTCATGGCGCCCCGCACCGTGTTGGGATTGACCTGCAAGTAGGCCATGTTGCCGGATTTGAGCGCCATGAGCTGCCAGCCGACCACCGAGGTGTCGCCCGCCTGTCGCGGCTCATACCGCCAACCGCCGCCGACCGGGTCCTGGGCCTGGGCGATGAAATTGAGGGCGAGCTGGGCCGGCTGCAGCAGGTCCTTGTCTTGAGTCATGGCGTAGGCTTCGCACAGGGCGATCGAGGCCAGCCCGTGGGAATACATACTGCCGTCTTTCTCATGCATCGAGCCGCTGGCGGCGTTGGGATTCACCTGCATCGTCCGCACCAGATAGACCAGGCCCCCGCGGACGTTGGTTTGGTACTTGCCCTCTTTGTGCGTTTGGCCGGCGCCGAGGAACGGCAGCAGAGCCAGGCCGGTGGCCCCTCGCGTGGCGGCGGCGGCGCTGCCGGGGTTCTTTTGGCTGGGACCGCCGCGGCGGTGATCGAAGTTCCAACTGCCGCCTCGAAGCTGGTGGGCCGCCAGCCACTTCAGGGCCCGGGCCACCGCCGCTTCACTGGCGGGGTTGCCGCCGTATTTTTGCACCAGGCCGGATCGGGCCCCGGCGCCGCGGCCTTCCAGGCCGGAGCCGGTGATCGCCCCAATCTCCGACATCAGGTCGTTGCGCGGCGCCGTTTCTTCCCCAAACTCGGACAGCTCCACGTGTATCGCCGCCTGTTCAAGATCGTCGGCGGGGGTGAAGTCGGGCTCTTCGGCAAGGTTGTCCGTTTCCGGCTGGGGATCGACCACGTTGGCCACGACGTCGGTCTCGACGTTGATGTTTTCGAAGTCCGGCTCGGGAATGTCCTCGATCTCTTCGGCCTCGACCGGCTCCTGGACGGTGAGCATGTTCTCTTCCTCGCCCGTCCCCAGTTTGAAGGTGAAAAACGCCATCATCAGCAACAGAATGATGTGCACCAGCATGCTCACCAGCCAACTGGGCACGGCCGTGAAGAGCAGGAAGCCGCCGGCGCCGCCTTCGTATTCGGCGCCTTCTTCCTCCGCCTCGCCCTGCGGCTGGGCGTCGGCCGGCTGGGCCGCCGCCGCCTGCGGGGCGGGACGTGCCGCGGGCCGCGGGGCAGGGCGGGCAGGAGCGGGTTGGGCTTGATTGGGTTCAGGCGTGGTGGACATCGAAAAACCCCTGAAAGGACGCTGGGATGGGATCGTTGGCGGAAGGGGCCAACAGAATTCGTCAGTATGGCCAATGGTGAAGCGGATTGCAACCGTTCTGGCGAATTCCCGCTTCGTCCCGGGTACGGGCATGCGCGCAGCAATACTCGCCCAACAATACAATTCGTCGGCGCCGCCCGGCATTATTCCTGGTGACTCGGCCCCATGAATCTAGCCCCCGGTGAACATGCCGGGGGGTGGACACACCGGGGGGGTCCGCCCGCGCCGATCCGCCACGGGCCGTTGATGCCCATATGGACGCCCCAGCATCAAGCCCTCAAGATTGCGTGTCGCGGCGATTTTCGTTCTTGCCGCGTTTTGCCCCCGTGTGTTCACGGGGGCTAATTCCGGCAATTCCGGCGCGACCGTTACCGCTATCCCAAGCCGCCTCCGCCCTTGAAAAAAAAGCGGGCTAAGGGCGAACGGGCAAAACTGCGGTGGATGGGGCGTCGATATCTACCGTGTGACTGGCCGTGATCGGTCACGCCGTTGGTCTTCGTTTGTCGACCGTTCCGTTCTCGCCGCAATACGAACACGCGGGGCTAACGGTCGGACGAAGTGTGTTCCCGGTTCACGTTTCGTGCCTTCCTGTTGAGGAGCCACCCCATGATGAGTCGAGTGATTTTGTCGGCGTTTGTCGCCGGCGTGTTGGCGGCCACCGCCAACGCCCGTGTTTGTGACCCCTGTGGTCCGCAAGCTTGCGAGCCGTGCGCTCCCGAGTGCTGCGATCCCTGTGCCCCCGAGTGCTGTGAGCCCGCTTGCTGCGATCCCTGCTGCAAGCCGAGCCTGCTGGATCGGATTCGCGCCAAGAAAGCCGCGCTCCGCGCCCGCAAGTGCTGCGCCCCGGCGTGCTGCGATCCGTGCGGCGAAGCCCCGGCGTGCTGCGATCCTTGTGGCACGGCCCCGGCCTGCTGCGAGCCCGCTTGCTGCGATCCTTGCTGCAAGCCCAGCCTGAAGGACCGCCTCCGCGCCAAGCGGGCCAGCAAGTGCTGCGCCCCGGCGTGCTGCGATCCGTGCGGCGAAGCTCCGGCCTGCTGCGAAGCACCCGCTTGCTGCGATCCTTGCTGCGAACCGAAGTGCTGCAAGCCCAGCCTGAAGGACCGCATCCGCGCCAAGAAGGCCGCCCGCCAGGCCAGCAAGTGCTGCGCCCCGGCGTGCTGCGATCCGTGCGGCGAAGCCCCGGCCTGCTGCGATCCCGCTTGCTAAGTTAGCCAAGGCGGCGAGGTCCCGGCTGTGGACCCCAGCCGACATGACAAACGAAGAACGGCCCGGCGAGTTTTCGTCGGGCCGTTTTCGCATTTGGGAGGAACGTCGCGGCAAGAGGGAATTTTCTTCGCCGGCGGCGCATCGAATCCTTCAGCGGACCAGCGCGTGGCCCCGCGGGGTCGAACGTGTGGGAATCGCTGATATTCGACGCCCCTTTAGGAGAAATCGCGATGTCCAGTATTCCTGCCGCAGTGCTCGTGCTTTTCCGAAGACGCCTCACGCTCCCCCTGGCCGTACTGGCGTTGGCGGGGCTGGCTTTTTCGCTGGGCGGCTGCGGGGCGAATGAGGGCGCCAACGTGAAATTGGCCGATTCGACGGCCGAGGCCCCCAAGTCCGCGCCGAACGAACGGTCCGCGTCCGAAGCCGCCGCCACGCCGGATTACGACTTCGCAGCGGACGATTTTGACGGCGCCGGGGGTGAAGGGGAGGTCGAATTCTCCGCCGCCGAGCCAATGGCCGACGCCGGTTCCAGGGGGCCGGTCGCGGGAATTCCCGGACGAGGCGCGGTCCGGCCATCGCCACCCGCGGCGCCCGCCAAGGCGCCCGCTCGGCCGCCCCGTTTCCGCGAGGAGGTGAAATCGGAGGATGCCGCCGAGGCCGAGGAAGGCCCAACGGCCGAGGCCGAGCCCGCCACGGATGAGGGCCACCGCCCGGATGATTCCAGCCGCGAAAAAACGCGCCAGCGGCAGATCCGCGCCGGTCTGCTTACCGCCGGCAGCTTTGACGACCACGAGCGGCTCGACGATTTCAAACAGTTCGTCTCCCATGCCCTCCAGCACGATCCCGAAGAGCGGCTGCCGCGGTTCGCCGTCGGCGAGCGGGTCATCATCCATGTGACCGACGGCGGCGACCGGCCCATTGGCGACGCCAAGGTGATCGTCCGGGCGTTTGACAAGAACCAGCAGGAGGCCGGCGACATCGTGCTGTCGCAAGTTACGGCCAGCGACGGACGCACGCTGCTCCTTTCCGCCCACGACCGGGCCCGAGCTAAGGCGTATGAAGTCACGGCCGTCAGCCCGGACGGCAAGCAAGAAGTTACCCAGATGTTTGAGAAGCTCGGAGGCGAGTGGCGGATTCATCTGCCCGAGGCGAAGCCGCAACTGCCCAATCGCCTCGACCTGGCCCTGGTCATCGACTGCACCGGCAGCATGGGCGACGAACTCGAGTATCTCAAGGTGGAGCTCGACGGGATTGTGAAGGCGGTCAAGGAGATGTTTCCCAACGTCGATCAGCGGTACGCCCTGGTCGTCTATCGCGATGAAGGGGATGAGTATGTGACGCGGACGTTCGATTTCACCGGCGAATTGGCCGATTACCGCGTGAATCTCGCCAGCCAGGCGGCCGGCGGCGGCGGCGATTATCCCGAGGCGATGCACCTGGCCATGCAGCAAGCCGGCAAGCTCGATTGGCGGACGAAGGGGACGGCCCGGGTGATGTTCCTCATCGGCGACGCCCCGCCCCATGATGGCGATTGCCCGGCGGCCATCGAGGCGGCCGACCAACTCCGCGAGAAGTGTATCCGCGTGTACCCGGTGGCGGCCAGCGGCGCCAAGATGCAGGCCGAGTTCGTGCTGCGAAGCACGGCGTTTCTTACGCTCGGGCAGTATCTCTTCCTCACCGATCACTCGGGCGTGGGAAACAAACATGCGGCGCCGCACGTGCCGAGCTACGCGGTCGAGCATCTTAACCGCTTGATGATCCGCATGATCACCTCGGAGCTGGCCGGCAAGCGACTGGCGCCGCAGGAAGTGATCGCCATCGAACGCGGCGAACTCGATCCGGCCGAGGGCGATCAATGGGTCCGGCCAGAGCCGCAAGAGAGCAATGAGCCGCCTGTTGAGCCGAAGCAGCCCAATGCGATCGAGAACCCGCAGCAACCACCAGAAGAGGCCGCCAAGGCCGGCACCGCCTATGCTCAGCCCTGGAGCAGCTTCACCATCATTGCCCTTGTCATTGGCGGCTTGGGAATCTTGCTGGTGACGGAGCGAAGCACACGGGCGGTCGATGAGTAACCTCGTTTCCAGGCGCCGCCTGGGACTGGGTTTAGAGGAACCCGCTGTTGATTCCTCGCAACATCCCTGGGCCGCCGCGATGCGAATTCGCAGCACGATGGACGGACTGCGTTTCCCGGCGGATCGCCTTATCTGATTGCCCGGGCATGGCTTGCGCCAATTCGGTGGCGATCGTGGCGGGCGTTGGCGCACCCGCTGCTTTCTTCCTCCTCCGACACACAGCCCGCCGGCGACGCCTTTCCCCCGTCGCCGCACTTCGCTCTTGTTGGAGGTTCTTGTGGCCAAGACTATGGATCATCTCGTTCGTCCCGCCCGGTCCGCCGATGTCGCCGCTTCCGGCGCCGGGCACACCGCCGGTCGGCGGGCAAGCCGTTCCCGCCAACGTGGAGACGATTGGAACGAGGACGACCACGCGGACGACTCGCTCGATGACGATTTCGAGGAGGACCTCGAGGACGAGGACCACGACGAATACCACGACCGCGACGAAGCGATCGACCCCATCGAAGACCCTGTCCGCATGTATTTGATGCAGATGGGCGAGATTCCGCTTTTGACGCGGCGGGAAGAACTCCGCGCGGCCAGCCGTATTGCCCGCACGCGGCTGCGCTACCGCCGCCGGCTGTTGGCCAGCGATTTCGTGCTGCACGGCGCCGTTTCGCTGCTGGAACAGGTCCGCGACGGCGAGTTGCGGCTCGACCGCACCATCGAGGTCTCCGTCACCAACATCAAAGAGAAAAAGCGGACGCTGCGGCACATTCCGGCCAACGTCGCTACGCTTCGCCGCATTTTGGCCTCCAATCAGCGTGACTTCCGCATCGCCATCTCCAAGACGTTCACCCGCAAACAGCGGCGGGAAGCCTGGCGGCGTCTCGTCCGTCGCCGCTACCGGGCGGTACGGCTCGTCGAGGAACTGAACTTGCGGCTGACCAAACTGCTCCCCTTCTGCGAGAAGCTGGAGGAACTCGGCCAGCGGATGCAGCAGATCACCCGGCAACGGGTCGCCGTCACCGACGACGGACCCGGCTACGGCCCCAGCGAACACGAGCTGACCGCCGAGTTGAACCATCTGATGCTCGTGGCCCTCGAGACGCCGGCCACCCTCAGCCGCCGCGTCGCGAGGCTCCGCGAGCGGCAGGACCGCCATGACGCCGCCCGCCGCGCCCTTTCCGCCGGCAACCTGCGGCTGGTCGTCTCCATCGCCAAAAAGTACCGTAACCGCGGGCTGTCGTTCCTTGACCTCATCCAGGAAGGCAACACCGGGTTGATGCGGGCGGTCGATAAGTTCGAGCATGACCGCGGCTACAAATTCAGCACCTACGCCACCTGGTGGATTCGCCAGGCGATTACGCGGGCCATTGCCGATCAAAGCCGGACCATCCGCGTGCCGGTCCACATGATCGACACGATGGGCAAGGTGCGGGTGGTAACGCGGGACCTGGTGCAGGAACTCGGCCGCGAGCCCAGCGCAGAAGAGACGGCCCAGCGGGCCAATCTTTCGCTGGAGGACGCCCGCGTGATTATGAAAATGGCGCGGCAACCGCTTTCGCTCGATCAGCCGGTGGGCGACCACGACGACAGCTACTTCGGTGAATTCCTCGAAGACGCCCGCGAGGAAGACCCTCTGTACGAGACGAACCAGGAAGCCCTCAAGGACAGCCTGGAGAACGCCCTGCGAAGCCTCAACCACCGCGAGCGGGAAATCATCCGCCTCCGCTATGGACTGACCGACGGCTACGCCTACACACTGGAAGAAGTCGGCAAAATCTTTTCGGTCACGCGCGAGCGGGTGCGGCAGATTGAATCGAAAGCGGTCCGCAAACTGCAACAACCGTTTCGCAGCAAATCCCTGGCGACATTCCTCGACATCGAGCACTCCCGCTGGGTGGAGGAAATGGCGGAAACCGCGTGAGGGAAGTCGGAAGTATGAAGGCGGCGAGGAGAACTGCGGCGACGTTCCGTCGCCGGCTAAACGGGCCACCCGACTTCCTACTTCCGCCTTCCGACTTCCTGCTTCTCCCTGCGCGGCGCTGTGTGTCGAACGCCGCGCCTGGCCCCGGTCTCCTCCACCGGGGCCATTTTTAATTTGGGATTTGGGATTGGGGATTGGGCGGCGCTGGAACAGAATGAACGTGCCCCCTTCGTCTGCGGTCCTTGAGGAACGGGCCGCTTCGCGACCAGTGCTTGCGGCTTTGTTTTTCCGCCTTCCGGCTTCATGCTTCCGACTTCCGATGTCCCGCGTTGTTTTGGCCATGTCCGGCGGTGTTGACAGCAGCGTGGCCGCCCATTTGCTTTTAGAGGCGGGCCACGAGGTCATCGGCGTGTTCATGCGGCATGGAGTGGAAAGCCCGGTAGCCTGCGGCTTGGGGTTAAACGATGGCGACGCCGGTTTTCCCGTCCTCGGCGACCGTCTCGACCACAAGCAAGGCTGCTGCTCCGCCGCCGACGCCCGCGACGCCGCCCGGGTGGCCGACCGGTTGGGCATACCCTTCTACGCCCTGAATCTCAATCGCGAGTTCGGCCGGATCATCGACTACTTCGCCGACGAGTACGCCGCCGGCCGCACGCCCAACCCGTGCGTGATGTGCAACCACTGGATCAAGTTCGGCAAGCTGTTCGATTACGCCGACAGCGTAGGCGCCGAGTTCGTCGCCACCGGGCATTACGCGCGGCTCACGGCGAAAGCCGACGGATCGATTGCCTTAAGCCGCGGCCACGACACCGGCAAAGATCAATCGTACGTTCTCTTCGGCGTCGCCCGAGAACTGCTGTCGCGGATGCTGCTGCCGGTGGGCGGTTACGAAAAGCCGCGGATCCGCGAGTTGGCCGCGGGCCTGGGCCTGAATGTCGCCGACAAACGCGAGAGCCAGGAAATCTGCTTCGTCACCAGCGGGCGCCACGGGGAGTTCGTGCGAGCCCATCGCGCAAAAAAGAGCCCGCCGCGCGAGCAAGGGACCGGCGAGATTGTGACGACGGCCGGCGAGCTCGTCGGCCATCACGACGGCATTGAAAATTTCACGATCGGCCAGCGCAAGGGACTCGGCGTGGCGATGGGCGAACCCTATTTCGTCACCCATATCGACGCCGCCGCCAACCGCGTGGTTATCGGCCGCAAGGAGGAACTTTCCCGCCGCGACCTGACTGCCAGTGGTGCCAATTGGTTGGTCGATCCCCCCGCCCAATCGTTCCGCTGCCTGGCCCAAATCCGCTACAACAGCCCGGCGGCGCCGGCGACCGTGGAATGGCTGGACGAAGCGCCGGACCGTTTCCGGGTCACCTTCGACGAACCCCGCCACGGCGTCGCCCCGGGGCAGGCGGTGGTCCTCTACGACGGAGACCGCGTCCTCGGCGGCGGGTGGATTGAGTAGCCCTGTCGGCACGGGGGTCCGAGAAGCCCGGCTGAAGCCGGCTCGTGGTTACTTCGAGCGACGACCGAACCACCACCTGAAGGTGGTGGCTAGGGAACGGGACGGTCGTGGGTAGAAAACGGCGCCGCCTGGGAAACGGCGGTTCGTCGGTCCGGCGATAGTGCATGGCGGGTTTTTCCTGTCCCCTTGACCCAAATCAAGGACATGCCGACGATAATCCGCGATGATTCCACAGAGCGAAGAGCCAACAGCCAACCCCTACCGCAAGGAGCAACCGATGTCCGATATCGACACCCGCGCCGAAAAGCCCATGTCCAATCTCCCCATGTTCTGCTACCAGTGCGAACAGACCGGGCGGGGGACCGGCTGCGTTCAGCGGAGCACCTGCGGCAAGGACCCCGAGACAGCGGCCCTACAGGACCTGTTGATCTACGCGGCCAAGGGCATCTCGCAGTTCGCCTCACGGGCCGCAGCGCTGGGCAAACGGGACGCGGCGGTCGACCGCTTCGTCGTCCAGGCGCTGTTCGCCACGGTGACGAACGTCGATTTCGATCCGCAACGGATGAAGATGCACTTGGAGGAAGCGGTGGTCATCCGCGATCGGGCGCAGGCGATCTACGAAGCCGCCTGCCGAGAAAAGAACGAGGAAATTGCCCAGCTCAACGGGGCCACGCAGTGGCGGCCCGAGGCCGACCTCGATGGGCTCGTTCGCCAGGGCCGGGCCGTGACCATCACGCTGCGGAAGGAGTCGCTCGGCGAAGATATTACGGGCCTGCAAGAGTTGGTGCTGTACGGGCTCAAGGGAACCTGTGCGTATCTCGATCACGCGATGGCCCTCGGCCACGATGACGCCGACGTCTGCAAACAGATCCACGACGGCCTCGCCTTCCTCTGCAAGAGCGACCCGAGCGTGGATGAACTCTTCAACTGGGCGATGCAGGTCGGGCAGATCAACCTCCGCGTGATGGAACTGCTCGACGCCGCGAACACGGGAACCTACGGCCATCCTGAGCCGACGCAAATCCGCGTCACGCCGGTGGCCGGCAAGGCGATCCTGGTCACCGGGCACGATCTGAAAGACCTTCACCTGCTGCTCGAGAAGGTCGAAGGGACCGGCATCAACGTCTACACCCACGGCGAGATGCTGCCCTGCCTGGCGTATCCGGGCCTGAAGAAATACTCGTGCCTGAAGGGCAATTACGGCGGGGCGTGGCAGGACCAGAAGCGGGAATTCGCCGATTTCCCCGGGCCGGTCGTCTTCACCACCAACTGCCTGATGCCGCCGAAAGACACCTACATCGACAACCTCTTTACCACCGGGATGGTCGCGTATCCCGGTGTGAAGCACATCGGCGAGGACAAGGATTTTTCGCCGGTCATCGAGAAGGCGAACGAACTGCCGGGCTTTGCCCATGACGCCCCCGAGCAGACCATCACCATCGGCTTCGGCCACAACGCGGTGCTGGGCGTGGCGGACAAGGTGATCGAGGCGGTGAAGGCCGGGCAAATCCGGCACTTCTTCCTGATCGGCGGCTGCGACGGCGCCGAGAGCGGCCGGAATTACTACACGGAGTTCGCCGAGCAGACTCCGCAGGACACCGTGATGCTGACACTGGCCTGCGGCAAGTTCCGCTTCAACAAGGGGCAGTACGGCGACATCGGCGGTATTCCGCGCTTGCTCGACATCGGCCAATGCAACGACGCCTACAGCGCAATCAAGATCGCCACGGCCCTGGCCGGCGCGTTCGAGTGCGGCGTGAACGACCTGCCGCTTTCGATGATCTTGAGCTGGTTCGAGCAGAAGGCGGTGGCGATTCTTCTGACGCTGCTCTCGCTCGGCATCAAGGACATCCGCCTCGGCCCCAAGCTGCCGGCCTTCATCACGCCGACGGTGCTGAACGTATTGGTCGAGAAGTTCAACATCCAGCCAATCACCACCGTGCAGCAGGACATGGCGGCGGCCTTGGCGAGCTAACATAGCCCTGACCACTGGTCAGGGAAGAGGCGGTTGCCCCGCCGATCGGCGCGATTTGCCATCGCCACGTCGCTCTCCCCGGCCAATGGCCGGGGCTATGGTGATGCCCCGTTTAGCGCGGCGCTGCCCGTTTAGCCCGAACTTTTTTCGATGCGGTGCGAGATTTTCCGGCTCAGGCACGGGAAACCCGTCGAAAACGGGCGATTTCGAAATTCGGGATTCTGGCTACACTCCGATGGCCAGGCCGAGGAGGTCGAAGGCGCGACGCTGGAGATCGGT